>Ga0316190_10004436_pt1 | contig 10224 bp, 6 predicted proteins | sample Eddworburrow2_MG_FD_204929 | JGI IMG/M metagenome (GOLD analysis project Ga0316190, IMG submission 204929) | Coastal sediment microbial communities from Maine, United States - Eddy worm burrow 2 | ecosystem: Environmental > Aquatic > Marine > Coastal > Sediment | place: USA: Maine | collected... | reverse complement strand
ACACACCCGTACATTCAGTTTGTCGCTTACGGTTAACGAGGATGGCGTATAGGAGTAAGGGTCTATACGCTAGTAGATTGTATCATCATTAGGATTACCTATTTTCAGGATTGTAAGACAGTATAACTTGCTACTCTATTTTGCTACCACAGAAATCCAGTCTGGTGAGTGGCCTGCATTATTGTCATGAACAACCTAGAATGAAAATAATATTCTGCCTTAATAAATAAACGATAAGACAGCAAGATTATTATTGGCTGTATTATTGTATTAGGCGAGCTGAAGGAACAGACCATGACCAGCCGGCGAGTGCTAATTCCTGTAGTTGCAGCGTTGCTGCTATCGGCGTGCTTAAGTGATAACAGCGATTCCAGCGATCCCGGCAATATCAAGGCCGAAGCGCTAACGGTCGTCACCCCGGATCCCCGCATTGCCGACCCGATGAAAGCGACGATTTCACTGAACGCCGACCAGGCAATGAGCGATGTGCCAGTATCGCTGTTCGCTACCGAAAAGACGGATGACCCGAACGCAGACGTCAGACAGATTCCACTGGGTGAGGCCGTGCTTGAGCAGGTAAACGTAGGCACTCATGACTACGATCTGGAAGTCATCGTCCCTGCCAGTGTCGAATTCACCGGACCTTATTATCTCAGCGCTTTTGTCGATCCTGCAAATATCATCAGCGAGTCAAACAAGGACGATAACTCGGCAGCGACCGAGATGGTGCTCGCCGACTCTAGCGGACCGAATATCCTGCTCGCCGATGTTGCGCTTGATCGCACCGCATTGATCATCAATACCGACGACTACGTGACACCGACCGCGGACAATACGTACAACGCAGACGCCGGTGGCACGATTACCGTGGGTGCCGATGGCCTTGCGTTGGGCGAGAGTGTCGATATCATCGCCTTCGCCAGTCTGCGTATCAGCCGCAGTGACAATGGAACATCGCTCGATATGCCATTGTACCTGTGGAACACGGCTGAAGGGCGTTATACGAATGCCTATGGCATAGACCCTGACACAGGTGCGACCGTCGATATCGAGTGGCTGCCGCTGGGAGAATTCACGCCGCTGCTGGCCGAGACAGCAGACAGTGAAGTCGCGCTGGATGATGTCAGGCGTGATTCGGAACATATGGAGTTCTATTTTCCGGGCAAGCTTGGCAGCGAACTGGAACAAGCGTTGCGTTACCCGCCACAGCCGTGTACTTCTCAACCCTGCGCATTAGATGATAGCCAACCGACGATACCGCCGCCTGATTTGACGGCAGCAGCGATCTCTGAGATGAGGAATTTCCTTGACGGACTGCCGTTCAGCGGCGTACTGGGTGACGAGAGCGACGGCATGGCGGCGCTGGATTTCGACATTTGCGTCAAGATCCGGCCGACAGACCCCATGGCAAGCGACCGTTCGGAAGCAGATAATGAAGTCTGTAAACCACTTGATATTTTCCTGCCCCCGCTACCGGAACAATCCCCGCTCTATGACATCGCCGGCTATACGCAACAGTTCACCACACCCGCCTTGGCATTAGATAAGAGTGACGGATTTGCGACCACGAACAGCAATCCATACTTTGCAATGAATGTCGACTTTGGTGCCGGCGCGAGCGCGGATGACAGGGGGTTTATCGCCTATGTGTCTGCTGATCTCCCGGTTCAGGTATTTGGTGGGGAATTCGACTTCGTGGGCATCACCGTGAATGCGCAGCTGGTTCCCGATTACGTCAACAAGCCTGCTTCGGAAATATCAGCTTACAGCAGTGAAATTCGATTTCTGGGCCTGGCGCTCGACGTAGTACTGCCGGTCACACCTTGGGTATCATATGAACAGCTAGGCAACCTTGAACTAATACCTACTGATATATCGTATTCAAAAGAAGTATTAAAGGAGCAACAGTTTTTTGTTGGCCCGGTGCCGATGGTTGCCGGTGGTTCCATCGGTGGCAACATCGGACTTAGCTACAGTATAGGCTACTCTGACAATGCCCCACCGGTACTAGGCGGTGGTAATGAGGTAGTGTCAATGGGCGTTTCCATTGGGCCGTTTACCAATCTCGAGGCAGGGTTGTCTATCGGTGTCGGAATCAAGGTCGGGGTTACGGCCGGTGTCGAAGGCGTGCTCACGCTGGTCGATGAAAGGCTCGTTTATTTCATTGGCACCGATATCGAGGTGATCGATGATGGATTCTCCAGCGGTGATGTTGAATTCATCATCATACCGGGACAGAAGCTGAGTAATATATTTACCGGGCCAAAGGGGGCGCTCAACCTGTTTGTCAAGTATCCGACTTTCAAATGGACTACCTGCAAAGCGGGCGTCGTCAAATACAAGTGTATCAAGTATGACAAGGTGAAGAGAAAATTGAATCTCTATACCACACCAGCACTGTTCCAGCGCGAAGATGTGTTGTTTGAAAACCCGTTTGTCCAGCTCGACGTCGTCAAGGTCAGCGGAAAGCCGACGGCTTATTTCATCCCCTGATTTGAATGGCTAATCGATGGTTACTGCCGGTTATGCTGGCACTGGGTGCAGCTGCATTGGCCGTTGTTTGGTTTTATGGGTCCACGGGTGTCACAACGAAGCACCCGCCGACGGCGACGGCACCAGAGGATAGCCTTCCGTTGGCCATACAGTGGCGTACCGGCGTTGCCCAGCAATACCGGTTGATGTCCAAATCTTCGATGGACATGGAAGCGGTAACGAGCAGTCGTTCGTCCATCGATGTGCAGTTACATGGCCTGCTCGACGTCCTGACGCTAGAAGTTGGTCATGATGAAGCCATGGTCGGCATGAGGTTGTCAGCCGTCGAGCTCATGATCAATGGTACTGTCAATACCGAAACCAGCCATGAACTCGGTGCACCGCTCAGGGTACGCTTCGCTTCCGACGGCATGCCTGTCGCCTTCGAATTTCCAGCTGGAACCAATAACCAAACTCGCAAGATGCTGGAAAACCTAGTACGTATGTTTCAGGTCAGCATCAATGGCTCAGAGGACTGGGTCGTGCAGGAGTCCAATGGCAACGGTTCTTATGAAGCCGTTTATAGGCGCAGTGGACCATTACAGATAGCCAAGGCAAAGCGCAAGTTCAGCGCACCGCCTGCATCGGTGCTGGCTGGCGCCGAAATTACCTCGAAGGAACAGTTGCACCTCGATCCTGCCTATGACTGGATCATGTCAATGCGCGTGGATGAACAGCTGAAAACCCCTGACACGAGTGGCCCATCGATGACAATCAGCAATCATGCGACGCTAGAGCTGCAGCCGAGTGTACAGCTATCGGTAACGCCAGGCTTATTGCAATTTGAAGCCGTGGCTGCCGCCGTAGATGATACAGTGACCCATATCACGCACCCGGTACCGGACATATCGGCAGCTGAGGCGCGCAAGCAAATCCAGTCGACCATTCTTGAGCTTGATAAGGCCACGCAGGGACGCATGGTGCTGGTACACCGCTTACGAGATCTGTTGCGGGTCGATGAATCATTGCCAGCATACCTGCTCGAACTATTGCAAACACAACAGCTCAGCGACCGAACACGTGCAGACCTCTACCTGGTTTTCGAAGAGGCCGGTACCGACAACGCGCAGGCGGCGCTGGTATCCGTGTTCACTGACAATAGCAGCTGGTCGCTAAGTGACTCCATGCGCGCAATCGTCGCGATGGGCGGTATCGATAAGCCGAATCAGGACAGCATTGCCGCACTGTGGAACACGGCGCTGAATACCGTGTCAGACAATGAGAACCAGAGAATCACGAGCGCCGCCACCTTTGCACTGGGCAGTCTCGGCAATACAATGAAAGCCTCCAGCAATCCTGACTATGACTCGCTACGTACCAGTTTATTGAACAATGCATTGAGCGGTGTCAATGACAAACAACGCAGCGACTTTGTCTTTGCTGTGGGCAATACACAGGACAGTACTTTGGCGCCTGAAATCGTCGACCTGCTGGACGATGACTCGCCTTCCGTACGCCGTGCTACTGCACTGTCGCTGGGCATGCTCGACGTCGACCAGGTCGCTGACACACTGGTGTCGCAGTACCAGCAAGAGGACAACAGCCGGGTCCGTAGTGCGATTGCAGAGTCGTTGGTATCGTGGTCGCAACCCAGCGCGTCGGCGATGGCAATGTTCAGGGAAACAGTGAAAACAGAAGCGGACGAAAGCACACGTTACAACATAGCAATATTGCTGGGCAATAACATTGTCAAATTTCCGGAGAACGAGACAGTGCTGACGGAAATAATGCGCAGCGAACCTTCGAAACGTATTCGTCAGAAAGTCGCTGACATGCTATCAGGGCCACGATTACGGCAGAAATAATTGGGGTCAGGTACAAAATATTTGTCCATCAGAATCGGTTGGGAATAAACGAAATCATGTTGTGTTCTCGACCAGCCCCGCTAATACGGCCATCTTATCCGAGAAGTTAGAGACGAGTGACCGGAGAGCGGCATTCCTGACGTTCGCCTGTGGACCGGTAATGTCGCATTCTGAGCCCTGACCTCACCAAGTCCTAATATAAGTAATCGGCAAAAGGCCCGTGCCGACCCATTATTGCTGTTCAGAAAAAGAAGCTATACGGTGAGAACGTACGGTGGATTCAACCGCTGAGCGTGGAATGACGGACTCCAACCAGGACCTACACAGCTTTGGCTTGAATTTCCGAAGCGCTCTGTAATCGGGTCTTCAGTTTCCGGCGACTTTCGGCTGTAACTAATCCGGAATTGAAACTCAATATCCTGGTTTTTTAGATCTGGGAAGCATCAATCACTACTCATTGACCATCAAAGCCGAGTGGCACACTGAATTTCCAGTCAATAGCTGCAATTCCGGGCCGGGAACATGCGATAAAATAATTACAGCTGTCTTATCCTGTGAATATTCTTGACATTATTTCCGTCGGGTCCAAATATTGCTGTATGGTTAAACAGCAGGAAGGCGTCACAAGAGTACCGCAGGAATACAGGTATGCTGCGGCCCCAGCGGGAAGGCAGGACCGGTAATAATGACTGGAACTGTCATCGCAACGTCTGTTCGTCTTCTGTGGCGAATACTGGAGCGCCGGGGCATCGATCCGGACCCGTTGTTCAAGGAGGTGGGCCTAGATCCCGCAATGCTGAACAATCCCCGGTCCCGATACCCGGTCGATCTGATGCGTCTTGCCTGTACCCGGGCATCAGAAATGCTGGACGACCCCGGCGCCGGCCTGGCCGCCGCAGAGGTGTGGCAGCCGACTGATTTTCATGCGCTTGGAATTGCCTTCCTGGCCAGCACCACGCTGCGCAATGCGCTGGATCGTCTGGTGCGTTACAGCGCGATGGTGAACAATCTGCTTAGCTTTTCGGTTGTTGAGCGCGTCGACCAGGTAATACTTTCCCGTAGCACAGAGTACATCGATATCGGTGAGCCGGCGACGCTCGAAGATGCCCACTGGGCCATCATTCTGGATATGTGCCGGCACGCTTACGGCGCAGATCTCGATCCGCTCGAGGTTACCTTTTTGCATCCCGATCCAGGTTCTGCAATGGGAAAATTCTACGGGTTTTTCCGCTGTCCGATGCGATTCGGCGAACCGGTCTCCAGTATGATCTTCTCCGCAGAGGTTCTAGACCGGCCGCTACCTGCATCCAACCGTGAACTGGCGCATGCGCAGGACCGAGTACTAAGCGAATTCGTTGGAAAGCTGCAACGTGACGATATCGTCTCGCGCACCAAGTCGGCCATTAGCGATTATCTGCCATCGGACAATTTTACCAGTAAGGTGGTGGCCGACGCGCTGCACATGAGTCCACGCAGCCTGCAGCGCAAGCTGGCCGCCGAGAACACCACGTTTAGCAATCTCGTCGAGGCAGTACGCCAGGAACTGGCAGAATCATACCTTGCCGATGGCAGCTTTACCCTTACCGAAATCAGCTACCTGCTCGGTTTTTCAGCGCAACCCGCATTTTCCCGTGCATTCAAACGCTGGAAAGGGTTAACTCCGCAGGAGTTTCGCGACTCCGTCTGAATTACTTCGACAGTAATTCCCTCTGTCTCCAGAACCATCCCGGTGCTTGCAATGGCCTGTTGCGATTACGCCAGTCCTGGCGGATATAGCCGTGGTGGTCGCAAAATCATGCACGTGCATGTTTGCCACCTTCGTGGCCATGCACCTCTTCATCAATCGTAAAACCGGCATGCCTTATACCACCATCAGCAAGACCTTTGCGCGGTTGACAACCAAAGCAAACTTGAGGTTCTGGTCGCCGCACAGTTGCCGACTGTTAATTTGCAACGAAAATTGACCCGGTGGTTGCACTTAATCTTGACCCGCATCGGTTTGTTCAATGCATTGAAAATACAGAATTTGTACCATGCTTAGATGGTTCAATCATTCAGTGCAAATAACTGCCCATGTGGTTCAAACGAGCATGCAAATCAACAACATAGGTATCTATGAGGACAGGCATTATATTTCGATGGAGTATCTCGAGGGTGATCACCACCAATCTCAGCTTCTCGGAATAGTCTTCTGTGTTCGGTGATCCAAAAATGACAACAGCCCTGCTGGATCGGTTAACCCATCACTGCCACATCATTGAGACCGGCAATGACAGCTACCGCTTCAAGCACTCAACAACACAGCAACAGGAGAGAAGAACTGGCAAAAGAAAATCAACCTAGGCCATAATCTGGCCAACCTGAGCGGGTCATTTTTAGATGCAAAACCCGGGTCAAATTTAAATGCAAATTAACAGGCTGAAACTAGATTCACGAATTAGTAGTGAGGAGAGATCTTCCATGGCATCATTCAAACGAATTTCCAACATTATGAAGTACGGTCTTGGTGAACAGGCGCGGACAAAGAAAAGGGCCGCCAAGGGCGAGGCCCGTAAGTCCGCGTTCGAATCCGAGCGGTGGAATCGGCAAGGCAGCCTGGTGCAGCGCAATTACAACTCCTATGACGAATACGTCACCCATCAGGCGGGAAAACTCGACAAGGTGGCGCATCGGCTTCGGGAGACCGAGGATGATGATTTTACCGATTTCAAACGCCGTTTTGAGGGCTGTACCCTGCTGGCAGAGGCTCGTTATGTCCTTTGCCTCGGCGCCCGACTCGGCACCGAAGTGCGGGCGCTCCATGCATTGGGTTACTTTGCCATCGGTATCGATCTCAATCCGGGGCTGGACAATCCCTATGTATTGCCCGGGGATTTCCATAAGCTGGTGTTTCCAGACCGGTCCGTGGACGCAATCTACACCAATGCCTTGGATCACGTATTCGATCTCGAGAAGGTTGTTGCAGAGGTGCGACGGCTGTTGAGGCCGGCTGGCCTGTTCGTCGTGGATATGTTGCCGGGTTTCGAAGAGGGTTTCGTGCCCGGTGCCTTCGAGGCGACCCACTGGCGTGATGCGTCCACACTCATCGAACGGGTGCAGGAGCTTGGCGGGTTTCTGGTTGAGGAACAACGGGACCTGGGGCAGATTCGGCGTGACCGCTGGATGCAGGTGGTTTTTCGCACCCCAACCTGAGGTGATTTGCCTCCTGGCTCAGGGAGTTCGTATCCTATGAAAACAGCATTGCTCGTTCTGATAACAGTTGTCATCGCAGTAGTTACCTTTCTCGCAGGTGAGGGGCTTTACGCCATTGCGCTGGGGGATCGGCCCAGTCGGAGTCTGAGCTATCAGATCTATGACTTGATCGGTTCGAGACCGAATACATCAGCTGATACGCCTTCCGGAATCAGAGCCGATGTCATCAATGATGAGAGGGAATTCAAGTCCTTGCTGGAAGACTTCAAAGAAGATGGAGTCGGTCTTGGGAACACGCCCTATGAAGTGCTGAGGACAGAAAAAGCGGCGATGAACTACGATGAAGACGGCTGTCTCAGGCAGAAGCCCAACGCAGACAAGACGAGTAATTTTCTGCGAACGACACTGTTTGATCCCTTTAATCCCCCGAACGCGTTCTATGATACCGATGAAGAACTCACGCCTGGGGTATCGGAATTTCTCGAGAAATACGGTATGCAACGGATCTCATACCGTACCAACCCGTTCGGAGAGCGGCTTACGCTACCAGAGGTTTCCCGGGCGCGGAAGGTGCTGATTGCCGGGGATAGTGTCGCCAATGGTGCCGGTGTCTCCAATGATGAAACCATAGCCTCTCGACTTCAGCAACGGGACGGCACCCTGCAGTATGTGAACATCGCTGTAAACGGTTCCAATGGATCAGATATCATCTGCAATCTGATGCGAGCGGGGGAGCGGTATAGGGGGCACATTGAAAAACTGATCTTTGTCTACTGCGAGAATGATTTCAAACCCGATCGCCCCTTTGGGAAGCCCGACGAAGTCGTGAAATGGCTGCAGGAGTTTGCACGGGAGCAGGGTATCGCTGAGGTCGTTATCGTGTTTGCGCCGTACATTTACAACGTGTTCCCGGAGGTGGCGCGAATCAAGGGCATTCGTGGATGGGAGCATAACGATTTTTCCGTTGAAAAGGAATGGCTGGAAACGCTAACGGACGATGCTGGCTTCACCTGGGTTGATATTGGCGATTTGGGGCGTGAGGAACTCGAGCGCGGAAAATCTATCTTCGCAGGTCTGTCGTTATACGTCGACAGCGTGCACCTGTCACCCAAGGGCTCCGAACGGGTCGCGGAGCGTATTTTAGGCGGTTGAGCTCGTCCTCCCCCCACCTCGACCTCCTTGCGCCAGCGGCAGAGGGGGCGGTTTTTTCTGTAAATCACCTAACGCCGAACATGAGTTCGATTTGCCGTTCGGCAACCTGTTCGGCGGAGAAAATATTGGCCCGATCCTGGAGTAGTTTGCGTGGCGGCGGATTATCCAGGACATTGTTGATGGCAGCCGCCAGCGCCGCGTCATCGCCTACTGGCACCAGTGGTCCGTAGCGGCCGTTATCCAGAATCTCAGCCGGTCCGCTTGGGCATTGCGTGCTTACGACGGGGCAACCGCATGCCAGGGCTTCGATGAGCACGGTTGGAAGTCCCTCCCAGGCTGATGAGAGCACAAATGCGGCGGCCTGACGCATATAAGCGAACGGATTGTCAGCAAACCCGGCAAAGCTGACATCTGCTTCGACGCCCAGAGTCGCGGGTAATGCCTGAAGCTCGTCGCGGTAGGCGCCGTCCTTTTCGGGGTTGCGCACATCGCCAAGGATCAAGAGCCGCGCTGGCCGTTCCTGGCGTACTCGCGCAAATGCTCGAATCAAGGTGGGAAAATCCTTTTGCGGCTTGAGCATGCCAACGCCAAGTAGAACCGGCGGTTCGCCTGCTTCGAACCAGGGGTGGGTAACAGGCTCGTCGGCCCTGGCGAGGACATGCCCTCCGACAACCGGGTTGTATAAGGTGATAATGCGCTCTCGTGGTATCTCGGCATGTTCTGCCAGTTCATCGGCTACACCATCGGATACGGCGGCAATGGTGTCGGCCTGCAGATAGCCCTGTTTCAGCAATTGTGGTGGACAATCGTAACGCCAGCGGTGTTTACCGATTGTCTCTGAGGTCAATTGGTTATGTTCGGTGACAATGACGTTTGCTTCAATGGGCGCCCGTTTCCTGGCCCACACGGAGATGAGGTTGAAAGGAGCGGTCGCGGCGAACACAGCGTCAGGTTGGCGTTCTCTGAAGTAGCGAATGAGGCTGGGTAGATAGCGCAGCTTTCCAGACATTTTTCGTTTCAGGACCAATGACCTGAACAAGACGCCGAAGCCGCCGGGATCTGCGGCGATGGCGCCGGCTCGGGCCTGCCACGCGGAACAACGCTCGAGTTCGACGACCTTGGCCTGATCGGGAACTTCATTGACCAAGTCGCCTTGTGCACGGCCAACCACCAGATCGACCGCGAAACCGCGGGCTAACAAGCCCTCGGCGGAGCGTAGCATTGAGCGGGCGACGCCACCGCCTCGAAAGCTGCCGAATACCAGCGCTATGCGGCGTGATTCATGGATGGATTCGGAGTGGGTCTGCATATTATTTGCTGCGGACGAGTTTGTATCGGCTATATTGTTCGTCATGGGGCGTTTATCGATAGTATACCAACGGGGTCAGGTCACAGTGTCGCCGTCATGACCAACGTCTCCCGGAATGCGGGGTAACGACCAAGTAAGAACTTTTTAACCCAGCCGGTGGGTGCGGGATCGTCAATGGGGTAGCTGGTTAAGAAGGTGAACTCATGGGGACTGCAACCGGCACGGCTGATCACC
>Ga0316190_10004434_pt1 | contig 10229 bp, 10 predicted proteins | sample Eddworburrow2_MG_FD_204929 | JGI IMG/M metagenome (GOLD analysis project Ga0316190, IMG submission 204929) | Coastal sediment microbial communities from Maine, United States - Eddy worm burrow 2 | ecosystem: Environmental > Aquatic > Marine > Coastal > Sediment | place: USA: Maine | collected... | reverse complement strand
TTTGTCTGAGGTGCAGCCCCTCCACCAACGGTGAATACACCTTTGACTGTTCCAGCACCTGTGATGTTGTAAACAGCAACCGTACTGTTCGTAATTGACTGTGCCGAAGCAGGGTCAGGACCCCACTCAGGACGTGTCGTGGTGTTGTCCGCGTTGTTACCATCGGTGTACAACTTGAACTCATCCCAGCCATTACCAGCTTGGTCAATGTCGTCATACAGGTCATCTGCCGCTAATGCTGTAAATCCACTGTTGTCGATGAGACCCAGATACCAAGTAGTGATGGCAGCCGTTCCGTCGAACATAACATTCAACAACAGGTCTTTACCTTCGTTGACAATACCATTGTTGAAATGGTACTCGTTGATACGGCGCCCATTTCGCCAGTGTTGGACGACGAATCGTCCGCAAACGTTGGCAGAGGACGGGGCTACGTGAGGTTCTGCTGGAACCAGAGCACCAGCTCGAACCAGTTGTACTGAGGCGCTATCTCGCGCTTGTACTTGTGATCCACTCATTTGATTTCTCCAATTAGAGTTGTGAGGTTCCTCGTCGCAGTTCTCTTCGAATGCTCCGAGCTACTTGTCTTCCTGTCTGTGAGGAATCATTTCCACCACTAACAGATACATTGATGTCACCTACGTTAGTGACGGGACCGCCTTCTTGGCGGAATACAGGTTGCTTACCTGCATTAATTGCTTGTAGTTGTGAGAAGAATCTCTTCGAACTACGGGCGTTAACAACGAATTCTCCGGGTGACAACATCGCTGGGACGGTGTCTGTACCTCGTGATGAGAAACCACCATCCGCTAAGAACTTCGGGAAGTACCGCCCGATACGTGCTGTTGCTGTTGCACCGCCACCCTTAGTCGAGGTCATTGCTGTTGCGATTCGTTCGGCGGCCTTCGCACCTCTTTCGAGGTTGGTCGCGATGGTTGCTGTGCTTGTTGCTTGTGTGTTCAGTGCAGTCGTTGCACCCTCTGTGGATGTCTTAGCTGACTGTGCTGACCCTGAAGTCTCGCGAGCAGCAGCAGCCGCTTCACGTCGCTTCGTCGCTTCTTCACCCGCTGCTGCATTAGCGGCGTCGAGCACAGCTTGGTTGTTTCGCAGTTGGTCATCTGTACCACCCGGAGTGGTCGCCTGCGCCCGTAGGGCGTTGATCTCAATTTGCTTCTGAGCAATGCGGTTCAATGACTGCAACTGGGTGTTCGTGACCTCGGCAGATGATCCTGCACCGAGAGGTGCAGCATCCACACCACCTAGAATGGAGTATGCGTTATTCAATGCTTTCAGCTTCACCAGCTGTTCGTCGGACAATGTCCCAGTGGTAATGAACGACTCGACCAGTGGTCGTAAGTTCCGATTGATCAGGCTAAGGGATTTCGCGAAGTCCTCGATACCTCCTTCGCCACCTCGAATCGAATCCATGAAGATGGATACACCAACACCTAGCTGTGCGTAGCCACTGCGTTGAATAGGAGGGACCTGGGATATAGACTTTTTCAGGAGTCTGGCCTCTTTGGTCACCTCAGAGATCTTCTCGGCCAAGTCATCAGCCACCTGCAAAGCGTTCTGGTCAAGTTTGACCTGCTGGGACAGGGCTGTCGACAACTCGCCTGGGTTCGTGATCTTCAAATCTTGTGCGATCTCGATTGTCGTGAGCAGTCCTCCGAACTCCGCTCGGAAGCCGGCGAGGTTCTGGTTGATCTGGTTTCGGACAGCGACAAAGGCTGCCGAGTTCACACTCAGGTTCTGTAAGTCGACCTTTGAGATTTGATTGTCAAGGTTCTTGCTCAACTGACTGAAGTTGATGATCTGATCAATTGACAGTTCTTTTGATGAGCCAAGTGCCCTACGGAAGTTCACCAGAGCAGTCTGTCGCTCTTTCAATGCTTTCGCCTGAGCGTCACCTGTTAGAGGGTCACCTTTATCATCGAACAAGCTTGGAGCGTTGAGTACTTCCTGAGCCAGCGCCTTGATGTTGCCCAGCTCAAGCTTCTGTCGCGCAATTCTAGCCTTCTCGACTGATTCACGATATTGTGAGGCCCGAGTGATGTCTTGCTCCAGACGAACCTTCTGCTTGAGGATATCCCGGATAGTGTCTTCGATCTTAGCAATTGAGCGGCGATCACCAATCGAGGTGGCGATGGTCCGAGCTTCTTCCGCTGTGGCCTGCGACCGCTCCAGGGCAGCTCGTGCTGCATCGATATCATCTTGTGTACTTGCGGCACCAGTAGCTTGATTGGCCAAGGTGGCTGCGTCACGCCGTTGCTGGTTCGATCGCTCCTGGAGGTTCGAGAACTGCCGCAACTGGTCGAAGTTCTTGTTTGTGGCTGCGAAGTCGAAGTCTGACAGTTCCTTGGTGGCATCCGCTTGGGCTTTAATTGAGTCTTTCTGAATACTCTGTTCAGTATCAACACGCTTCTGGGTCTCGGCGATGATTGCTTCACCCGCCTTAACTACACTGTCGACGATACGCTTCTGGTCTTTGATGATCTCATCGTTTGCCTTTTTGGCAATCGAGACTCGTTCTTGATACCCCTTATTGAAGGCAGCAATCTGTTCTTGGATGACGGAGTTAAGTTCGCGAAGCTCGACGTCACGAAGCGCTCGCTTAGCAGCATTCTGCTTTGCCTCGAAAGCCAGTTCTTGGCGGTTGCGATCCTTAACGGCAGCGATCTCTGTCTGGATCAATGCAATGTGGCTATTCTCAGCAAATCGTAGTGCAGCGAATACTGCAAGAGGTGCGAGGGCCAGAGCTACGACACTGGCCAAGGCACCAACTGATACACCAAGCGTTAGTGCAGCACCTGACGCCGCAGCTGCGACATTCTTAAAGATAAACAATCCAGCAGACAAGGCGCCCACACCAACAGCCAAGGCGCCCACACCAACACCGGCTGTAATAGTGATAGCAGCAATCGTCTTGAGGGCAGCACCAGCCTGATCTAGCTCACCAACAAAGATGGTGAATTTAGCCAGTGTCTCAAGGATGGAATTCCCAAGACCCGTAGTGAACAAGTTCTTCAATCGGTTGACCGTGTTTGCAACTTTCTCCGCGTTTGATTCAATCACAAACTCAAAGTTCTGATCGACAATACTATTCGCTTCGTCACGAATCTTCTGGAAGTTGTCTTGAAACTTGTCAGCACCACTCCCTGCTAAAATCAAGACAGAATTCAAACCCCGCACACGCGGGATGAACTTCGATAGTTCTTGGATAGAACCCCCTGCTGCTTCTCTGATGGCAGAAAAGGCCCCCTGTAATCCTAGGGCCTGGACGAATGCTTCACCTGACTCGAATCCAAGCTCAGCCAATAATTCTTTCAAAGCTGTGGTTGGTTTCAAGATAGCGTTGAAAGCACCACGTAACTGCGTAGTGGCTTCACTTGTCTTGATACCTGCGATCGTAACGGTAGCGAAGCCTGCCAAGACTTCATCAAGGCTGACCCCCAACTCACTGGCAACAGGTAGAATACGACCAAGACTATTAGCCAGCTCAGAGGCTCTTGTCCGGCCAAGCTCAATAGTCTTGAATAACTTGTCGGCGACAGCATCTGCATCTGATGCGGCTAATCCAAACGCATTAATGGTACCCGATAGTAAGTTCACTGCAGTATCAACATCAGTAACCGATGTCTTTGCGAACTTCGCAGCAGACGTAAGGAATTCAATAGACGTGGCAGCGTCACCAATCTGGTTAGAGATAGTTTGGTATAGACCTTCGGTTACTACCGAAATCGGCAAGTTGAAGGTGTCGGACAGACGACGCACAGATTGTGCTAACGCATCAGCGTTACGCTGCGTCGTGGGAAGAATAGTTCCAACTTCTCGAATCTTCTTTGAGAGTTCGGAAGCTGCTGTAACTGATGAAAAGATTGCCGATTGTAGGGCAAAAAACCCTTGGACTAATGATAATGTCCCGAAGAGCTTAAGTAGCCCTTTAGTCGAGCCAAACAGACCCTTAAAAGCGGCCTTGCCAATCTTTCCAAATCTGCTTAGTGCCCCTTCTGCCTGTTTTAGAGGGGGGACAATTGCTTTGATCTTAACGGTAGCCTTCTTTATGGAAGTAGCCCCTGCATCCAGCCTAAATGACTTCTCACCGATCTTGTTAAAGGCCTTTAACCCTCTCGCCACTTTCGATACGCTCGCGTTGAATTCCTTCAGTCTAGCATCTAATGTATCTAACGCTGAAATAGCTTGACTAACATCAATGCTGAACCTTTGTGTAATGTCTGTCATTATTGGAGCGTCACTTTCTTAACTGTCAAAGGAACTTGTGACGGGAGTGTCCCGGCCGCGACTACCTCTTGGAAAGCCTTATTACCTTTACCTAGGAAGTTGTAAGGTGTACGGTGTCGCAGCTTAGAGAACACGTTCGGGTCTCCACCTAAGTCGGCATTATTGAATTCATTAAAGACCAGGTGTTCCAACGACGTAGAATACGTTGCTCTAAAAAGACCCTGTTTCTTATTAATGTCTATAGTGCCTTTACTCTTTGCTCTCCCTGCGGCTACACCGAGACCCAAACGTCTACCTAAAGGGGTCGGTGAAATTCTCAATACAAAGTTCAGCCTTGACGCTAAGTCTGAGAAAGTACCTAGTGAGGCACCGCTCCACGACGGGATAGGTGCGGTTGCAGCCGTGAGCCATGCTAACAAAGCTTGCTCAAATAACACTTCCATCTCACTAGTAAGTTTTTGTAGCCAAACCTTCTTGTTAATTCGGGGTTTTTCTAAAGTAATTCGCCATCGAATCGTCATATTACTTCTTCCCCTGTGAAGGCTTGGCCCGTCCACCTGCTAATGCGGTTGATTGCTCAACTTCGTCATGTGATGCAATTTGATCAAAAGCAATAATGTTCGCTTGTTGGAAAGGTGTGAGATCATCCCAACAAGCGTTCGCAGGGATTTCAGGAGGTGTCACGCCTGCTCGGATGCAGGCTTTCCAGATGGCGTACTTTTCTGTTCGGAAGTCTGGCCATCGGATTCGGCTCGCAACCGCTCCTGACCATGTATAAAAGACTCACGGGCATCCTTCAGTTTCTGCTCATTCAAAGAGTTGACTTCTAGTACCAATCCTAAGATTAGGTTCCTTTCAACACTGGAGAACCCGGCTTCTTTCAGCTCATCCTCCCATTTACCCCATGTCTTGGGGTTGTCTTCATTAACGTGCTCCCACTCAACTTCCTTTAGTGAGTGTAGGACCATCCAGCCAACATGCTGCCGCCCTCGCTTCTCAACTTGTGATTTGTATGTAGGGTCATTCTTATCGGGGATCCATCCATCCTTCGTCAACTTCCCAGGTGGTTCCGGGACTGGGCATACTTTGTCAAACGTTTCATAATCCAAGATGGCTTCTGCTTTAATGACAATTGCTTCTTCACCACGAGGAAGCACTAGGACATCTGTGTGTACGGATTTAGGTACAGACTTTCCGCCAATTTTCATAGTTGTAATCTCCAAATAATAAAGGAAGTGGGCCGAGTCCGCTCGGCCCACAGAGAGGTTTCAAACGACTACTGAGCAATCCGTGTAATCGTCGGTTCTTCAACGTTACACCTACCAGTGGCAGAAATTGTCGCACCATCCAAGTCGACCTCTAATGAGTCGGGTCGGAAGTCCGGGAACAATGTTACTTCTTTTTCCACTGTAGCTGCACAAAGACCTGGGCTGTGATTAACTTCCAAGTCAACCGCAAAAGGCTCACAAGGGTCAGTCGATGAACTGGTGAATTCAGCAGCCCCGCGTACACCCTTAAGGGCATCAACAGGTGTGATTGCTTCACCAGTCCCTGTGCTTACAAATTCATAAACAAAGTCGATTGTGAGGTCCATCGGCTGTGCATCACCCTTCTTGACTGTGTCTAAAGAACCACGGTCTAGGAGGTATTCATACTCGGTGTTTTCGGTGTAGGTAAGATTACCATCGCCGATTTTCACATCCACTTCAATAGGTAGGAAAGTGATTGTGTCATCATCCGCAGGGGTTGGTGTCCCCCAGGCAGGACTAAACGTAAGGTTTGTGACACCATCAACTTGAATACCTGGAGTGGTAGTCGTGAACGCCTCTGCACCACCCCCGGTTAGAGAGGCACCATCAACAGTCATTACTGGCTGGTTCTGGTTGGTCACACTTGCACCATCGAACGTAAACGTTGTGGCGGCCAAGTCTGGCGTACTGCCATTGGCAACAGTGATGTCACCAGCAACATATGTTGGCAGGGCAGCCATCGCCAAGTCCAGAGCGGTTTGGAAAGCAGCCGTAGCGATGTCGAAGGCGAGAGCAGAGGTCGTAAATGGACCAGTCCCCGTCGGGTCATCGTTAGGGTCAAGAGTGACGGTCACTGTAAATGTACCAGCGGTCGCACCAGACGCAGACAGGCTCTGAACCATGTCTACACCAGGGCTGAGCGTCCGGGATGTAACGGTATACTTGGTCGTGTTACCAGCGGTGTTAACTGTAAATCGAGCACCGACGGGAACCTTCTCAGTATTGGGTCGATTAACTGCAACAGCGTCAATATCCACATCAGTGTCGGTAGCACCAGGAACGGCTTCATTTAGTACGCCAGTTCCCGAAAGACCATCCTTAATGGTGATTGTCGCGTCACGTAATTCGATACGTGCCATATCAGGGTTCTCCCAAAAGAGGGTTAGTTATTGTAGGTTATGCAGTACTTGTACTGATGTACATGTAGTACCTTGCATCCACTTGACCTTGCTTAATGCGTTCAGTCTTAGATACTTGGCCAAAATGGAGGCTACGAACACTGTCGCTTTTCCCGGTCCTAGGTGACAGATACCCTAGTAAAGTGTCGTCGTTTTCAGCGGCTTGAGCGGGGTCGCCAAAACGAAAGATTGGTATGCAGCGGTCTGCAAATTCGTGGAATTTACCCAAGTTGATTTCAAGGTTGAAACGGTTCTTAGAGGCACCTCCATAGTTTGATGTGACGAGAATGTTTACATCAACTGCGAGTTGCCAATAGTCTTTACTCAGCTCTTTTGTAAAGGGGCCGTTGTATCGCAACTCTGCGCGGTCTACCGATCCCTCGAAAACTGCATCTCTGTCATCTTGCCCTTCGACGAGAAACGGCAATGATAAAAGGGTTGCGACATTCACCCTGAAATAATCGTCGACAGATGCTATGATCCATCGAGTCCAGTGTGGGTTAGGTGCAGACATGCGTAATCTCCATTACGGTACATCGACCGCGCCTTGGGTGACACGAACAAGATTATCGGCACATAGATGGAAGATTTGTTCGGGCACATCTCCCAGTACCGCTTTCCCCGTGGAGTTTCACCTTGTTTCACGGGTATAAACAAGGTATTGATTTTCTACCTCTCGGAGATAGACTAAGTCTTATGAAGAAATCCAATTAACACAAGGAAGGGTTGCATTAGGGTGGTATTTGAATCCACGGAAGTAGCAATTTCATAAGGACGTGTGTTTGTGTACCTTAGTGATCTACTTCAGTGGCAACTCGAATTAAGTTATCGGCACATAAATGGAAGATCTGTTCGGGAACATCCCCGAGTACTGCCTTCCCTACAAAAACCCAAGCTGAATCAAATTCAAATTCCTGGAAGTCTTTGATTTCATACTTACGGTCTTTATAAACGATCCAATCATCCATCCCAGGTTCAAAACCTTTCAGGTCTAAATTTGGAACGTCACGGCGGTCAACAATAAACATTCGGGTGCTGCTATCATAGGTTCCGCCAACTACAAACGATTTGTTTGCAGAGATGATTGAAAGTGTTTGTACCGCCTCCCGCATAACCTTTGCGGGAAGTATGATACCGTGGTCAATGGTGAGTACAGTTTTATCGACGGTCACCACACCTGTTTTGTGATTACGTGTGCCAGTAGTGCCCCTACGATAAAAGTCGAAGCACCCTCCATATTGTCTCTTCAACATATATAGTGTGTTGAGGATACGCCGGTTAAGATGTCGGTTTTCAGCGGGCATGGGTCACCTGTTTAGTGGTAGTAGCTGACGTTAATCTCTGCACTTGCCGCAGTCTCGATAAACCTCACCGCTGTAAGATCACTGGTAAAAAGCATGTCTCTTGCCGCCTCTAGGACCATCCCAGTATTAGCATCAGGGTCGACACCATCATCCCGCCAACGCACCGGCTGCGTGACGGCTTGTATCAAAGCCACACGCGACTGGGGAGGGGGCGACAAGCCTTGAACACTACTTAATGAAGTGATCTGTTGGTAGCCCAATGGGATTAGTTTAGCGTCTACTGTGTAGTCGCGTTGTTCTGTGCTAAATGTAGCCATAGTATCCTCGTGTAGAGAAAGTAAATTATGTATCAACGCCTGGGATTATTTCCCGGTAATCTCAAACCAATTGGACCCGGCTTTGAACAGTAGGGACATGTTACTGGCACCTGTGTAAACAATGCTCACGCCGCCGAAGATGTTACCTCCAAATTTGTTCATAGTTACCTGGGACATTCCAAATTTGCCCACCAAGAGGATCACATCCCCGTCATCTCCGCCGTTTATGGTGTTCAGTGTTTGTGTTGATGTAGCGTCAATTCGGACCCAAGAGGTCTCACCGTTAACAGTTATTACAGTGGACGTGACCGTAATGTCTTGGCGGACCCCTAAATTGAATTTCCCTTTTAGGTAATCGTTAGCTGGGTCCATTCCTTGAATCTCGCCATTAAGAAATATAAGAGGGTTTCTGGCTGTCATACAACACCTACCTGTCGGATTTCAAGTTTCATGATCGAGGTACTGACTGCTTTACCAATCAATGTTATACGGTCGCCAGTAGTGGAGGGGGCTGTGGTTGTGAGGGCTCCAGCCGTGGCCGCACTTAGGTAATATCGTGAACCAGCCGTCAGTCCCCCGGACCCCCCAGTAACGACATCCCATTCGCCTGTGGAGGCTTCCAGGTATCCTGTGCTGAGAATATTACCGGAAGCTGTCGGGAGGATCGAGGTGTCGAGGACTAGGCCAGTAACTTGGGCGGTCGCCGATGCGTCTGCTTGAGCGAGATCTACTGTACCTGATCCATCTGAATAGACGGGACGGCAGATGACGAGGGCAGATGCGTTGTTGTTGGTAACTGTAGCAACAAGTAATGGGTCATGCTCGGCCACCGTTGGTGTGCCTGGGTTTACAAACAACATTGTCGGTGTTAAAGCAACCCCAATAGGAGTGATGGAGGAACCATGGGCTGTCGGAGGTGCCCCTGTAATGACCCCAGTAAATGTGTCACTGAGGTAGTAAACTGAGCCTGGGGTTAGCCCCATCATAGTAGGTGGGTCAAGTACTGACCCCCACTCAAGCGTTGTGGCTTCCAGAATGCCATACATGATGACATTACCTGGCGAACCGGATGCGATGGATGTGTCTGATACCAGACCCAGCACTTTTGATGTCGCCAGGGCGTCGGCCTTAGATTCTTTGAAGGAATCATCCCCGTCACAGTAGACTGGGGCACCAATAATGGATGCTGACAGTCCCCCGTTAGTAAGCTCTTCAGTCCATTGGAGGCTGTCGGAGTCTTGCAACAGTTCTAGTGACCCACCCGATATCGTTAATGTTTTCTTAATAGCCACTGAAGTTTACCTCATAGCTTTATCGGGTATCGAATAAGTATTTTCATCTCAGTGGTACTGAGTGCAATGCCAACATTTGTGACAAACTGGGTGTCTGCGGAGGGTGCTGTTGTGGTTAATCCCCCTGCTGTGGATGCATCTAGGAAATACTTACTTCCAGGTGTGAGCCCACCTGAATCTCCAGTGACAACATCCCATTCGCCGGTTGTGGCTGTAAGTGTTCCGTCAGTTCGGATTTCACCCGTCGCAGCAGCCGCAATTGAGGAAGAGGCCACAAGTCCAATGACGCAGGCGGTGCCTACAGCATCTGCTTGGGCGAGGTCAACACCATCACCTGCGTCTGTATAGACAGCACGCCCGATAACGATAGAACCTGCATTATTATTGGTAGCCGAAAATACCGGGGTAGAAGAAATAGAGTCACCGGATTGAAGACGCTCAATCTGTCCACTCGTGATTACTAGGGGTTTCTTTATTGCCATTTAAGACCGGCCCTTTATAGTTTGATAGGTTGTGTAATATCTAACCTGAGTTGGGTTGTGCTTAAAGCAAGTCCAATACTCGTGACTGCTTGAGAAGTGGTTGTGGGTGCCGACGTAGTAAGTCGCCCTTTGGTAGTAGGGTCAAGGTAATACACACTTCCGGA
>Ga0316190_10004432_pt1 | contig 10234 bp, 7 predicted proteins | sample Eddworburrow2_MG_FD_204929 | JGI IMG/M metagenome (GOLD analysis project Ga0316190, IMG submission 204929) | Coastal sediment microbial communities from Maine, United States - Eddy worm burrow 2 | ecosystem: Environmental > Aquatic > Marine > Coastal > Sediment | place: USA: Maine | collected... | reverse complement strand
CCCAATCTGGTTTTTGTTGTTGGGCCAGCAGCGTGGTTAGCGGTGTAGCAGTGGCGGTGATCGTCTGGCCCACAGCTACGCCAATCTTTTTTGTACCGTAATCAAATCCCAGGAGTGTGCCCATTTAGCAAATCAGTTAGTTAGTACTTACAATTAAGCATGTCCAGCCTGAGCTGAGATCAGGTTTAGATCAACTCCCAAGAGTTGGGCAGCCGCTTTCCAGCGTTGCTCTGGTGGGTGTGAGAAGATGATTTCAGCGTCTGCTGGGCCGCTAAGCCAGGCATTTTCAGAGAGCTCCTGCTCCAGTTGACCTGCTCCCCAGCCGGCATAACCAAGTGCCACCAAACTATGCTCTGGACCTGTGCCTGCTGCAATGGCATGCAAAATGTCCTTGGAGGTTGTAATGCTGATGTCAGATGTAACTTGATTGGTGGCATCCCATGATTGGCCAGTTGGATGCAGTACAAAGCCCCGCTCCGGTTGTACCGGGCCACCAGAAAAAATGGGTTGATGGATAGCGTTAGGTGTATCTGGGCTGATCTCCATCTGTTCCAGGATATCAGCTAGCTCTAGATCCAGTGGGCGATTGATGATGATGCCCATTGCGCCCTCATCATCATGCTCACAGATGTAGGCGACTGTTCTGTAGAAATTGGCGTCCTGCAAGGTCGGCATGGCGATGAGGAAGTGGTTAGACAGGTTGGTTTCTGAGTTCATAACTCATAGTATCAGGTGAGGTTAGCACTACTGCAAGTAGGTTTTGTTATTTTTTCCAGCCCAAGCGATTACTGCTTAGAAAACGCCAGGTGCGCGTAATATCAAGGATGTCGGTATCGTTGAGGATATTGGGCGGGAATGGGGCAAAAGGTGCTGCAAGTTTGATGATGCGAATAGCGGCATCGTCCAGTAGTTTATGTCCAGAAGAGTGTAGTAGGCGTATGTTATCAATGTTGCCATCGGCGCGTACGGCAACATGTAGTACCAGGTTGCCATAGAGTTTTTTCCGCTTGGCTTCATCTGGATAGTTTAGGTTGCCTACACGCTCAACCTTGCGCCGCCAGGCGTCAAGATATGTGGCGTATTTGTACTCTTTGGTACTGGCATTGATGGCTTTGCGCCGTGGTCGTTTGGCGTAATTTTTTGTCTTACGATCAAGTTCTGCAGAGATGCGATTGATCTCCAGGTTGGTGCTGGCGAGCAGTTGTGAGACGGAGAGGCGTTTTTTCTGCTTGGTTTTGCTGGTCTCTTTGACCCTGGGTGATGGTGATGAAGCAAGGGTTGTTTTAGCCGCCTTTTGTGCCACGAGTTTTTTGGTTGGTTGAGGGGTGGGCAGTTCTGGTGTGGGGACAGGTTCAGGTGTCTGTATAGCTGGCACCACGGTTGCCGGAGTGACGGTAGGCACAATGCTAGGAGATGGTTTTGGTGACTGTACAGGCAGTTTGGTTGGTATGGGTTCAATCGTTGGTTTAACGATTTCCTTCTGATCGCCGCCTCCCTGTTGGTTTGTTTGGGCAAGAAAATCGGCTTCAACTGGCTCTTTTGGTTTGCGTGCATTGTGCACAACCATCACCTCAAGGGTGCGTGCTGCTGCTTGGGGTTTGGGGCGGGCAGCATCAAAGCCAACACCGAGTATCAGTGTGATGTGCAGACAGGCCGCGAAGAAGAGTGTAAGTCCCAGGCGGTCAAAAGGGCTGATAATAGCAGGGCGACTCATGGGCGTTGCTGAAGCCTCTCTTCAAGGCAATCCATGAGAGTGGCGCTGATGTTAAGGTTGAATTGCCTGTCGAGCTCTCTAATGCAGGTGGGGCTGGTGACATTGATTTCGGTAAGGTAATCACCAATAACATCCAGACCTGCAAACAGAATGCCGTGCTCATGTAGGGTGGGACCTACTTCGTGAGCAATTCGTAAGTCATTCTCAGATAGCGGCTGCCCTCTCCCTGTGCCGCCTGCAGCGAGGTTGCCGCGGGTCTCCCCTGGTTTTGGAATGCGTGCCAGTGCATAAGGAACGGGTTTGCCATCAATCATTAGTATGCGTTTGTCGCCTGCGCTGATTTCCGGTACAAATCGCTGAGCCATGGTGAATTGAGTGCCATACTGGGTCAGTGTTTCCAGGATGACGTTGGTGTTTGGGTCGCCTAGGCGCACTCTGAAGATAGAGGCACCGCCCATGGTTCCCAGGGGTTTTAGGATGATGTCTTTGTGTTCTTCGAGAAATTTGAGTATGCGATCGTGATTGCGTGCTACGACTGTGGGGGCGCAACATTGCGGGAATCTGGCTGTGAAGAGTTTTTCATTGGCGTCGCGCAGGCTCTGTGGCCGGTTGACAATGAGGGAGCCACGTTGCTCTGCCTGCTCCAGTAGGTAGGTCGTATAGATATACTCCATGTCAAAAGGAGGATCTATACGCATCAGAACCACATCCAGTTCATCAAGTGGGGCAATACGTTCTAATGATAGATCATGCCAGTGTGAAGGATCGTCTTTGACCTGAAGCTGCTGCATCCGGCAATGTGTCCGGTCCCCTTCAAGAAAGAGGTCACTCTGTTCTATGTACCAGATATCCCAGTTGCGCCTTTGAGCCTCTAATAACATGGCAAAGGTGCTGTCTTTTTGTATTGTGATGTTCTGGATGGGATCCATTACAACACCAAGAGAAATACTCATAGTCTGGTTGCCATTATGGTTGTATCAGTGGTTGGTCAGAGTTTATTGCTGATTAATCAAAAATGATAACTATCTTGTTAGGACGGGCACACTGTGCAATGCAAAGCTGTGCAGGTTTGGAGAGGATAAGTGATTCTCCCTGTATTTCAATCTGTTTTTATACCCTATGGTTTTTGTCAACTATAATGCTTGACTAATCTGTTATGTTGCAGTTAGCAACGTCACTTGATATGGTCTGTGAGTTGGCCGGGTGTGGCTCTTTCGGTATTGTATTTTTCATGAGCCATAATTTACTACTTGTGTAATAGAGAAGGTGATCAGTGACGATCGACTATGACGATATAGCTGGCTTAAAGGTGATGATCATTGACGATAGTAAAACTATTCGTCGTACGGCTGAAACGCTATTGAAAAAAGCAGGTTGTGAGGTATTGACTGCAACGGACGGTTTTGATGCGCTGGCAAAAATTGCTGATAGCTGCCCAGATATTATTTTTGTAGATATTATGATGCCACGCCTTGATGGTTATCAGACCTGTTCACTGATCAAGCATAATGAGGAGTTCAAAGCGACACCGGTCATTATGTTGTCGAGTAAAGATGGGTTGTTTGATCGAGCTCGAGGAAGAATAGTGGGTTCAGAGCAATACCTTACCAAGCCCTTTACCCGGGAAGAGCTATTGGGTGCGATTAAGCATCATGCTGGACATTCTAATTAAATAAACTAGCTAATAGTTCCTGATTATTTTAAGAGTTTATAGGTAACAACGATGACTGTAATTCTCATTGTCGATGATTCTCCCACGGAGACCCATATTCTGAAAACCCTACTGGAAAAAGAGGGTTATACGACGCTGCTTGCCAGTGATGGAGAGAAAGGCGTGGCTGAAGCCAAGCGAGGGCAACCTGATTTGATCCTAATGGATGTTGTAATGCCCGGCTTAAATGGCTTTCAGGCAACTCGGCAGTTGAGCCGTGATCCGGAAACCAAAGATATCCCTGTTATTATGGTTACGACCAAGGATCAAGAGACGGATAAGGCCTGGGGTAAGCGCCAAGGTGCGAAGGAATATGTTGTAAAGCCAGTGCCAGTAAAAGAGTTGCTTATGAAAATCCAAAAAGTTCTTGCGGAATAGCGGAACAATAAATAGGGGTAAGATCTAGCTTTCCCAATGACATGTTAGATTTCCCACTTACTTTATAATTATAAGTGATAAAATAATGCCAGCCAGGACGTCTCATGAGCTTGTTCAGCTGTTAAGTGATATAGAACAACGTAGTGTTGCTCGATTATCCAGTCTGCCTGAATTGGAAAAAGCTCAAGCTCACCAGTATTGGGAGGGCGTACTCTTTTCGTTGAATGAAATGCATTTGGTGGCCCCCTTAGATGAGGTTTCTGAAATATTGCATTACCCCGCAGATATAACACGGGTGCCGGGTACTCATCCATGGGTAAAGGGGGTGGCAAATGTGCGTGGTAGTTTGTTACCTATCATAGATTTCCAGCTTTTTTTGGGCGGTGAACCTGTGATGACAGGACGACGTTGCCGAGTGCTGGTAGTTAAGCATCAGGGAATATTGAGCGGTCTGTTAGTGAAAGAAGTTATGGGGATGCGACATTTTTCACGGGAAAAGCGGGTGGATTATCAGCCTCAAGGTGCTGGTTTGTTAGAACGATTTGTGAAAACAGCATTTGAATATGGTGAAGATAGCTGGCCTGTGTTTGGTATGTTTGCCTTGGCTGAAAGCACAGAATTTCAAATGGCAGCACAATAGTTATGCTGTTAGGGCATTACAACCCTCATTTTACGCCAAAATTCGTACAGTAGTTTGGAATGCTAAAAGTAAAAAATAATACTCTTTCGGGAGAAAGATGAATGAAAAATAGTGCCTCTGGATCTAATGCGTCCATTATCCTGTTATCGGTTCTTCTCTTAATCTCAATTGTTTTGTCCTTGCTGTCGTTTATTCATGTGACAACCTGGGATGGTTATGACCGGCAATATTTGCTGCGCTCGATGGAGCAGCGAGTGCTTTCTCAGCGGGTAGCAAAATATACCTTGGCCGCCTCAACTGGTGATATGAAAGCCTTTGGCTCGTTGAGAGAGACTCGAGACCGCTTTGATCAGATATTGTTGGAATTAAAACAAGGCTCAAAAAAAGATGGACTGCCTGCCCATCCAGCCGAGGTTGCGCCCCAAATAGAAGGCGTAGAGCAGGTGTGGCTGACGTTGCAAACAAATACGGATGCAGTCCTGGCTGGTAAGGACGCTATTCTGCTGGTACGAGAATATGTGAATGTTATTACAGAAACTGTTCTAAAGCTGCAGCAATTGACTGCTGAGGTGGTTGAAGGATTAGTCCAGCATAAGGCCTTACCCCAGCAGATATATATAGCATCAGAGTTACCTATGTTGGCTCAGCGTATTGGTAATGATTCAAACCAAGTACTTGCTGGTGGTGATGCTGCAACAACGGCTATTGACCAATTTGCTCAGGATGTGGATCGATTTGGCAGTATTGTGAATGGTCTGCAAAAAGGTGATAAGCGTCTGGGAATTGATCGGGTAAAGGATGAAGCGCTTATAGGAAAACTGACAGAGCTGAATCAGCTTTTTGTGCCGGTTGAAGATCATGCTGAAGAGATCATTGATGCTACGCCAAGCCTGCTTCCAGTGCTTGGTGCTGCCAGTACAGTTACAAGTGATTCTGAAGAGGTAAGTATTGCGGGTGATCTTCTGGTAAATGCTTTCAAACAGTCCCCTGGCCGTGTACATATAGGCCCCTATAAGGTGGGTGTTTTGACCCCCATCATTCTGGGTGCCATAGGTGCCGTTTTTCTGATTACGCTGGGCACCATATTGCTCTCTAAGGCAAAGCAGCGAGAAGAAGAAAGTCAGCAGAAAAACGAAAAGAACCAACAGGCTATTCTACGTCTGCTGGATGAGATGGGTGATTTGGCTGATGGTGATTTGACGGTATCAGCAACAGTGACAGAGGATATTACGGGCGCCATTGCTGACTCCATCAACTACGCTATTGAGGCGCTGCGTGATCTGGTAATGACGATTAATAACACAGCCGATAAGGTTTCGTCATCTGCTCAAGAGAGTCGTGCTACCGCAATGCGTCTGGCTGAGTCGAGTGAACAGCAAGCGGAGGAGATAACGTCTGCTACGGGTGCCATTCAGGGCATGGCAAAAGCTGTTGATGATATGTCCAAGAACGCAATCGAATCAGCTGAGGTTGCGCAACGATCTGTAGATATTGCAACCAAGGGTGCTGACACGGTGCGGTCAACCATTGAAGGCATGGATACCATTCGTGAGCAAATCCAAGAGACCTCTAAACGTATTAAGAGGCTGGGTGAAAGTTCGCAAGAAATTGGTGACATTGTTGAGTTGATTGAGGATATTGCCGACCAAACCAACATCCTGGCGCTTAATGCCGCCATGCAGGCGGCTATGGCTGGTGAGTCTGGTCGCGGCTTTGCTGTGGTGGCGGATGAGGTGCAACGACTGGCTGAACGATCAAGTAATGCAACAAAGCAGATTGAAGCATTGGTAAGAACCATTCAGGCAGATACTAATGAGGCAGTTAGCTCCATGGAGGCGAGCACCACTGGGGTGGTAAAAGGAGCAAACCTGGCAGAAAACGCGGGTGAAGCGCTAAAAGAGATTGAAACGGTTTCGGGCTACATTGCTGACATGACCGGCAAGATTGCTAAATCTGCTCAGCGGCAATCTGCTGGGGCGAGTCGTATTAATGAGACTATGAATGTCATTCAGGAAATCACGAAGCAGACTTCAGACGGAACTGTACAAACAGCAACGTCCATTGGATTGCTTGTAGATACAGCAGATGAATTGCAGCAGTCTGTATCTGGTTTCAGGTTGCCAGAATAATCTGGCTCTCTTGTTAGGATTTGGTGCGCATGAACGACGCCCGAGAATATAGCACGTTGCCGTGGATTAAAGATGAGCTTGATCAGCTCATCTCTCAGGCGCGACATGCGCTTGAAGAGTATGTAGAAGGCAGCGGTGAGCAGGAATCTATTCATACCTGTATAGAGAAACTGCATCAGATCTATGGTGCTCTGCGGATGGTCCAGATCTTTGGCGCTGCTATGCTGGCAGAAGAGATGGAGCTTGCTGCAAGAGCGCTTGCACAGGATCAGGTCTCTCACCATACAGAGGCTGCTGAGACCTTGATGCGGGCCTTGATCACTCTTCCCGACTATCTTGAAAAAATGCAGTCGGGATATCGTGATATTCCGATACTTGTGTTACCTCTAATGAATGATTTGCGGGCAGCTAGAGACGCAGATCTTCTTTCTGATGTGGCCCTGTTTGCACCAGCGCTTGAGCGTCAACTGGTTTTTGATGAGGTTGACAGTGATGTTGACAATGATGATCTTCCTCAATTGGCACGGCGCCTGCGTTATGACTATCACAAAGGCTTGCTTGGTTGGTATAGAGGTGAGAATCAGGATGAGGCTCTTGGCCGCCTCGAAAAAGTCGCTTATAGACTGGAGAGATATTCTGCTACTAGAACAGCAAAGCAACTCTTTAGGATTGCGCGAGGCGCCATTGTTGCACTGAAAGAACATGCTATTGAGCCAGGCATCGCAGTTAAGCTTTTACTTGGCCGGTTGGATCGTCAGATCAAGCTGTTGATTGATAGTGGGGAATCAAGTTTAAGAAATGCAATAGCCATCGATCTACAGAAAAATCTGCTTTACTATATTGCTCAGGCCAAATCAAAAGATGAACTGATTCAGTCAATAAAATATGATTTTGATTTAGAGGTTATCCTTCCCAGCGCAGAAGAGATTGAAGCTGGACGGGAAGATCTTTCCGGGCTGAACCGTGAGCTATTGGAATCGTTGCATGATGCAATACAGATTGATCTTCTTCATATCAAAGATCAGTTAGATCTTTTTATTCGAAGTGACACAAAAAATAGGGAAGAACTCAAAGAGCTAGAGCAGCCACTCCGTAAGATTGCAGATACCCTAGGAATGGTTGGTCGAGGTGAGCTACGGGAGCGGATGAAAGGCCAAGCAAACCGCATCAACGAAATTGTTGCCGGTGATATCTCTCCTGATGAATCGGTTTTAATGGAAATTGCGGGCGATATTCTGTTTGTTGAAACATCGTTGAGCAACCTGGTTTCTGCATACAGTGCACCGGCTGCTATAGAAAAGGCCAGGCAGGTTGGTATTACACCTGAAAAAGAAGGTGAGTTTGGGACACTTGTCCAAGCTGTCTTCAGTGAAGCCGGCGTGGATATGGCGCGTATAAGGGAGTCGATTGCCGCTTTTATTGAATCACCCGGTGACAATAGACAAATCTTAGAGGTGCCACAACGATTCTTCAGTGTTGCAGGCGCTCTCAAGATGCTTGGTCTTACTGATGTGTCAGATCAATTGGACTTTATTGCTGGTTATATCAATGATCAGTTTATTCAGGAGAGTGGCATACCTGATGCTGCTCAGACACATGCCTTAGCTGATGCAATCACTAGTCTTGAATATTACATGGAGGCAGTGATTGAAGGGCGTAGTGGACAAGGTGCTATTCTTGATGTGGCATATCGCTCTCTTGTGCAGCTGGGATATGGCCAGCCAGTAGATTCAGTAGAAATCGGTGAAAGCCAGTCCGAAGTAACCGAAGATGATGCTGGTAGTGAATTAGAGTTACATGAAGCACCAGAGCACGTTGAAGAAAAGCCTGAATCACCTCCTTCTGCTGCAAAACCCGCATTTGATGATATTGATTCTGAAATCATCGACATATTTGTGGAAGAGGCGCGTGAAGAGCTTGCTGTAATCAAAGAGTACTTACCTCGTTGGCGTCAATGTCAGGATGATACCAATGCACTGGTTATGTTTCGCAGATCATTTCACACCCTAAAGGGCAGTGGCCGTTTGGTTGGCGCTAGAGATATTGGTGAATTAGCCTGGGCTATTGAAAATCTGCTAAATCGAGTTATTGACCGAACTATTTTATCTAGCTCACATGTCTTTGCAGTGTTGGACGAGGCTGTAGACCTCTTGCCGGAACTTATTGATCGGCAGGAGGTAGATGTGCAGACAGGTTTTGATGTACAGCCTCTTATAGATCGGGCGATGGCGTTAGCAGAGCAGGAGCACATACAAAGGCAAGACACCCTTGATGATAGGTTATCGCTAGAGGCTGATGTAGCCGCTGACAACCAAGAAAATATTTCTCTTGATGAAGTGCAGATTACACCTGAAGACGAAGGTGAAGGCGCAAAGCCTCATGAGATTGCAGTTGAACAACTCTCCGATGAAGATGTGTTACCTGATTCTAGCTCTTCCATCTTTTTAGAGCCCGAGCTACTGGAAATATTTACAAAGGAGGCTCAGGGGCATTTTGCTGTTATTCAGGAATTTCTTGATAAGTGCAGCACAGGTACCTATCAGTATCCAGATGAACAACTATTACGGGCATTTCATACGCTACATGGCAGCTCGCATATGGCGGAAGTTGATGCCATGGCTCAAGTTAGTAAATCCTTAGAAGCGCTGGTTAATGAGCTGATTTTAGTAGAGCGAACAGTCGATGAGCGTGCCATTGAATTGATGACGATAGGCGTTCAGCGCCTAGAAAAACTATTGTCATCAATCAATGTTGCAGATGCAGAGGTGCTGGATTGGCAGGCTGTGGTGACAGATGCTCATCAATATATGTTGGACCTTAATGGGCCAACCTCACAGCTGCTCTCGTCAGAGTCACTGCTGCTGGGTGTTAGTGAGTTGGAGGATGAGTCAGGGTTGCTTCTGGAATCTGAAGGTTTATCTACCTCAGAGGGCGAGTCTGACATAGCAGTAGAGAGCATTTTGGTATTGGATGATTCATCTTCGGTGCTTCAGGAAGAACACCTAGAGCCGGACTTGCTGAGTAGTGAAGGATTGTTGCTGGATGAAAATTCGGTTTTGTCTGCAGAGGAGGAGTCCGTTTTAGATATCCAGAGTGAAACTGTTTTTGCTGAAGAATTGGATACAAACGGCTTGTTGCTGGATGAAGCCGTAGCAGTGGATGTAGATGAATCACAATCAGTAGATGCTCAGGAAGAGCTTCTGATAATAGATGATATGGCAGCAGATGACCTGTCAATTGATGATTTGGTTATAGAAGAGGATGCCGCGCCTGTAGATGCGGTTGCAAGCTCAACTGTAGGTCATGAAGAGATAGCTGCTGAAGAAGCAGTGGATGAAGAGGTAGACGAGCCAGAGGAAGAGCTGGAGCCAGAACTAGAGCCAGAACTAGAGCCAGAACTAGAGCCAGAACTAGAGCCAGAACTAGAGCCAGAACTAGAGCCAGAACTAGAGCCAGAACTAGAACCAGAACTAGAACTAGAACCAGAACTAGAACCAGAACTAGAACTAGAACTAGAACTAGAACCAGAACTAGATCCAGAAGTAGAACCAGAAGTAGAACCAGAAGTAGAACCAGAAGTAGAACCAGAGGTAGAGCCAGAGGTAGAAGAAGAGGTAGAAGAAGAGGTAGAAGAAGAGGTAGAAGAAGAGGTAGAAGAAGAG
>Ga0316190_10004431_pt1 | contig 10234 bp, 10 predicted proteins | sample Eddworburrow2_MG_FD_204929 | JGI IMG/M metagenome (GOLD analysis project Ga0316190, IMG submission 204929) | Coastal sediment microbial communities from Maine, United States - Eddy worm burrow 2 | ecosystem: Environmental > Aquatic > Marine > Coastal > Sediment | place: USA: Maine | collected... | reverse complement strand
AGACAAGCCGTCGGCCAAGGATTATGCGGACCTGTTGACTGGCATCCGTGGTCGGCCGGATGCCCACCTGATCCAGACCGTGCTGCTGCGCTCCCTGGCCCAGGCGGTCTATAAGCCGGAGAATGTGGGCCATTTCGGTCTGGCCTTTTCGGCCTATACCCACTTCACCTCGCCGATTCGCCGCTATCCCGACCTGCTGGTGCACCGTGCACTCAAACATCTGATTGGGGGAGGCACGGCGGAGGACTTTGAATATTCACTGCCACAGCTGCAGGGCATGGGGGAGCAGTGCTCCAGCACCGAGCGGCGGGCGGATGAGGCGACCCGTGATGCCACCGACTGGCTGAAGTGTGAATACATGCTGGATAAGGTGGGAGAGGAGTTTGCCGGCATCATCAGCAGCGTCAACTCCTTCGGCATTTTTGTGCAGTTGGATGAGATCTATGTGGATGGGCTGCTGCATATCACGGCCCTGGATAATGACTATTACCATTTTGACCCCGTTGGCCATCGCCTGACCGGTGAGCGCAGCGGTGTGGTCTATCGCCTTGGGGATCGCATTAGTATCAAGGTGGCGGCAGTGAACCTGGATGATCGTAAGATTGATTTTGTCCTGCCTGAGAGCGGAGAGAAGGCACCGCAAAAGGCGCGCAGCAAGCGTCGTAAAAAGAGCCGGCGTAAATGAGTGCAACCCAGACCATCGCCGGGCTGAATAGCGTACGCACGGCCCTTGCCCATGGTGCCGCTGCGGTGCAGGGGCTTTGGGTGGAAAAGCGCCGGCAGGATCGGCGTATCAAGGAGCTCCTACAGCTGGCGCGGGAGAGCGGGGTTACGGTCAATCTGGTTTCGCGGGAGGAACTGGATCGCCTGGCCGATGGCGCCAATCACCAGGGAGTGGTGGCCAAGATCAATGCCCCGGGGGCACGGGATGAAGCGGCCCTGAAGGATTTGGTTCGGGGTCTGGATGAGGCCCCCTTCCTGCTGGTTTTGGACGGGGTGCAGGATCCCCATAACCTGGGTGCCTGCCTGCGCAGTGCGGATGCGGCCGGGGTGCATGCGGTGATTGCCCCCAAGGATCGCTCGGTGGGGCTGGGCCCCACGGTATGCAAGGTGGCCTGTGGGGCGGCCGAGAGCGTGCCCTTTGTGCAGGTCACCAATCTGGCTCGCAGCCTGCGTTGGCTGCAGGATGAGGCCGGGGTCTGGCTGACAGGCACCGCAGGCGAGGCCGAGACCAGCCTTTATGATCAGGATCTGCGTGGTCCTTTGGCCCTGGTCATGGGGGGGGAGGAGAAGGGCATGCGCCGGCTTACCCGTGAGGCCTGTGATTCCCTGGTCAAGCTGCCCATGGCCGGGGCTGTGGAGAGTCTCAATGTGTCGGTGGCTGCCGGTATCTGTCTGTTCGAGGCGGTGCGCCAGCGTAGTGCGTCCTCCTGAAGGTGTTTGAAGACAAAAAACCCTGTTGCGACTTAGGCTTAAGGTCTGTAAAATCCCCGTTTTTTACCGGTCGGACCCTTTAGCGGGCTTTGGCCGTTCCTTGCTTCACCGGCGGATCTCCGTGCGGGAGGCTATTAAACCCATAGGGAATCACAATGCGACACTATGAAATTGTATTTCTGGTCCATCCGGATCAGAGCGAGCAAGTACCTGGCATGATCGAGCGTTATCGCTCAAACATCGAGGCCAAGGGCGGCACCATCCACCGCCTGGAAGACTGGGGCCGTCGCCAGCTTGCTTATCCCATCAACAAGCTACATAAGGCCCACTACGTCTTGATGAATATCGAGTGTGGTGGTGATGCCCTGGAAGAGCTGGAAAGCGCTTTCCGTTTCAATGATGCGGTCCTGCGCAACCTGACTATCAAGCAAAAGGCTGCGATCACTGAGGCTTCACCTCTGATCAAGCCGGTAGAGGAGCAGCGAGAGACTCCTCCTGCACCTCAGCCTGAAGCCAAGGCCGAGGAAGCAAAACCAGCACCAGCACCAGAAGCGCCCGCTGAGAGCTGATCGTTACTCAGAGCCTATTGCTTAATATTTAGACCGTTGCTGCGGTCACTATCGAATTTTTCAGGGGATTACCATGTCGCGTTATTTTCGTCGTAGGAAATATTGTCGTTTTACCGCCGAAGGCATTACCCAGGTTGATTACAAAGATATCAACCTGCTGAAGGCCTTCGTGAGCGAGTCCGGCAAGATTGTGCCAAGCCGTATTACCGGTACCAAGGCCAAGTATCAGCGTCAGCTGACCACCGCGGTCAAGCGTGCGCGTTTCCTGGCGCTGCTGCCTTATACCGACGCACACTAAGATGTTCCCGGTTGGTACTGGGCGAGAGCCCGGTAACTATAGACCGGATTGAGAAGTAACGATGCGCTTGCTGGCATCCTATGTGATGCGAGGAAGATCGCCGGCGGTAATGATGACCGTCCTCCTGGGAGGGCTATCGTTACTGCTGGCGCCAGTCAGTATATTGAGTTCGGGGGTGGTTGCACTTGTTACCCTCAGGCGGGGGGTACGGGAAGGTCTGTTTATCGCCTTTCTGGCAGCCTCGGCCTTTGCTCTGCTGACATTAGTGGCGTTGGGCGATATAGCACCGGCAATAGGTTTACTCGCCTTGCTGTGGTTGCCCGCCTGGTTTCTGGGATCGGTGTTGAGATCAACCCGCTCCCTGGCACTGGCCCTGCAGGGGGCATTGCTGCTCGGTGTGGCGCTGATTGTCACCTATTACGTGCAGTATCCGGACCCTGCTGCGGAATGGCGGCTTTTGCTGGAGCCGTTCAGCCAGAGACTGGTTGATTCCCAGTTGCTGCCCCAGGAGCAGCAGGCGGAACTGGTTGAGAGCTTTGCCCTGTGGATGACGGGTATCCTGGCGGTGCTCTATCAGCTGCAGCTCTCAGCAGCCCTGTTGCTGGCTCGCTGGTGGCAGGCGGTGTTGTATAACCCCGGCGGTTTCCGTCAGGAGTTTCACAGCCTGCGGCTGCATCGGATGTTGGGCTTTATCGGCTTACCGATATTGGCGCTGACGTTCTTGGGCAACCAGGAAGGGAATGTCCAGCTACTGGATTTTGCCGCCTTGCTGTTGATGGCGGTTTATTTCATACAGGGCCTGGCCGTGGTGCATGGCCTTGTCGGAAAGACGAAGAGTAATCAGGGGTGGCTCATAGCCACCTATGTGTTGTTAATAATGGCCATGCCCCATATGTTTGTGATGCTGTCCGTCGCTGGCTATGTGGATACATGGTTTGACTTTAGGGCGCGTGTCCGGGCTAGGGATTAAGGCCGGAGTGATGGTCCTAAATTGGTTTTAAGCTTATTCAGGGGTAGATACGATGGATGTTATTCTGTTGCAGAAGGTAGACAATCTGGGCAATCTTGGCGACAAGGTTGCGGTGAAATCGGGTTATGGACGGAATTTCCTCATCCCGAGCGGCCGAGCAGTTCCCGCCACGGCCAATAATGTTGCCACTTTCGAAGCGCGCCGTGCGGAGCTCGAAAAAGAGGCCGCCGAGGTGCTGGCCGCCGCTGAGGCCCGCAAGGCCAAGCTTGATGGCATGACAATCACCGTAGCCTGCAAGGCGGGTGACGAAGGCCGTCTTTTTGGTTCCGTGGGCACTGTCGATATCGCCCAGGCCGCGACCGAGGCAGGCCAAGAGGTGCTGAAGCAGGAAGTGCGTCTGCCGGAAGGGCCTTTCCGCGTGACCGGTGAATTTGATGTAGAGCTGCATCTGCATGCTGACGTCAATGCCACGATCAAGCTGAGCATCGTGCCAGAAGAGTAAGGTTGCCCAGGCAACTGCTGTAAATGAAAGGCCCGCGGCCCAATGGTCGCGGGCCTTTTTTATGTACAGGCCGTTCCCGGGCATCCTCGATCGCTGTTCCCGACGCGATTCTACCTCCTCCATCCATGGAGTCGTGCCCTCCACGGCATTGGCACATCCATGTGCGGCAGATGTACGGTCCCCGGCCCCGTTCCCTACGGGGCCGGGATACTCCCCATCCCTGGGGATAATGCCGCGGGTGCAGGGACGACGTACAGGGATGTACTAGTGTCGTGAGAGCATAAGGACATGCGTAGCGACCGCACAGGAGCGGTAATTCCCGAAATGGGAATAGATAGTCAGGTAAAGGCTGAAATTAGGCTTTCACCTTGGGCCGCTTTTCCGTATTCTTTCCCTATTCATTAGCCCCTTATCCGTGACCCAGAACCGCCATGCCTGAACCGGCTTTTCCGACCGATTTTTCTATTGAGGACAGCGCCAGCGATAAGCTGCGGGTGCCGCCTCACTCCATCCAGGCCGAGCAGTCGGTGCTGGGTGGCTTGATGTTGGATAATCAGGCCTGGGAGCAGATTGCCGACCGGGTGGGGATGGAGGATTTCTATCGCAAGGAGCATCGCCTGATCTTCCACGCCATTGAGGCCCTGGCGGAAGAGAGCAAGCCCTTCGATGTGATCACCCTGGCGGAAGGGCTGGGGCAGCATGACAACCTGGAGGAGGTCGGAGGACTGGCCTATCTGGGTACCCTGGCAAAGGATACCCCCAGCGCGGCCAATATCCGCGCCTATGCGGACATCGTGCGTGAACGCTCGGTTACCCGCCAGCTTATCCATGTGGGCAATGAGATCGCCAACAGCGGTTTTCAGCCGGAAGGTCGCACCAGCACCGAGTTGCTGGATGCCGCTGAGCGGCAGGTGTTCGAGATCGCCGAGCAGCGCACCAAAACCGGCGGCGGTTTTTCCCCGCTCAAAAGCCTGCTCACCAAGGCGGTGGACCGCATTGAAACCCTCTTTCAGCTGGATAATCCCTTCACTGGAGTAGCCAGCGGCTTTACCGACTTCGATGCCATGACCGCCGGGTTGCAGCCAGCGGACCTGATTATTGTGGCGGGACGTCCCTCCATGGGTAAGACCTCCTTCGCCATGAATGTCGCGGAGAATGTGGCCATCGGCAGCAAGGTGCCGGTGGCGGTGTTCAGCATGGAGATGCCGGGGGATGCCCTGGCCATGCGTATGATGTCCTCCCTGGGACGCATCAACCAGCACCGGGTGCGTACCGGTAAGCTGGAGGATGACGAATGGCCACGCCTGACCTCGGCCGTGAGCATATTGTCCGAGGCCAAACTTTTCATCGATGATACCCCCGCCTTGACCCCAACGGAGCTGCGCGCCCGGGCGCGGAGACTGATGCGGGAACAGAAGGAGTTGGGGCTGATCGTCATCGATTATCTGCAGCTCATGCAGGCCCCCGGCTCGGCGGAAAATCGCACCAATGAGATCTCGGCCATATCGCGCAGCCTCAAGGCGCTGGCGAAGGAGCTGAATGTGCCGGTTATCGCCCTCTCCCAGCTTAACCGCAGCCTGGAACAGCGCACCAACAAACGGCCCATCATGTCGGATCTGCGTGAATCCGGTGCCATTGAGCAGGATGCGGATCTGGTGGTCTTTATCTATCGTGATGAGGTCTATAACGAAGAAAGCCCGGACAAGGGCAAGGCCGAAATCATCATTGGCAAGCACCGTAATGGCCCCATTGGCACGGTAAATCTGACCTTCCAAGGCGAGTTTACCAAGTTTGAAAATTACGCCCATGATGTCTATGGCAATGAGGGGTATTGATCGGGATGAGCTTTGCTCCTCGGGCTCGTATTGACCTTGCGGCCCTGCGTCATAATCTAGCCCGCGCCAGGGCTGCCGCCCCCAACAGTCGAGTAATGGCAGTGATCAAGGCCAATGCCTATGGTCATGGCCTGCTGCGGGTGGCTCGGGCGCTGGGTGAGGCGGATATTCTGGCCGTGGCCCGGGTTGGAGAGGGCGTGGCCCTGCGTGAAGCCGGCATCCATCGACCCCTAGTGGTGCTGGAAGGCTGCTTTGATGGGGATGAGCTGGAGCAGGCGGCCTCTCATGGGCTAGAGGTGGTCATTCACCATGCCGAGCAGATTCGACTCCTGCAGCAACACGCAATAAGCAAGCCGCTGCACCTCTGGTTGAAGATTGACACGGGCATGCATCGCCTGGGCATTCCGCCCGAGGCTGCGATTGAGACCTATCACCAGTTGTCAGCCCTGTCTTCCGTTGCCGCACCCCCCCGCCTGATGACCCACCTGGCCAATGGGGATGACCTGGGCGATCCCACCACGGGACAGCAGTGCCGGCAGATGGCATCTATTGTCTCGTCACTGGATGGGGAGGTCAGTATTGCCAATTCCGCCGGTCTGTTGGGCTGGCCCGAGAGCCATGCCGACTGGGTGCGCCCCGGCCTCATGCTTTATGGGGTGTCGCCATTTCTCGGCGGCCGCGCATCTGATCATGATCTGCAGCCGGTGATGTCGCTGCAGTCCCGCCTTATCGCGGTGAATCACTATCGGAAAGGTGATGCCGTCGGCTATGGCGGTACCTGGGTCTGTCCAGAGGATATGGCCATTGGGGTGGCCACGGTGGGCTATGGTGATGGTTATCCACGCCATGCCCCATCCGGCACCCCCGTGTTGGTCAACGGCCGGCGGGTTCCCCTGGTTGGACGGGTCTCCATGGATATGATCAGTGTGGATCTGCGCACCCTGCCGGATGCCCAGGTTGGCGATCCGGTCCTGCTCTGGGGGCGTGGGCTGCCGGTGGAGGAGATTGCCGAGGCGGCCGCTACCATCCCCTATCAGCTGTTGTGCGGGGTCACGGGTCGCGTGGATTTTGTGGAAGAGTAGGGACGAAGGCCGTGGCGAAAGGGAACAAATCCATCTATAACTGCACCGCCTGTGGCGGCCAGTTTCCCAAGTGGGCAGGCCAATGCAGTGAGTGCGGCGCCTGGAATACCCTGGAAGAGTCCATAGCCACTGAGGCCAAGGTGCGCAATCCCCGCTTTGCCGGTTATGCCGGGAATATCAACCAGCTGAAGGTGTTGTCCCTGGCGGCGGTGAAGTCAGAGTCCGAAGGGCGGGTGCCTACCGGCACCGGTGAACTGGACCGGGTACTGGGTGGCGGTCTGGTGCCGGGGTCGGTGGTGCTCATCGGCGGTGATCCGGGAATCGGCAAGTCGACCCTGCTGATCCAGACACTGGCCCGTCTCGGTGATCGCCTTTCCACCCTCTATGTCAGTGGCGAGGAATCCCCGGAGCAGATCAGCCTGCGTGCCCATCGCCTGGGCCTGCCCTGTGACAACCTGCGCCTGCTGACCGAGACCTGTGTGGAGCGCATCCTGCCCCTGGCCGGGGAGGAGAATCCGGATGTGCTGGTGGTGGATTCGGTGCAGACCCTCTATACCGAACTGCTGCAATCGGCACCGGGGGCGGTGGCCCAGGTGCGGGAGTCCACGGCCCAATTGGTGCGATATGCCAAGCAGACCGGCACTACCGTGTTCCTGGTGGGGCACGTGACCAAGGAGGGCACCCTGGCGGGGCCCCGGGTGCTGGAACATATGGTGGATACGGTGCTCTATTTCGAGGGCGAATCCGGTAGCCAGTTCCGCTTGATCCGTACCATCAAGAACCGCTTTGGTGCGGTCAATGAGCTGGGGGTCTTCGCCATGACCGACAAGGGGTTGCGGGAGGTCAGTAACCCCTCGGCCATCTTCCTGTCTCGGCATGAGGAGCAGGTCTCCGGCAGCGTGGTACTGGTCACCCGGGAGGGCAGCCGCCCCCTGCTGGTGGAGGTGCAGGCCCTGGTGGATGAGAGTCACCTCTCCAATCCCCGGCGGGTCACCCTCGGCCTGGAGCAAAACCGGCTCTCCATGCTGCTGGCAGTCCTGCACCGCCATGGCGGCATCGCCATGTTCGATCAGGATGTGTATGTGAATGTGGTGGGTGGCGTGCGTATCACCGAAACCGCCTCTGATCTTCCTGTGTTGCTGGCGGTGCTTTCCAGCCTGCGGGATCGCTCTATGCCGAGGGATCTGGTGGCCTTCGGCGAGGTGGGGCTGGCGGGGGAGATCCGGCCGGTACCCAATGGACAGGAGCGTCTGCGCGAGGCGGCCAAGCATGGCTTTAAACGGGCCATCGTGCCCAAGGCCAATGCGCCGAAAAAACCGGATGGGGATCTGGAGGTGATTGCGGTTGAGCGGCTCTCAGATGCCCTGGATGCGGTGATGTAGCCTGGCCCTAGCCCAGGGCTTCCATTTCTCTTTCAACCAAGGCTGCATCACCCAGATTCAATTCCGCCAGGCGTCGCAGGTGGCTGATGCTTTCCATGTCGATCTGATCACAGCGGATGCCGATATGGGTTTGCTCAACGTGGGTTACCGTGCCCTGCATGATGATGTAGGGCGTTTCCTCCCCTAGGTGAATTTCCAGCTCAACGCTGTCATCGGCGTTGGCAGCCCACTGCTTCGGCTCAGCGACCAGCGCCCCCTTGAGGGAAACATCAATCAGCGTGGTGGTGTAGGTATCATCCCCGTGGCGGATGACTGCCGGGGCATCAAAGAGAATGCGATGAAAGCGGCGGCGATTCTGTTCCTGCTCGTTGGCTGTACTCATAATCCCTCCCATGGGTGAGGGGGTGATGTTTCCCCCTCGCTTGGCACACACATTTTTTACATTCGGTTGCTTGAAGCAACCTCTTCTTCTTAGCTCATAATAGCGGCCAAGCCATTATTTATACAGGCCCTAGTGTGATTGTGAGTGAAAGGCCAACCGAATTTTCCCGATTTGAATGATATTGCCATCCTGCAAGGGACAGGCCTGCTCGCCGATGGGGTTGCCGTTGATGCTTGGGGTAATGGGGCCTTTAAGATGGGAGAGGAAATACCCCTCTTTACGGTGGGCGATGACGGCACAGTTGCCCTTTTCCTTGCCTAAGCGCATGAGACTGTGGTCCAGAGGGATAATCCTTCCCATCCGTTTTCCATCGAGTACCTGCACATAGTCCGGGCCGGCAGGCTCCATTTCAGCAATCTCTTCCCCTGATGGTCTGGGTTCTGCGGATGAGCGCTTGGGATTATGGGCTGCTTGGTGGGTGTCATCTGAAAAGCAAAAACGGTGGTTGCCGATCTGCAGTTCATCACCGTCGGATAAGCAATGATCCTTGATGAATTTGTTGTTGACCAGCACGGGAAATTTTTCGTTGAGGGCTACGATCCGGCAGCGGCCCGAGTTGCAGAGCATCCAGATATGCTCAGAGGCGATTTCAGGGCTGTCGATGCGAATGCCGCAGCTGGAGGAGTTGCCAAGCAGGATGTCACTGTTGTCCTGGACGTGATAGGCCTTTGTCGGTTGGTTCCCTGAGACAAGCACTAATTTAGGCATGTTCCCTCCTGATCTCCTGTGGTAGCCCATGGTGGGTCTTGAGTTATTCCACATTTAAAGTGTGATCTAGGTCTCACTTGTAATTTGATGTTTATTAAAGATTAATTTCGGCTAAATTCTTTGCCTGATTTCAGTATAACCAGGGCTGTAGCCGGGGCAATGGGGGATATGCTGAAGTGTGATCTCTGTCTAGTACTCCACCAAGGTTATATTGACGGATACAGTTGGCCTGTCAGTGTTCAGGGCAAGGCGTGCCTCGCAGCTAATGGCCTTAGTCCTTAGCAAGAGGAGTACTAGCGGCCGCAAGAGAGATGAGGAGAAATGAGACCGGCTGATCTAAATTGAGTGCTGCTGGTCAGTTGTCTCTGGTGCTTGTTGCTTGCGCTGGTCAGGGTAGAGGCGAACGGTCTTAACCGCATTGCCTTTGGTTTGGATAATGTCCAACGGGTAGCCCTCCAGCAACAGGCTGGTGCCCGCTTCAGGAATGGTCTCCATATATTCAATAATCAGACCGTTGAGGGTCTTGGGGCCATCCGTTGGGAGCTCCCAGTGCATGGTACGAACCAGTTCCCGGACAGAGGCGCTGCCATCCACCAGAAAACTGCCGTCCTCCTGGGGCTGGACATCGGAAAGCTCATCCGAGGGATCGGTGGTGAATTCGCCCACGATCTCTTCCAGCAGATCTTCCAGGGTAACCAGCCCCATCACATCGCCGTATTCATCCACCACCAGCCCTAGCCGGTTTTTCTGACGCTGGAAGTTGAGCAGCTGCCGGTTAAGAGGCGTGCTGGCGGGAATAAAGTAGGGGGCGCGGCAGGTATCCCGCAGCAGCTCCTTCGTCAGGTTCTCCTTGGTCAGGGCATGCATGGCGTGGCGCACATGCACGGTTCCAATTACATGGTCGATGCTGCCCTCGAATACCAGGAGCCGGGTGTAGTGGCTGTTTTGTACCTGCAGCACCACCTCTTCAATGGAGTCCTGAATATCAATGCCACCGATTTCATGGCGGGGA
>Ga0316190_10004429_pt1 | contig 10235 bp, 8 predicted proteins | sample Eddworburrow2_MG_FD_204929 | JGI IMG/M metagenome (GOLD analysis project Ga0316190, IMG submission 204929) | Coastal sediment microbial communities from Maine, United States - Eddy worm burrow 2 | ecosystem: Environmental > Aquatic > Marine > Coastal > Sediment | place: USA: Maine | collected... | reverse complement strand
CGCGTTTCCGGTCCGCAAGGGTTTGATCATCGGCTTCCCGGCGGTGATCACACCCACACCGCACTGTATGCCAACAGCCTCATGATGAACAAACGCATCCAGACAAATGCCGGCGGCACCATAAACTGCAGCAGTAAGGAGATCCCGGATGCAGCACGACCCCCGCTACGACATCCTTTTTGAACCAGTGAAAATAGGTCCGGTCACCGCAAAAAATCGATTCTACCAGGTACCGCACTGTACCGGCATGGGCTATATGATGCCCAAAACCCTGGCGGCCATGCGCGAGGTTAAAGCCGAGGGCGGTTGGAGTGTGGTTTGTACCGAGTACTGCTCGATACACCCGACCTCGGATGACAGCCCCTACCCTTATGCAACGCTTTGGGATAATGAAGACGTCAAGGCCCAGGCCTTGATGGTGGAAAAGGTTCATCGCCACGGGGCCCTGGCAGGTGTGCAACTGTGGTATGGTGGTGGTGCGATGCCCAACTGGCTGACCCGTGAGATCCCCCTTGATGTCGGCAGCTTCCCGTCAGATTTTCGCAATGATCCTGTCCAGAGCCAGGCAATGGATAAAAAGGATATTCGCCAACTCAGACGTTGGCAGGTCGATGCCGCCCGCCGGGCGAAGCAGGCCGGATTCGACATTGTCTATGTTTATGCCACCCATGGATATCTGCTCTCCCATTTTCTGTCTCATGACTGGAATCGCCGTAGTGATGAGTATGGCGGATCGCTGGAGAATCGGGTCAGACTGGTTCGTGAGATGATTGAAGACACCAAGGCGGCCGTTGGCGACAAGTGTGCGGTTGCCGTCAGGTTTTCAGCCGACGGCAGCGGAAGTGGCGATGGGATAATTGAAAGCGACGAGCAGCGTGACATGCTGGCGATGCTGTCGGATTTGCCGGACCTTTGGGATATCAACATCACGGATTATTCGAAAGAGATGGGCAGCTCGCGATTTGTCAAAGAGGCCGCTCTGATGGACTACGTTGCATTTATCAAGGACATCACCGATAAACCCGTTGTCACAGTAGGCCGCTTTACCTCCCCGGATACCATGGTGAGCCAGATCAAAAATGGTCTGATTGATTTTATTGGGGCTGCGCGGCCCTCGATTGCCGATCCTTTTTTGCCGGTAAAAATTCAAACGGGCCGGTTAGATGATATTCGCGAATGCATCGGTTGCAATATCTGTTATTCTGCAGATTCGCGCGGCGTACCCATCCGGTGTACCCAGAATCCGACCATGGGAGAGGAATGGCGGCGCGATTGGCATCCCGAAAAAATAGCGGTGAAGCAATCCGATAATAAGATCCTGGTGGTCGGTGCCGGACCGGCAGGACTGGAAGCTGCGCGTGCTCTGGGACAGCGGGGCTATAAAGTAACAATAGCGGAGGCAACCAAAGAACTGGGCGGTCGCGTGGCGGCTGAATGCCGGCTGCCGGGCTTAACTGAATGGCGCCGGGTAATTGAATACCGTATCCAACAGATTAAGCGCATGCGCAATGTCGATGTGTACCTCGACAGCCGTTTAACCGCCCGGGATGTTTTGGGTTTTGGTTTTAACCGTATTATTGTGGCAACCGGCTCCCGCTGGCGGCGTGATGGTGTTGCCCGCTGGCATACCTCTCCGGTCAAGGGTTTTGAAAGTAAACAGATCTTTACTCCGGATGACATAATGGCAGATCTAGACGTGAGCGGACCGGTTGTGCTCTATGACGACGATCATTATTACATGGGTGCCGTCTTGGCTGAAAAACTGCAAACAGCCGGTTTGGACGTTACTTTGGTCACGCCCGCAGGTACGGTTGGAGAATGGAGCTTCAATACCGAAGAGCAGGCTCGCACGCAAAAACGCCTTTTAAATCTCGGGGTAAACATATTAACAGCCAGGGCAGTTTCCGGGTTTGACGGCGATAGTGCCGAAATCACCTGTGTGTATACCGGAAAAACCACTGATCAGCCGGCATCTTCGATGGTAACGGTGACCGCCCGCAGTCCAAACGATGCGCTCTATCGGCAGCTAATCTCGGATCAGGGAGCGCTGGCCGACAGCGGCATCAACCGGGTTGAACGCATCGGCGACTGCCGGGCCCCGGGTATCATTGCCGCAGCCGTTTATGCCGGCCATCGGGCTGCGCGCGAGATGGACGCCCCCGACCCGGACGACGTTTCTTTCCGCCGTGAGAGGGTCACAGTTTAAAGGGGTGGATTCTATTTTTATTTTAATTAGACAGGATTTACAGGATTAACTGGATCTTTTTGTTCCTCATTTTCCGAAAAAAATGAGGAAAGCCAATCCGTCTGCTCCGGAACCAAATAGTTATCAAAAATAGGATCAGAAAATGCAAACACGATTGCAGGTTTTATCCGAGGACGAAAAATGCCAGATACACGATCGGACGCTTAAGATTCTGGCCCGAACCGGTGTGCGCGTGGACACCGCCAGGGGGCGGCAGATACTCAAAGAGGCCGGCGCTCAGGTGGATGAGAACACCCGCATTGTGCGGTTTCCGAAAAATATGATTGAGCAAGCCCTCGCTTTAGTGCCCCAAAACGTTACCCTTGGCGCCCGTCGACCGGGTTGGGATTTGCATTTGAATACAGGGGAGTGCAATCTGCTCCTGGATGGTGAAGGAACCTCGGTCCTTGACCGCAAAAACGGAAAGCACAGGGACTCCACCTTCCATGACTGGCTGGAGGCCACCCGTTTGGCCGATGCGCTGGACGATATCGGGATCTATTGGCGGATTGTCCAGACTACCGACAAAGGCGATACTGTTGGGGATTATGTCGATTACCTGGTTACCCTCTTGCGCAATTTTTCCAAACACATTCAGGACCCTATCTATGCCAAGGAGCAAGCGCCCTGGTTCCTTGAGGTATTGCAAACGGTTTTTGGCCCCAAGGACACCATCCGTCAAAAACATCCGGTATCCTACGTGCTGTGTCCACAGTCTCCGCTGGTCATCGATGAAATTTACACGGATGCTTATCTGGAACTTGCCGGCTGGAACATTCCGGTAGCCGTTATGCCCATGCCTTTGATGGGGGCCACGGCACCGGCAAGCCTGATTTCCACCGTTATTTTAGCCAACTGCGAAGTTCTGGCAACTTTGTGTTTGGTCCAGGCGGCTGAAACCGGTGTTCCATTTATCTATGCGCCCGTATCCGCTCTCATGGACCCCCGATCCGGAATGTTGAAAAGCGACGCTGTCGAAAGCGGCGTGCTGGGGGCCGCAACCATTGAAATGGGCCGATATTATGACCTGCCGGTGGAGACTACGGGCTCCGGTACCGGTCAGTTTGTCCCAAATATTCAGAGCGGTTATGAACGCGCCCTGAGCGCTATGCTCTCGATCCTTTCGTGGCCGGATATATTGGTCGGCGCCGGGTTGCTGGGCAGCGCGATGATCCTCAGTCTTGAGCAAATGTTGATTGATACGGAAATCTTTCGGATGTGCAAGCAGGCCCACCGGGGAATCGTGTCAGGCGATGATAAATGGCTGGATGACGCAATTGACGGTGTCGGGCCGGGAGGCCATTTTCTGGACCATTCCACCACGGTAAGTGCGGTCCGCGGTAATGAATGGTATATCAACCGGCTGGGAGTAAACGCATCATTGGAAGAGTGGGAAGCCGCCGGCCGGCCGGATGTCATGGAAGAGTCCCGCGAGGCGGTAGACCGTATCCTGTCGACGCATCAACCCTTAGCGCTTGATGAGGAAACCGACCGTGAATTAGACCGGATCAGGAAAAGAGCTGCAGACAGTCTTTTATAGCTTAGTACGGCATTCCACAAATACGGTGAGCTTTTTATATTTTATCGATTATATGAAATTGTGTACTTAGGAATCCAGCAAAATCGTTTAGTAAAGAATCCTGACCCAAAGGACCTGATTTTAATGATAGGATAAAAGAGAGGGAGAAAAATGAGAACATTTGCCGAGAAGGCCTACGATCTTTTACGAAAAGTACCTGAAGGCCGGGTAACGACCTACAAGGAAATCGCCCACGCCCTGGGAACCAAAGCCTACCGGGGGGTTGGGCAAGTTATGAAAAGAAATCCATATGCACCCGAGGTTCCCTGACATCGGGTTATTGCCACATCCGGTCGGATTGGGGGGTTTCAAGGAAAGACGTCTGGTACAGCTATACACACAAAGATCAAAATGCTCAAAGCGGAGGGAATCGAGTTTGATGGCGTAAAAATTAAGAATTTTGAAAATGTTCTTTTCCGCTTCCCGTGACCGACTTCTATGGAGGCAATTATGACGGAACATCAGGAAATCGGGTATGACGATAAGATTGTCATCGAACAAAGCGGTGTTGAAATCTTGGGAAAGATTATTAGAAATGCGTCCAATTTAATTGACATTAGCAGGGGTTGCTGATTTAATTACAATCATAAAAAAAATGACAATTGGTGTTGGGCACTCAAAAAAAAGCACCGGTAATTTGTTGTTTTCAACAATCGCGGGAGGTCGCTATGAAGTTTTTGGTATGTTATAACGGGACAAATGAAGCGAAAGAAGCCTTACTGGTGGCTCAGGGCCATGCCAAGATCTGGAATGCAAAATTGGAAGTCGTCAATGCAGTTACCCGCATAGAGCCGCTAAAACATGCCGCCGTCAAAAAGATGGAAGAAAAAATGGAAGAAGCGGTTAAAGAAATTTTAGGAGGCGATGGTCCCCCTTATAGGGTGCAATTGCTGCTGACCGACCTGACCCCCGGGGAGCAACTGTTGAAATTCGCCGAAGATCAGAAAATGGATCAAATATTTCTAGGAATCGAAAAAAAATCAAAGGTTGGTAAGCTTTTATTCGGCTCCACAGCTCAGTATGTCATCCTGCATGCCCCCTGCCCGGTGGTTACCATAAAAAAGTAAAGGCCGATAAGGGCTTAAGTACTTAAACGTTCTCATACCCCACCTGCGGGTGATGGGCTTCAAAGGGAATGGTCAGTACATATAAGCCATTCTTTACCCGGGTGTTTATCGGCAAATCCCCTCTTTCAAAAATTTTCATCATCTTTTTGTTAGCCTGGAGCACTTCAGCGGTAAACCCTTTCAGCCCACGTTCTTTTGCCAACCGTATCAGCATTTCATAGAGGGCCGTCGCGATTCCCTGTCCATGGTATTTTTCATCCACAACAAACGCCAAATCCCCGTATGAACTTTGCTCGTCCTTGACAAATCGTGCCTCGGCAATGATGGTGGCCTGATCGGGTTCTCCTGTCAGGGCAACCACCGACATATCCCGGCTGTAATCTATATTGACATATTCCTGCATTTTTTTGTGGGGCATGGTGGAAATGGGATATAAATATCGACGGTAGACTGTTTCATGTGAGAAACGGTAAAAAAGACGCCGCATGGCTTCTTCATCGGAAGGTTTTATGGCCCTGAAGTGGACCTTCAATCCGTCCCCAAATATACGCTCGGTTGCGATTTCCATGGGGTATAAGCGTGCGCTTTCAGACAAAAAAATCTGATCCGAGAACAGGATCCTCTTTTTCTTGCCCTGTTCGACAAGTTTCAGCCGGTCGTCCGGATGCGCAATATCGATCAATGCTTGAGCCCGTTCCCGGATCGTGCGCCACTTCAAGTTGGCGATGCCGTATTCGGTCACGACCACATCGATCGATTCGCGCATATGGAACTGATTGCGAAGATCCCGCAGCATCACCACGATATTGGGATCACCTTTTGGGTTTCGGCTTGGCAATCCGAATACGGTGCGCCCCCCCGCAGAGATCTCGGTGCCGGTAAACAGATCGGCCCCTTCGCCCGGACCGGAGGAGATGTTTCCCTTCCCCACGGAGAAAGCAACCCTGCCCAACAGATCCACTTTGCGGGCCCGAAACACGGCCACAAAATTGGGATTGCGTCCGATTTGGGTCGGATCGAACACCTGTTCGACACCTTGAAATTCAATCAGTGGATTGCGGTCCAGCCATGCCATCAGCTTCGGTGTTCCTAAAGCGTAAGAGGCAACGGACTTGCCCCTGAAAACTTCCTTGCGGTAGTTGGTCACCGCACCGCTTTTAACGAGGTCCATCAAGGCATCGGTAAAACAGGATGAATGGATACCCAGGTGTCGCTTGTGGGTTAGGTGCCGGCCCAAAGCCTCGCACAAAGAATCCGTGGTAAAGCTGAGACAGTCCCCGTCTTCAATTACCTGTGCAATGTTGGCGGCCACTTGATCGATTACTTTGTTTACAGGCTGGCGTTTGAAATAGGTTGGCGGTTCCGTTGACTTCACCATCAGATCAAAATCCGAAAGAGAGACAATCGTGTCACCGAATGTGAAAGGGATCCGGGGGTTGATCTCCCCCACCACCACCGAGGCCAGCTCCATGGCTTCCCGAGCGATGTCAACTGCCACACCGAGACTGCAATATCCGGCTTCATTGGGAGGCGTGATTTGGATAAAGGCCGCATCGATGGGAAATCGTTTGGATTTGACAATTCGTGGTATCTGAGAAATGCGGCCCGGAATCAAATCCACGCTTCCTGCGACAACAGCCTCGCTGGTCACCCAGGTGGAAAAAAATGTTTTAAGACGGTACCTTTGCCAGTCACGTTTTTTTAAGGAAAGGATATCCCCGTGGCTGGTCAGCTGGATCAATTCCAGGTCATTCGTATTTGAAAGCCCCGATTCGATGAGACATTTCATCAGTGTTCGGGGTTCCGCCACGCCGCTTCCGAGAAATATGGTCATGCCCGGCTTGATATGGGCCAGGGCCTCCTCGGGCGAAACAACAAGCTTTTCCCATTGATTTTTTGTGTAACCGCTCATATTTTGTTTACGATTCAAACCACCAGCGTTCCGGGGCTCTTTGGCCGTCCATCTCCCAATTGCCGGCCGGGACTTCAATTTTCAGTTTGTTGGTTGCAGCCTCAATCCAGTTGGCAAAAACCGGTATGACAACACCACCTTCGTCGCACACAATTCTTTGACATTCCGCATACAACTCACTTCGTTTGTCATCGTCAAGTTCTGCACGGGCCTCTCTGAGCAGCTTATTGAACCGCTCGTTTTTCCAGAAGGTGTCGTTCCAGGGCGAATCCTGCGCGTAGGCGGTGGAAAACATCCAATCCGCGGTTGCCCGGCCGCTCCAGTAGCACATGACCCAGGGTTTTTTCATCCAGACGTTCTCCCAGTAGCCGTCATTAGGTTCCCGCACGACCTCTATTTTAATGCCGGCTTTGGCGGCATGTTCTTTGAATAGCACCGCAGCGTCCACAGCACCCCCGAAGGCAGCATCGGCACTATGCAGCTTAAAGGTGTAATCCAGCAAGCCGGCCTTCTTCATATGGAACCTGGCTTTGTCCGGATCGTATTTTCTCTGTGGTAATTCAGATGCATAATATTTCTGGGTTGGGGCGATGGGATGATCGTTGCCGATGCTGCCGTAACCGCGTAAAATCTGTTTCAGCAGATGTTCACGATCGATAGCGTATTTCAGTGCCAGCCGGACATCGTTGTTGTTAAACGGTTCCCTGTCGGTCAACATGGGGATCGAAAAGTGCCTGTATCCGGTTACATTGATTATCTGCAGACCGGTTACTCTTTTTAACAAATGAATGGTTTTCAGCTCAAATCGATTCATGGCGTCGATTTGTCCCGTATTCAGCGCAGTGGCTCTGGCAGTCACATCCGCAATTCCGATCGTCTCGACCTCATCAAAATGGGCGCGGCCGGACTTCCAATAATTCGGATTGTGCTTGGTCAAGGCATTGTAGCCGGGTTCATGGCTGACCAACACATAGCCGCCGGTGCCGGTACCTTTCTCCCAATCGGCACCGGACGTACCGGCCGGAACGATGGTCAAGTGGTAGTCACTCATGATAAACGGGAAGTCGGCGTTTCCTTCTTTCAAAGTAAACACGACGGTGTGTTTGCCATCGGCCTGGATGTCTTTGATGGGATCAACAATACCCTTAGCCGCCGACTTCGAGTCTTTCCCGCGGTGATGATTGATGGAAAAAATCACATCCTCGGCCTCCAGGGCTTTGCCGTTGTGAAATTCGACGTCCCGGCGCAATTTGAACATCCATTTGTTAGCACCGGGTAAGGCTTCCCAGCTTTCGGCCAGTTCGGGTACGGGATGGCCCTTATAGTCGACCTCGACCAGGCAATTTCTGACTTGCCAATTGATACTCTGCGCCATGGCGTCTGTCATCGTCCCTGGATCCAGCGAATCGGTTGTGGACCCCCCGGCCAGGCCGAGTCTGAGCCGCCCGCCTTTTTGGGGCGTGGCGGCTTTGGCCGGCGTAGCCAGCAACGCCGGTGATAGCGCGGCCGTGATTCCTAAAGCAGATAGGCGAGCTAAAAAGTCACGTCGAGTAATTTCACCTCGTGTCAGTAAACGCTCAAGTTGTTTCAGTTCTGACATAATTACTCCTCCTTTCCCTGGGCCGGACTTTTGTTTGCGAATTTCCGACCGATTGGTGATCAGCTGCCAAATAAGCTAGATTGCTTTGAAGGGGCGGGGTTTAACCCCGCCCCCCCAAGGTGGTGGTGAGAAAATAACAGGTTTGGTTTGGGATAGTCAAATAAAAAGGGAATTATTAATTATTTTGGGGACAAAAACTGATAGAGAAGAAATTTAAATATTATCCTTTCATTTTCATAAAATTACTTGAGAAGGTCCGTCGGCAGGGGTATGCTCTGGATAATGAAGAAAGGGCAATCGTTGTCTGCTGTATTGCCGCATCGGTGAGGCATCAATTTGCCGAACAGATCGATGCCGCCGGCGATGCCGTGTCTCTGGCCAAGCGGCTGCTGGCAGAACCACAGACTTGTTAACTAAATAGATAGAATACAATCCTTCGGCACTCGACATTCATTATTCGATATTCGCTTTTTTATTGCCTTCGCAAAGCCAAAGTCTCTTTTTCGATCAAACTGGCCGCTTTTCAGGCCAGCAGTGGGGCTGAATCCTGAACACCGAGACCCTCAGTTTCTCACAATATATTGTCAGATAATGGTCCTTAAGGGCATCACTCAATGAGGAGAAAATAATGAACTCGCGCGAACGTGTAATGACCGCTTTGAATTTAAAAGAACCGGATCGGGTGCCGTTTATGGATTTTTTCGATACCATCGTCAAACAGAAAATCATGGGCAGCGATGAGATCGATGAAGCTGAATTTGCCAAAAAAATAGGAATGGATGCTATATATTTTGTCGATTACACCACACCGCTGTTCTGTAAAAGCCATTCCGATGATGAAGATGTGCCAAAGGCGTACGGCATGACCGGTGAAACGGAGTTTATCGGAGAAGGGCTCATTCGGACCGAAAAAGATTTAGACAAAATCGTGCTGCCCAACCCCCATGATGAAAGCTATTATGATCCGGCCAAGCGATTTATGGAAAAATATCATGACTCGGATCTTGCTATTTATGCCGGGTTGCGTCCGTTTGGCATGTTCAATACAATTTACTCGATGCCCATGATGGATTTTGCCATAGCGCTTCACGAGAATTTAAAGCTGATCGATACCATGATGGATATTTTTATTGAGTGGAATCTCGTCGTTATTGAAAAGCTGCAGCATTTTGGTCTCGACTTCATAGTGACATATAACGATATGGCATACAAAGAAGGCCCTTTGGTGTCACCGCAGGTTTTCCGGGAGGTGTTTTTGCCGAAAATGAAGGTCGTCGCCAAGGCCATCAAGCTGCCCTGGGCCTTTCACAGCGACGGCAACCTGACCATCGTGATGGAGGATTTACTGACCCTGGGCATGAATTGTGTGAATCCCTTTGAACCGCCCTGTATGGACTTGAAAGTTGCCAAGGAAAAATGGGGTGATCGGATTTGTTTGTGGGGTAATATCGATCTGGTTAAAACCTTGCCCTACGGAACAGTGGAAGACGTCGAAGCCGAAGTTAAGCAGCGCATCGAAGATGCCGCTGCCGGTGGAGGTTATATCTGCGCTACTGCAAACAGCGTCACCGGTTTCTGCAAAATTGAAAATGTCTTGGCCATGATACATGCAGTTCAAAAGTACGGGGGATACCCGTTAAGTGTGAGTTAGGCACTTAGCGGCATTTCTCTGACGACATGATATCAGAACCTAAGGAGTATCGTCTGTTTGCCTGAAAATCTACCTCAAATCGCTTTTGACCCATCATGCGGCAAAACATTAAAGCAACCGACATTCATATAGACTGAATTTCTTGTCATCGGTCATAATATGGCATTTATTAGAAAAGATA
>Ga0316190_10004427_pt1 | contig 10238 bp, 7 predicted proteins | sample Eddworburrow2_MG_FD_204929 | JGI IMG/M metagenome (GOLD analysis project Ga0316190, IMG submission 204929) | Coastal sediment microbial communities from Maine, United States - Eddy worm burrow 2 | ecosystem: Environmental > Aquatic > Marine > Coastal > Sediment | place: USA: Maine | collected... | reverse complement strand
ATCAATAAAACATATTCCCCGCGCAGCGTGGCAACTGCCCTGATCGCGTTACTGGCGTGCTATGCCGTGTCCGGTCCGGCCCATGCCCAACATGGGCAAATGACGCCCGTCCTCAGTGCCTATCTGAGAATGGTCTTTGCCGGCGATGTGAGCGGCGCAGTCGACCTGTTTGCCAGTAAGCCCGACGACCGTGGCTCGATGATGCTCGTCGACAGGTTCGAGCGACGCTTTAACGATCGCACTGACGGACTGGACCTGGGCCGCATCGAGAGTCCTGTCGTGCGTGAAATCGCTGAGCTGTTCCAGTCCTACTGGCTCGACGCGTTGATGCAAGAGGCTCCGCTCGATGTGCTCGAAGACCGCCTCAAGGGTCGGTTGGACGACATGTTGATCGAGCGCGGCTTCGCGAGCGCGCTCGAGGACGAAGACTCTTTGTTTGAGAACGTCGAGGCATTTATCCGCGGGGAGGGCTATTTCGCGCAGAGCGGGCGCACGCCGCCGCTACTCGACTTGATGATCTGGACAAGTAACACCACGGTTGTCAAGTCTGTGGAGTTGACGGATGGCACGTACGACATCGAACTCAACCACATGGACGATTTCGTGTCCTACGGGTGGTCGAACTTCGCGGCCTTTGGAATGGCCAGTACCGGCGGCTGGGCCAAAAAGGACGGCCTGTACTGTAATTGCCGGCATTACGACCTCGATTCCGAGCGTTTCAGACTGTCGTTCCTGAAGCACGAAGCACGACATTACGCGGATTTCGGGCTCTACCCGGAGTTGCAGCCTGCTGATCTCGAGTACCGTGGCAAACTGACCGAACTGGCGTATTCGGAGGAGGGGACCTACCGGTTGCTGGAGCAGTTTACCAGGGCGGCCAACCGCGTCGAGAACGCCCCGCACCCGCTTGCAAACTGGTACGTTGTCGAGGGCCTGTCCGAGCTTCTGCCGGATGGCAAATGGCCCGCAGCCGCAAGCGCCTGGGAATCTGTCCCCAAAGAGCGGATCCGGCAGGCTGCAAGGCGCCTGCTTGAAATCCATGACGACAAACTTGCCGACCTGGGCCCGTCCACCGCCAGGGGCATCGTGATTCTTTGACGTGAGCTCGCGAAGCGAGCGAATCAATCCCACCCCCTAAGTAGATACCTGATGAGCAAGCGTGCTTCTATGCAACAGCCTCAGGTCGCGATCCGGAACTGATACTCCTGCATGCCGTTGCGGAGAAGCCGTCCGCGATCGATTGCAAACGGGCCCATGTTGTTCCGCAGGTCGTCGGGCGAGTATCTCGGGGCGGCAATAGCCGTGCCTGGTGTCTCGTGGTCTTTCAACTCGCCGTCGGCTGTCGGAATGAAACGACCCGGACGATCGCGCATTTCGCGGTCGGCATAGAAGATCAGCGCATGTGCGATCGCGTCAGGGCGCGCGCGACGCCCTATCGCGGTCATCAGGGCTGACAACGCATCGAGCGACAGGTAGTTCGGTAGATCCCAGCACAATATGAGGTCGATCGGATCACCCTCGGGCTGCTCGCTGATCCACGATTCGGCCGCGGCATCCAGCGCCGGACCAGGTTCCGCGTTGTTCAACATGTCGATGCCGCCGAAATGCGCGAAGTCGGCGATTTCCACGCGGCACCGCGCCTGGCTCAGTAACGCCAGCATTTCGGTGGTAGCAGGACCGAGGTCGAGAACGACGTGGCGCCTGGCGTCGTCCAGGCGGGTGACGAGGTCCTGAAATAGTGGCGCACGCACTACCGCCGGCGCCAGCGCGGAGTTGGTACTTCGCAGGGAGGCCGACACGCCCATCAAGCGTTTGCAGGGGGCGTGTTCGGGCGGGTGTTGGCACCTTTGTCAGAGTTTTTGGGGCTGGCCTTGGCAGCGAGGTCACTGTTCGATTTGTCTGCGGCGGGCCTGGTGGTGGCGCCTGATCGGGACTTCCCCAGCGCGTTCTCCACCGCGGCCGGATCCATCTCTATAGAACCCTTGAAATGGGCGCCTTCCTCCATGCCGACCTTCGGGGCGATGATGTTGCCCTGCACCCGAGCATTGACGTGTATGTTGACCAACTCGGTCGCATAGAGGTCTCCTTTCGTTTCACCGTGGACCGCAATCGACTTGGCGTAAACGTCGGCCTTTACCTTGCCTTCCTTGCCGATGGTCAACGAGTTGTTTCTGAGTTCTATAGTTCCGCTGACATCGCCTTCGATGCGCAGGTCTTCGCCACCGCGCAGGTCACCATCGATCTGAATCGACCGGCCGATGACGGCGGCATCGCCGCCTCGTGAAGCCGTCGGTGACCTGACCGACGCAACGGCTTTGTCAGATTCCATGTCTTTCATATTCTGCGATTCGACAACCTTGTCGTCTTTCCCGGGGCGCTCAAACATTTCGCTCTCCAATACTTGCTTGTGTGTCATTAACTATCACGTCGAAATATGGCCAACAAGTGTCTCCAAAATGCGACTTTATGCGCATGATGCGTCGTTGGTCAGACGTGGTCGAGTTCCGACGATGCCGTTGATCCCGATATGAAAAGCAGCATGTCGAAACCATGAACGATGCGGACCACATCAATGCCGTGCTGGTTAATCCGCGATGACCCGGAAGTTGCTGGTGTTCTCGACCACGATGGAAATTACGATCAGATAACCAAACAACACGACTGCGGACCTCAATGCGATAGCAAGCCAGCCGGACTGGTAGACACGTCGCACAGCGATGACGAAATATGCAAGGAAGTAGACGAACAGCGCAAACTGCAAAATCAGGAAGAAAGCATGCCGATCGGACAGGTCCTCGAGCGGCAAAATCATGGCGAGTATGATGTATACCGCACTGTGCAAATGAAGCGAAAAAATGAGGTGGTCGAAATACAGTCGCCTGACGTAAACGATCTTTAGCAGCAGCGCGAACACCGGCAGCAAAACGAACATCAGGCGTGGCAAATCGTCAGACAGAAATTGTGCCTGGACAGCCGCATCGAAGCCCGGGTCCTGTCCCGGTTCGAGCAAAATGCCGCTCTGTGCGAACCAGGCGACAAGAATGAAGAACGAGATACTGATTACAAGATAGAGCCGCAGCGGTGGCGTATAAGTGCGGCGCCGACCGGCGAGGAACTCACAGGTCAGCATTCCAGGGTGGCGGAACAGGGTCTTGACTGTCAGGGCGGCCCGCCCATCGACTTCGAAAGTCTCCTTAACGACGTTCCATACCAGGCTCCAGATTGGCCGCTCGAGATCGATGTTTCGCTGACCGCAAGTTGCACAGTAGGGGCCGTCGAGACTGGATTGGCAATTTCTGCAATGGGACATCAAGCACTGATACCGGGCTTGAGACCTGACGTCAATTCCGTACCTTGCGTGATTTGGCGATCTGACAAGCCTTGACGCCTGTTAACGGTGTTAGGATTTTGGGTAATGAAACTATTTCGCGTCCGCATATTCTTCCTGGTTCCGCTGGTGTTATTCGCTCTCTTCTACATGAGCGTGCTTGTATTGTGGCTGCTCGATGACGAAACGGTCGCACCGTTCAAAGGACAGCATGTCACGCACCACACGGTTGCGATCTTCGGCGCCAGCGGGACAGCAGGCGACGGCATTCTCAAAGCCGCATTGTCCGATCCGGACATCGCCAAGGTACACGTGATTACCCGGCGTTCGACGCCACGAATAGAAGCAGGCGTAGCGTCGGGCAAGGTAGAGATGACGCTGCACCTGGATTACCTCGACTATTCGGCACTCCACGGGCAAATTGCGTCGGCCGATGCTGTCTACTGGGCTATCGGTACGAGTAGCGTAAACGTCGACGAGGCAACCTACGGCCGGATCCACGTGGATTTCCCGGTGCGGTTCGTCAGGGAATGGCTGGGTGTCAGGGACAACGCAGATATCTCATTCCATTACCTGAGCTCCAGCGACATATCAGACGATTCGCGCATGATGTGGGCACGCGAGAAAGTGCGTGCGGAAAATACGCTTTTCGAACTTGCGGAAGGTTCGAATCTCCGCGTGATCGCTTATCGGCCAGACTATATCGGGCCGACGGAAGAAGAAGCGCATTTGGGCCAGAAACTGCTCTATTGGTTTTTTGCACCCGTTGGTTCGGCGGTGCGGGCGACGCAGATCGGCCAGGCGATGTTGGAGGTAACAGCACGAGGACCGGAGTTTCAGAATGGCGCTCGCCTCGGAACCAGGACAATGATCAGATACAGCGATGCGTATGAATGGCGCCAGGCTACAGTCCCCGGGGCATCGCCGGCCCAGGACTAGCCTCTCCGCCAGTATAAAAAGACCCCACCAGTCAGTCGTGATCGAGTTCCGACGATGCGGCCGACCCCGACATGACCAGCAGCATGTCGAAACCATGAACGATGCGGACCACATCAACGCCGTACTGATCAATCCTCGTGCCGACCATCGGACGAAGTGCGGCCAGGTCGATCAACGTGAATGCGTCGGGATATACGGCGTCTGTCAGTACATCGATACCCCGGGCATAGTTGTCCTTGGCCGGCTTCGGTTCATAGCTCCAGGATGACGGGTTCAGAACTGCGGTCAGGGAGCCCTTGCCCGGCAAAACGAGTATCGAAGCGCTGCGAACGCCCTCGATGGCCGCGATTTCCGGCAGCAGCGTTCCCAGGTCGAACGTGGCCGTATGGTTTCTGCCGCGCACGACGTGATTGGCGCCGAGCTTGATCATTACCTTGGGCGGAGCGCCGTTTTCCCTGGCACGATGCCAGTGATGAAGGAAATTTGACCGCAACAAGGCCGCTCGCTGCGCATTCGATTGCCACCCGTGCCCCTGCACCCAGGATCGATTTATTTCCAGGGTCGATTGCAGCGTGTCGAGAATTTGTCTCGCCGCTTCACCAGGTTCAGGCCACGCATCTCTTACGGCCCCGACGAGCGCCGGGTCGCCGGAGAAACTGAAGATGTATTGCGGGCTGCCGGTCTCCTCGTACGTGGCCCAGGCCCTGTCTGACGCAGCGATCAGCGCGTCGAGAGGCTGGTCAGTGCCGGGCGGCCGCTGCATGCTCTGCAACTGGCGGAGCAGCGGCCAGCATCCGATCCAGTGCCGGTCCGGAAAAGACTTTGCCGTCAAAGTCGAGCCGGGACCTGTGTTCCCGTGCGGCGTCGGTCAGCTTGAGGTTCGATTCGTCGTCGTCGGCATACGTCGCGCTTGTGAGTAGCGCAATACAGACAAATGCAAGCGCAAACGGTGCGCCGCGGTACGTCATCTTGACGATATCTGGTTTCACTCTGTCTGCTCGGGAATTGGGATACACGCGAGATTCTACACCAGAGCATCATCCGTTCCGGACTCGCTCGACCGTCGGAAATTCGGCGCTCTCCCTGTTGCTCGTCCATTTCGACCATAGTCGTTATGCGTCGGCAGAACACAGTACCAAAACACGAACCCAGCGCAGATCATTTCATGTCCCAGGTCCTTGCAGAGATCGGTGATTTCCTCGAGGCACGGACACGAACGCATGTGATCCAGTCGAGGGCGAAGAGTACTACGATGAGTACCATAAAGATGACGGATACTGACAAACGGTCGTATGCAGGACGTTGGACGTGGTCATTCGCTCCCCGAGCGACGACGGCGTTATCAATCCTGACCTGTCAGGACCAGGAATTGCGCCAAACAGACAATACCCAAATCCCGCAAGTACGTATCTTTCGCCATGCCGGTCAACTGTCGAGAGCAGGAAGATGGGCATACGATCCAAAATTGCAGCTGCGCTCGCGATGCGGAGCGGCACGGAGTTTCTGGAGGTCTGGAATGCAAAGTAGACAGTTTGCTGGCGGCGTTTTGTGTCGCGTTCGTCCGGTCGCACTGCTGTGTCTTGTAGTGCTGGCAGGTGTTTCGGCTTGCGGAGGTGGCGGCGGAGGCGGCGACGAGGCGAGCGTTGATCCGTCACTCCCGTCAATCGTCGTAAATAGCCTGCTGGACGACGCCGCGCCTGCCGGCGGGACGGTAACGCTTCGCTCCGCGCTCGCGTCTGCGCAATCTCGCCAGAAAATCACTTTCGATCCGGCCCTCAACGGCGGCACGATCAGCCTGATACACGTCGGCCAGGAACACACGGTACTGGTCGGCGAAGTAATGGGCTTCGACGTCGAGAAGAACATCTCCTATCTCGTTGGCTATTTCGATCGGGATTACGGCAAATCGGCATTATTCGCCAACAAGACCGTTGTCATCGATGCGGCGAACCTTCCCGATGGCATTACGATCAACTGGGACGGGGCGGAATCCGCAAGAGTGCTGGCGGTGGCCGGCCACCTTACCCTGACAAACGTTGCGATCACGGGTGGCAACAGCGTCTTCGATATCGCTGCGGATGTCGGCCAGCATCCTGAAGACGCCCAGACTTCGACACTGGCGAGGGGTGCGGGGCTTGCAGTATGGGGGATCGCAACCCTGACCGATTGTGCCATTTACGACAATCATGCGGTTGGCGACGATGCTGATACTTCGCGAGACGGCGGAGCCTATGGCGGCGGCGTCTACGCGGACACCGTTGTGATGGACAATTGTGTTGTGAGTGGCAATACGGTTTACGGAGGAGGAGCGGCCGGTGGAGGCGTATTTTCCATCGGCGGACGTGATACCGGTGTCAATGTCTCATCGGTGAGTCGGTCGAGCATTGCCGAGAACCGAATCACAGGGCTATTTGCTTACGGAGCCGGCGTCTACTCGGACGGCGGCGGTATCGGTCTGTCTACCAGAATTCATATCGAAAACAGCACGATCGCGAGGAATCTGGTCGAGCCGCCGGTTCTGCCGGCCTTCCTGTTCGGTTTACTGGATATCGGCTACTGGCGAGGCGGTGGACTTTACATGTCGAACGGCTACATGCAGGTTCAAAGCAGCACGATTGTCGAAAACCAGGTGTTTGGAAAGCCGCGGACAAGCGAACTGGAGAAAGCGAACATGGCGGGCGGTATCGCCGCGACTATAGGCAACGCGCACGCGGTGGAAGACATGGTTATTGGCCATTCCATTGTCGTCGGGAATACCGTTCACGAGATCGATGGCATTGGGCCCGACGGCTATACAGTCGCCGGTGTTTATCCGCACGATGTCTTTTCAGGATCTGTCTTCGACTTCCGCAGCATGGGTCATAACCGGATCGGGGTCATCGATTTCAGCCAGGTACTGGTGCCGGTCGGGGAACCCGGCTGGGCTTCACTGTCGCGCAAACACTATCCGCAAGCAGGCGATGAGGATGATGTCGTACCTGGTGAAGTACTCGGCGGCGCGATGTTGTCGACACTCGTCCGTTCTTTCGGTGTCGAAGCCGATCCGTTTGCAGTGCTCTATTACGAGCCCGCGGGCAGCGCCCTGGACCAGGTTCCCGGTGAAAGCTACAGCGTGACCGAGATTTACGGTGAGCTTGTCGGGGAACAGGATGAAGGCGGCAATCACCTTCTGCTTCCGCTGATGTTGGAACAGATCCAGGAAGTTTACGGTCAACCCGATTTCGCCAGCGAATTCAGGAGCCATTTTCAGGAGTTCCTGCTGGATATCGACCCGGATACGGCGGGGTCTCAGCTGTACTTCAATTGCGACAACGTCGCTGTCGACACCATAGAGCAGGCGTACTGGTGTGGTCCGGCCCAGACGTGGCCGCAGCAGGAGTACAACCATGCTTATATCGAGTTCTGGCATCATCTCGACTCGGCGCTATCGGGCGAGATAGCCGAAGTGAACGTGGATCAGATTGCCAGCCTTGGGGCGGCGCTGATCAGCGACGATGTCTGGACGTCGCTCTTTGGTCTCGGCGAAAGTCATTACAGCGGAATCACTGTAAAGCTCAACGCATCGACTCTTGGCGTCAGTGCAATGAGCACGGATCAGCTCGACAATCCAAGGCCTGCGAACCTCCGCGGCGATATCGGGGCAATTGAGATGGAAGATTAGTTTCCGCTATGCACTGCCCGCGGTGCTGCACCTCGCCGACCGTGGTCCGGGACTTCGAATCCTGTTCGACGGGCGCAGCCGAGCCTAAATTTCCACGGTCTCCCGCGTGAGCGCATACTCTTGCGCGTCCACCACTGCGATCGCGCTCATGTTCACGATGCCGCGCACGGTAATCGACTGCGTCAGCACGTGTGCGGGCTTCGCCACTCCGGCCAGGATAGGGCCTACGTTCACGCCATCGCCCACCGCCTTTATCAGGTTGAAAGCGATGTTGGCCGCGTCCAGGTCCGGCATGACCAACAGATTGGCGCTGCCCGTAAGCCTTGAGTTGGGGAAAATCCGCTCGCGTATCTGCTCGGAGATAGCGGCGTCAGAATGCATCTCGCCCTCGACTTCGAGGTCCGGCTCGCGCTCGATCAGGATCTGCAGCGCATCGCGCATTTTCTGCGCGGAGGGTGCCCTGCTGGAGCCGAAATTGGAATGCGACAACAAGGCCCCCTTCGGCGTAAGTCCGAAGCGGCGCACCACGTCGGCCGCCATAAGCGTGGTCTGGGCAATGTGCTCGGCCGACGGCTGGTCGGTCACATACGTGTCCGTGATGAACAGGCTTCCCTTCGGGGTGATCAACAGGTTGATGGTGGAAAAATCCGTCAGCCCCGGTGCCACGCCAATGACGTTGCGCACGTAATTCAGGTGCCTGTGGAAGCCGCCGTTGATACCGCAGATCATGCCGTCGACATCGCCACGGTGAAGAAGCAGGGTGGCCAGGGCCGTGGTCCGGGTAAGGATGATCGCGCGCGCATCGGCCGGCGTTACGCTCTTGCGTTCCATGATGCGGTGGTAGTCGCTGCAGTCCCGCTCGTAATTCGGGTTGTTGGACGGATCGAGCACGTCGAAGTGCTTGCCGCAGACGATGTGCAAACCCATGTCGTGGATTGTCGCCTCGATCAACTCCCGGCGCCCGAGCAGGAGCGGGCGTGCGATGATGCCGTCGTCGACCAGGACCTGGATCGCGCGCAACACCCGCATCGATTCGCCCTCGGCGTAAACGAGCCGGCGCGGATCGCGGGTGGCACGCTCGAAAACGGGTTTCATTACGAGCCCTGAGCGGAACACGTAGTTCTCGAGACGGTGCCGGTAGGCATCGAGATCCTCGATCGGCCGGGTCGCAACACCGGACTCCATCGCCGCTTTCGCCACGCGCAGCGGCACTTCCGCAATCAGCCGCGGGTCGAAGGGTTTCGGAATCAGGTAATCGGGACCGAAGCGCAGCTGTCCGCCTCCGTAGGCGGCGGCCACTTCCTCGTCGGCTTCTTCCATGACGAGGTCCGCCAGGGCCTCGACGCAGGCAATCTTCATTGCCTTGTTGATATCGGTCGCCCCCACGTCCAGCGCGCCGCGGAATATATAGGGGAAGACCAGCACATTATTGATCTGGTTAGGATAGTCGGAGCGGCCCGTGCCTATGATCGCGTCGGGCCGCACCTCGTGCACCAGTTCCGGCATTATCTCCGGCTCGGGATTTGCGAGCGCCATGATCAGCGGGCGATCGGCCATGCGCTTCACCTGCTCGGGCGTGATGACCCGGGGCGCCGACAGTCCCAGGAACACATCGGCACCGTCGATCACGTCGTCCAGGACACGCGCATTGCTGTCGACCGCATAGCGTTCCTTGTACGGGTCCATGTTGTCGCGGCCCAGGTAAACGACGCCGTGGATGTCGCAGAGGGTCACGTTCTCCTTGCGTAAACCCATGGCAACCAGCAGGTCGACGCACGCCAGGGCTGCGGCGCCGGCGCCGGTACCGACGAGGCGCACGTCCTCGATGCGCTTGTCGATCAGTCGCAGTCCGTTTCTTACCGCAGCGGCGACACAGATCGCGGTGCCATGCTGGTCGTCGTGCATTACCGGTATCGACATACGCTCGCGCAGCTTGCGCTCGATGTCGAAACACTCGGGCGCCTTGATGTCCTCGAGGTTGATGCCGCCGAACGTGGGTTCGAGGGAGGCGACAATGTCGACGAACTTGTCGGGATCGGTTTCGTTGATTTCGATGTCGAAAACGTCGACGCCGGCGAACTTCTTGAACAGCACCGCCTTGCCTTCCATCACCGGCTTGGAAGCCAGCGGGCCGATCGGCCCCAGTCCCAGTACGGCCGTGCCGTTGGTCACCACCCCGACCAGGTTGCCACGGGCCGTGTAGGCTGCTGCGTCCGCCGGGTTTTTTACGATCTCTTCACAGGCGACGGCGACGCCCGGCGAATACGCCAGTGCGAGGTCAAGCTGGTTGACCATCCGCTTGGTCGCCTG
>Ga0316190_10004426_pt1 | contig 10240 bp, 15 predicted proteins | sample Eddworburrow2_MG_FD_204929 | JGI IMG/M metagenome (GOLD analysis project Ga0316190, IMG submission 204929) | Coastal sediment microbial communities from Maine, United States - Eddy worm burrow 2 | ecosystem: Environmental > Aquatic > Marine > Coastal > Sediment | place: USA: Maine | collected... | reverse complement strand
AGGTACGACCGACTCCCCTCCGATGAGGATTTCAGGCGCTACGAGAAGGTCGTCACCGAGTTGACCGACAAGCTGACCATGGACACCTTCCGCATCACCATCGACTTCTTCGTCAAGGATGTGCCCACCCTGCTGGGACGAGATGGGGTGCTCGTAGTGCGCCCGGACGAGCTGGTGTCCTACTACTCGAAAATCCACTCCTCGAAATCGTGCTGGGCCGCGGTCGCGGCCGAAGAGATGCTGGCAGAAGGGGTTCCCCCAGAAGACTTCATCGACAACCCTCGGCTGCTGGGTGGGTTCGCCCTGGCGCTCAAATGAACTATGAGGCCATCACATGGGTGCCCAACCCGAGGGTGCGGAACACCGGCCTCTCCGAGGAGCTGCGAACTCCCTACGATGTCGCCGAGACATTCACACCCGAGGGCAAGCTGTACCCTCGCGTCACGATCAGCGTCTGTAAGAGCCCCTATTCCATGGGGGGCTTCAAGATCGAAGCGGCCATCAAACCCTCCCACCAGAACTGGTGGGAGGGTTGCGCGGTGCCTCAAACGCTTCTCTCCCACACCGGCCGACTGATCTCACAGGTGGTAGCGAAACTGGAGGGACCCAATGCCCAAACCTGAAATCATCGACGAATGCGAGGGGGCCATTTCCGGCTACAAGACCGTCCGTATTCCTGGAACCAAAGAGCAGATGGACGAGCTGCGTCAGGCCCTCGCCGTGGTGGACCGCTACAAGCAGAAGGCCATGAAAGTGGGCCACGCGGTTAAGGAGAACTGGGCCGACTGGATGATGGTGGGCTACGCGGTCAAGACCAACTGCGTGGAGGTCAAAGTCGAACAGGGCATGGCCGGGTAGTGACAAGAGCTGGCGGATGCTCGGCGAGGTCATCGCGTCCAGCGGGTAGAATGCAGGAGGAGACAACCCATGCCCGACAACAACAAGTTCAACAAACTCCGTGAGGTCGGGTACGCGATTGGCCCCGCGTGCATGTTTTGCAAGCACGCCTCCTTTCCCGAGAGGTCAAATTGGGGGGCGTGTGGGCTGCACACCTACGAGCACAAGAAGCACGACAACGCCAAAGGCGGCCGGGGGGTAAGCATCCATCGCGCGGGCACCTGCCCTCAGTTCAAGGTGTTCGTGAACTGGACGGCCCCTCTGGGGGCACACCGGGAGTTCTTCGATGGTGGATCCGGAGAGAAGACCAACGGCCCGTGATCTGGCAGGCTCGGCGGTTGACCTTCACGGACACGCCACCTTGTTCAGACAGATCGCACGGTCGGCGGACAAAAACGGCAACGTCAAGGTGCCCGCTGCCAAACTGCTCGCCATCTCCGAGTTCATGGACTCCGTGGTGGACGAGTTGCTCAAGCTCATCCCGCCCGAGGACATTGACGATGCCTCTACTTGATGACCCACGTTTCCACCACACCACAGCCAGGAGAAAGACCATGAAAATCGAGCCGCTCTACCACCGCATCCTTGTCAAGCCCCAAGAGCCCGAGAAGTTCACCGAGTCGGGCCTCACCATCCCTGCCAGTGCCTTGGGTAAGTCTTGCGAAGGAATCGTCGTCGAACATGGCCCCGGACGCCTACTCGCGTCGGGCGAGACTCACCCCATGTCCGTCAAGGTCGGCGACAGGGTGATGTACGCCAAGCACGCTGGTATGGAGGTGAAGTTCGAGGGGACTGAACACCTCATGCTCGCCGAGGAAGAGGTGCTCGCCATCCTGCGAGACTAGGCCAAGGGCTCGTAGTCCCAGAGGCCCAGTCGGTCACCACACCGGCCGAACTGGGCCACCGCTTCTTCCGGCTCCCAGAAAAACGCCGAGGTTCTTGATGGACTCGGGGATCTCGGGCAGGCCCCAGTCCCCCTCCCTCAAGTTGGGGCAATCGCGCTTCTCGAAAGAGACAGCGAGAATGTCCGCGGCGTGAACCTCGGGTGATTCAAGGTGGGCTACCGAAATGCCAAACTGCTTGCAGATGTTGGCCGTGACCCCCGCATCACTCTCGGACCAGGAGATGTCCCCGTCGTCGAGGTGGACTCGAACCCGACGACGCAAGGGCCCCTGGATGTCGTGCAAGTACGCCTCGGCTGCGTCGTGCATGAGTGCAGCTTTCTGGAGTTCCACCTTGCCGGGCCACAGGCCGTCCAGGATGGCGACCGCGAGGACACAGTGTTCGGCCACGGTGATGGCCGGTCGACTCTGCCCACCGTATCACATCGTGTGAGCCAGGCCGTAGGCGATGTCCACGGGTTCCACCATGCCAGGCTCATCCGACCATGGTCGGTATCCCCTGCCGCTGTAGGTAGGAACCCAGCCGTCCCACTCGGGTGGGCGTCGCATCTGGTCAAGAATCTCGGTGGGGGTCGTCATGCTGGCTCCTGTTATGCCCTCTATACCCGCTGGGTCTCGTGAAGAGGTCAGTAGCCGTGTTCAATCACAAGTGGCTCGTCCGAGAAATCGAAGACCTCCTCCACCTCGTAAGGGACTCCCGTGAGACCGTTGTCCTCCAGAGCGGTTTTGCCCAGCTCCCAGCGGTCGGGGCCGTCGACCTCACGAGCCTCATCGAGCAACTGGTCCAGCTCGTCGCTGATGGTCACGTCGAAGGTGTCATCGCCCAGGTACTTCGCACAGCCCCTCATCCGTTTGACCACAGCCTCGACGTAATGGTCCGCCGTCGCATAGCCCCGCATCCAGCGGTAGGCGATCCAGCGAACGGGGTCGTCGGCCAAGACCCCGCCGTCCTGGTACCGGCTTCGTTTCATCCAACGACACCATCCAAGGATGCCCGCTGCAAGCGTCGGAAACGTGCAGAAAGCACAGGGCATCACCAGGCTCACCCGGTGGCCGAAGGTCGGGTTGGCCAGGTAGTCGGGGTCCTTGAACTCCGCACCTTTCTTCAGGAGACGGTCGAGGTGGGCCTGGTTGCGGATCTTGATTCGCTCGGGGGTCTTCTTGATGACCTTGCCCGGCCCGCCCAGATGGTCAGCGAGCTTTTGGGCGTGCTTGCCTCGGGGGTACTTCAAGCCGAACAGGTTGTGGACGGAGGCGAGCTTGAAGCTCCGTTCATGGATCTTCTTGGGGTCAGGTGCCTCCGCCAGAGGTTCCACGACAGAACCACCGACCTCGACCATGAGTTGCGCGAAGCACACCTGGAAAGGCGTTTCCTCCGCACACACCTCCTTGATGGTGGGCAAGTACGCCTGCTGCTTGGTATCTCGCTTTGCGTCCCATTTTCTGCTCCTGGTTTGGACCTGCACTCTACCGAAAAAAGGCCCCTCCGGGTGGAGGGGCCTTTTCGTCATGTCTTCGTTACCAGGGTTCGCTTTGTGGTGGGCTTTCCGTCCATCAACAGCTCCAGGTCAATCAGGTTTCGAGCCGCCTCGCTGCGTTGACCCAATGTCGTGGCTGCGGCCATCTCTTCCTGGATCTCGATCCACAATTCCTGAGCCCATGCAGGCGCACTGCTCCAGTCAATACTGAGGTCTTCACTCAAGGTCGAACTCCTCTTCGGTGAACCTTCAGTCGAGCTTGCCGTGCCAGTAGCTCACGGAAGCCAGGAAAGACTTCCACGAAGGCGGCATCCCTTCGTGCCACTTGAGGGCCGGCGACACCTGGCCCGGCAGGTGCATCGGGATGAAGGGCTTACGACGAAGCCTCATCCCCGCCTCTCGGGGGGTGCGATTGGCTTTCTTGTGGTTGCACGGCACACACGCCACGACGATGTTCCTCCACTTGGTCGTCCCGCCCTTGGAGAACGGGACGATGTGGTCGTAGGTGAACTCGTCGCTGCTCATGCGGACGTTGCAATATTGGCAGTTGTGAACCGCAAGACCATTCGCGATGTAACTGTGTGATCCGGTGGTCTCGAAATTGTAGACCAACGTCTCACCTTCAACAGGAGTCACCGTCTTGAGTTTTCGGTAAACGAAATCGTCATCACCAAAGATGGGGGTACGATCTGGGGTGGCTTGCTGCATCACCGAACGCATGAACTTCGTGTAGTTCTCAGCATTGAGCACCAAGCCCCAAGCGGGCTGCCGCCCGATGCGGTGAATCAGTTGAACTGTGGGGTAGATGCCCAAGCCCCACAGCATGGACTGTGCCCCAAAGATCAAATCCTCAGCGATCAAGAACAAAGCCACTTTTCCGTCATCGTGACGGAAATAGGCGTCGCCCTCGAACAGTCCTCGGAGGTACGCCGCATGGTATGGGCCGATCAGTTGCCAAGGGGTCTTCTTACCTGCACCAACGCCGCACAGGCGATGGAACAGAATGGCCAGCCCTTTCCCGGCAACCCGAACGATATGTGTGTTCCGACCAGGCGGGTTCTGGGTGCCGGGTCGGAACCCGAGCCCCTCGAAGAAACCGACCACAGCCTTGCCCAGGGTAGCCTCCTCGTTCCGATGAAAAGCAAAGGACAGCCGGGTCAGTCCCTTCCCACAGCTAGCCGTCCCCTCCGCCGCAAACAATCCGGCGATCCGAGCAAGTTCCGGGGTCACTTTCAAGGTTGTCGGGATACCCACCTCTGTAGACCGGCGGCTGTAGTACACCCTCCCGTTCCGAAGACGTAACCATTGATCGTCAGACAACAACCCCGCTACATCCACGGATGCCGTAACAGGAAGCTCATACTGGATCTGTCGAGGGAACGTCAGGTACTCAGGCTGATCCCCTATTAGAGTCCAATCCCCCTTGCTGTCCCGAAACGGATGATCCGCCGTTGTCAGGGTTTCCTCGGCGGAACCCCGATGCCGGATCAAGACCGCATTACCTGCCAACCGGCGTCCCGTGGTAACAACGGCCTGCGCGTCCCCAAAGGCGTCGATGACCCGGTCACCCTCTTGGACCCTCTCAATCGGCTTTTGAGAACCATCCGCCATGAGAATGCGAGTGCCCTCCCCAAAGCACCGGCCCTTGTCCCGCAGCCAGACGTTGTGCCGGTTGAATTTCACGCGGCGGCGGAAGAACACAGCCTTCGTCAGGAAACGGATGACGGACGGAACCTTCCACACACCGACCTTCCCCGTCTTCAAGGCCTCAAACGTCCTTGGTAAGTCGAGGACGTTGGGGCCACTGGAGATGGTGTGCTCATAGGTCTCCACGACCTCGGCACGACCTGTGAGCAGGTCACCGATGGCGTCGGTCCATGAGATGCAGTCTATCGGCAACCATGCGCTGTTCAGTACCAAGGTGTCCATCATTCTCTCGCTTGGCCGCTAGGGCTCCATGCACTACTCCATTGTCCCCCTTTTCAGGGAGTCAACCAAAAATTACCGAGGGCGGGACCAGGCCAGGTTAGGACAGGTCGATGGTGTCCAGGTAGTAGGACACACGGACCTCGAAAGAGCCGTCGGAGCCGGGGGAACCGGCCGCGTCTGTGTTGTAGACCCGCATGTGGATCTCGCCGGTGGCGTCAGCATCCTCGTAAGGCGTGACTACGTAGTAGGGCGTCCCTGCGTTGTCGAACTGAGGACCTCGTGCAAAGGAGGCACCCACGGTGAGCCCATTGCCGGCGGTGCCTATGCCGAAAATAGGCTGGGCAGTGGTTGCTGCATCGTCCTCGAACAACTGGATAGCCGCTTGGACACAGCCGCCGGTCAGCCGTTTGATGTACACGCCCACGATGACGATGCGGTCACCCAGGATGTCTGTGATGTCGACATGCTCGTGGTTGGCTGCTCCACCCACGATATTCGCCGTGGTCGCGATGGCCGTGTGGAGCATGTTGTCCAGCGGGACGTAAGTAGCCCCGCCAGCCAGGGTGGGGCTACTCTTCTCCACCGTGGCCCCGTCGGCTCGGTACGAGCTGGCAGGACCTGTGAAAGTGCTGTTGATGTCACAGTTGAGGAAGTTGGCCGCGGCGTCATTGACTTCCACCGTCGATCCGAACTCGACGTTGGCGGCAGTACCAAGACCGGCGGCAAAATCGGCAACGCCGTCAACCTGGCAACCTACCAACCTGTCCAGGGCACCCGTGGTGGTCAACGTGTCGTCGAACTGGCAAGCCCTGATGTACGTCTCGTTTGCGCCTGCGAAGCTGGCGGTGCCTTCAAACTTGCAGGAGAAGACTTTGCCCGCGATGCTTCCGTTCGTGAACGCCCCTGTGAACGTCGAGTTTTTGATGTCAACGAACCAGGTGATGGTGGCAGCGGCAGCCGAGCACTCGTCCATCCGGTCCACACGGTTGGACACGGTGAGGAGGCCACCAGCAAAAGTGGTCCTGTCCGCGATCAGGTTGACGAAATCGGTCGCCCCACCGCTGATGTCGGTGTCGTAGAGAAACCCATCGCCATTGAAATCCACCCCAGCCTGGGCCGTGGACCTCCGCATGGTCAGGTCCGAGGTGCTCCCTGTCGTGATGCCTGAACCATCAAGCGCACCTGTGACGTTGCAGTCATTCATCTCCACGGTGTTCTCGACCGTGGCCCCTGCAATCAGGGTCAGGGCACCTGTGACGGAGATGTTCTCCAGCTTGAGGAGGTTGGGCTCAGTGTAGGCACCAGTCGTAGCCGTCCGCGAAATCGTCTTGGCCGCAGCGGCTGTGCCGATTTTCACCAGCGCGGTGCCTCTGATGTGAACGAAACCGTTGGCCGGGCTGACGAGGTTCTCCTCGTAGATGCCCGCTTCCACCAGGACGAACCAGGCCTCCGCTGCCTCAAGTGCCGACCCGGGGGCAGGCATCGCATCCAACGCCGCCTGGATGGTCTTGTAGGGGTGTGCAGTGCTGCCATCTTCAGTAGCCGACGTGCTGTCTTGGTCGACGTACACTGAACGACTTGCGAAAGGGCCAATTCCAGGGCCATCTTGCTTGTGCGACATCGAGTTCCTCCTGGTCTACCTCTGCCAAGGTATAGGATGAGCACCGTGTGGCTTTGACCAGCACAGACAAGAAACGTCTCGCCCAGCTCCGCAACATGCGCAGGTCCCGTCCTCCTCGGGGTAGCGACCGATGAGACCACCACGGTTCGGGTCAGCCGGCACGTACCCGGTTAGATTGGCCACTCCTCATCCGTGTAGATTGGGTCACTCATCGGTTATCTCCTCCTCGAACCGCAACAAAGTACCCCCAAGTATAGGAGGTAGCGGAGACGGGGCTTGAACCCGCTAAGGACCAGCTTGAAAGGCTGGGCGCTCGACTCTTTGCATTCTCCGCCATAGAGGCACCCTGGGAGGGACTCGAACCCCCAACCATCAGTTCCGAAGACTGACGCTCTATCCATTGAGCTACCAGGGCATGGCGGGGACGGAAGGACTCGAACCTTCGCGCTGTCGATTAACGGCCGACTGCTCTGCCACTGAGCTACGTCCCCATGTTCATCACACTGGCATCCCTTTTCGCCAGCGCACCCGACCCTCTGAGGTCCGGTCGGCTTCGAGTTCGACCCACCGTTCAATCGGCAGGGGTTTTCGCTGGTGCATCGCCTCGACCCGCCTGCCATTTTCGGACAACGCCGCAGGGGAGAACTGGGACAGGTTACGGAGGTGGAGATCCGACCGCCCATCATCACCAAGACCCACACTGAGGCCCGACCGTTCTTCCCAAGCATAGAGGGTCTGTTTCAAAGCCTCGTTGAGGGCCCTGATGGTGGAGCGTAAACCAGCCCTCTCCTCAGCCGTAGAAGCAGCTCCTACACGATTTCGAAGGGTCTTGTGGTCTGTTGTTTTGGACCCCCACCCCAATAAGGCCACCAGGTCCCAGAAAGGAAGGTCGAAACTTGGGTCAAAAATGTCTTCAATGGAGTTCAGCATACCTTGACTGTACCCTGCCACAACGTCTTCAAACCTTGATAGGTTGGCCCGGCCGGACTTGAACCGGCGACTCCTGCCGTGTCGAGGCAGTGCTCTACCACTGAGCTACGGGCCATGAGAGGTTCCGGTCGGAGTCGAACCGACGATCTCCTGATTTGCAGTCAGGTGCCTTTGCCACTCGGCCACGGAACCAAGGTCGGGGTGGGAGGATTCGAACCTCCGACATCCTGCTCCCAAAGCAGGCGCGCTACCCCTGCGCTACACCCCGTAGGCTGCCCGGACCATCTCTGCCAGTTCTAGCTGACGAGGGACCGCCCGGAACAATCGCCAGGACCAGATGCACTGGCCGTTGGCTATGACCCGCAGGTGGCCAGGCCTGCGGATTTTCACGACTCGCAACTCGAACCCTTCGGCCACGAGCATGTCGCGGAGACGGTTCATCTTGCCACTGAGGCAGATGCACCCGATGAGTTCTACTTTCACGCTGCTCTCCTGGCGAGGACTGGAGCCTACCAGGGATGGTTGGGGCGGTAGGGATCGAACCTACGAATGTCGGCACCAAAAACCGATGTCTTACCACTTGACGACGCCCCAGTAAGGTCATCCGACCAGGGGTCGGATGGTTCAGGCGGAGGCCTGTTGAAACTCGTCGCGAACTTCCGTGAGGGCCTGGCCGAGCCAGTTCTTTCCACGCCAGGTGGAGCGGTTTTTCGCCCTGGGGTCCGTCGCCCGGAGCCCGATGCCCCAGAGGTTATCCGCTGGGCTGGCCTCGACCAAGGTCTGGCCACCCGTGGCCATCAACGTTTTGAGCAGGTCCGCGTTTTGCGTGAACTTCGCCCGGCTGCCTCGTTTCACGATGTCGAAGGCCTTCGCCTTCCACACGGCATCGTCGAACCCAACCACCAGGCGGCCCTGCCGCTTCTGCAACTCCGGGGAGGAGTTCTCCATGATGATCTTCTCACGGATGGGGTCGTTGAACAGCCGTGCCTTCTCGGCCATCATGTATTGCTCAGCACAGTTATAGGTCACTCCGTCGATGACGAACGCCGAGGGGTGCCACTGCGAAAATGGCCCCGACCAAAAAAAGAAGAACGACTCAGCCATGCCTAGTCCTGTGTGGTGCTCGGCCTGATTCGGATTTGACCCATCATGAACTTCGGGGTCGTCTGGCCAGTCCGACGTTCAGACCGGCGGGCTCGATCCTGCCATTTGCGGCGAGCCTTGGCTACGTGGGTGGAGTTACAGCCCTTTCCTGGGTTGTGGTTCTCCCAGGTCGGACCGTGTTCGGTCCTGGCTTGTTCACCACGTCGGTGGTTTCTGTGATTGCTCATTGAGCCCCATAGGCTGTCTATACGCCAGAGAAGATATACACGCAGGCGTCAAGTCCTCAGCCTCAGGGTGAGCCTGAGATACCATCCGGCAGAATTGAAAGAGAAGCTCGTCCCCCCAGCTTTGAAGGGCCATGTTGGCTATGACGGTGACGAACCGGACGTTGCCTTTGATGTAGCCCTTGGAGCAATCGATGCGGTCCAGGCTGGGCTTCCAAGGATCATGAGCCCTGTTGGCCCAGGCCAGGGTGTTAGGTGGGAGATCCATCGTGAACCCGGAGAGAGGGCAGATACCCCCTTGCTGCTCCCATAGGGCCTTGAGGTAGGGGAGATCCAGATCCGTGCTGTGCCTGCGGTTACGGGCTTTGTTCATGTAGTACCGGAAAGGGGAGTGATTATCCTGGCGATTGTTGGCACGAAGGGTGGTCACGTTGCCCCGGTCCTTTCGTGGGCCTAGGTTTGCGTCCCCTGCGTGTGTGCCGAAGCAAGACCTGGTGCAGAAGAACCGCCGGTCGGGTTTTTTCTTCCGTTGTCGTTTGATCTCGGTTGCGGATTTGTTGAAGGACGTACCACAACCATCACAGGTTAGATCTATAGTTTTGTGCATCTGAACACCTCCACTATCCAGTCTCATAGGCTAGGTAGTGGAGGTGTTCAGAAAAAGTGTGGACTTGGAGCCGCAGGGAGTCGAACCCTGGTCCCGAGAGGTTTCTAGTCGAGGCGCTACGAGCGTAGGTCCATCCCTTTGTACGACCAGGGCAGGCGGATGCCGTCTCCAACCCAGGAAGGTGCTGCCTGTTTGTCTTGACCGTCAGCCCGTCAGCCCGGCTTCAGGCGCATCCAGTCGTAAAGCGAGGACCGGAACCACTACCCACTTTGTTTATAACCCGTGGGCGGGGTCAGAGCAGGCTGTGCTTACGCAGCAGCCTGCATCGGGAACGCATTATCGTTGGCGATTATGCTTTTACAGCAGGTGATCATAGAGGTCTGCTGCCTCCTCTAGCTCGCTCCCTTTCCTTCATCCTCCCGGTCAAAACCTGTTCGGCCCCTTAGTGATGTACATACTACGCACCGGGGGGTGAAAGTGACCCCCTCTGGAGTAGAATGTTTCAGGAGGTTCCTCATGCCCGCGTCGCTGCTGACGGAATGGTTTGT
>Ga0316190_10004423_pt1 | contig 10245 bp, 13 predicted proteins | sample Eddworburrow2_MG_FD_204929 | JGI IMG/M metagenome (GOLD analysis project Ga0316190, IMG submission 204929) | Coastal sediment microbial communities from Maine, United States - Eddy worm burrow 2 | ecosystem: Environmental > Aquatic > Marine > Coastal > Sediment | place: USA: Maine | collected... | reverse complement strand
AACGCTACTACCGCATTATGTATTACGGCTCGCGCGCCTCCTGGAACCTGCGCGATGGGCATATGTTTGAGACGCTGCAGAATCTGCTTGCGTTTCATGGACCGCAATCCAGAGCCGTTGTCTGGGCGCACAATTCCCATGTTGGTGACGCATCTGCCACCGAAATGTCAGCACGTGGCGAGCACAATATCGGCGAACTGTGTCGAAAGGGCTTTCCGACGCAGACCTTCCATATCGGCTTTGGCACCGATCATGGCACGGTCGCAGCAGCATCTGCATGGAACGGTCCGTTGGAGGTGAAATCCATACAACCGTCGCACCCGCAAAGCTATGAACGGCAATTTCATCTGACCAACACACCCGGCCTGATCCTGCCAATGCGTACAGGGCATGAGCTGGACGTGGTGACAGAACTTGCCAATCCAAGGCTCGAACGGGCGATCGGGGTTATTTACCGCCCGGAAACAGAGCTGGCCAGCCACTATTTCGAGGCTGTGCTGCCGAAGCAGTTTGATGAATATATCTGGATTGACAAGACAAGTGCAATCGCACCTCTGCCGTCAGGCCAGATCAAGGGTATGCCCGACACCTATCCGTTTGGAGTATGATTTGCCTGCACTGGCGCATGTGCATGAAACCGGCCGGACTCTTCTTCCCTGCCCCGGACCACTCTTAACCCCCTCAGCGGGCCGAAATGTTCCGTTACCACGGTGCACTGTGCTTCCGGTTCGCTGTCGGCATGGAAATAGATCACCACCCAGTCACGCGTCCTGCACAGTTCATGGGCACGCGGGGTGTTTGAATATAATGCCGTAAAATGCCAGTCACCGCGCTGCGTATGAAAAATCGGCAGGGACGCGCCTTCATCTGCGGCAAAACGGCGTGGCTGTATCAGCGGCAATTGTCCTGCCTCGGATTTCTCCCGGTATTCGCGATCCACATCAAGCAGGTCCGCGACATCCGGCACACTGTTTGCTTGTGATGTCATACCGACCCGCCGGCGTTGCAGCAGGCTGGCCAGGGCTTGCCGAATTGCCGTCACCCGGCGCGGGCCAACCCCCGGAACCTCGCTCAAACGTCCGTCATACGCTGCCACCTCAAGGTCTTCCAGTGTCTCGACATGCAACCGAGATTCGATATCTGCAGCCAGTTTCGGCCCGATCCCCGGTATGGTGCGAAACAGCTTCACCGGATCAACCGAGCCACGCAATCGCTCGAGCTGCAACCAGCGGCCGGTCTGGATCATCTCGACTATCGCTGACGCGATCGACTTGCCGATGTGTGGCAGCTCGATCAATCCTTCCACACCTTCGCTGGCAAGAATGTCACTGGCATTTCCTTGCAAGGTATCGAGAGTGCCTGCCGCACTCCTGTATGCCCCGGTGCGGAACGGGTTTGCGCCTTGTTGTTCGAGCAGGTCAGCCACGTCGCGCAATCGTGCCGCGATCCAGCGGTTCCAGCCATTTGCCGCTGTCGTTTCTTGCGGTCCTGCGTTTGTGTCGAGTTGTTTCATGTCCGGCCGGAAAAATTGGATAAGGGAACGATTATCTGCACGACGGAGGCGATACCGCGTTGAACCTCGTCAAACCGGAACCGGCAGTCTGCTGTAACCTGACTACCTGACCGACCACCGCTGAACTGACGCGCCCTGGTCGGGAACTTGAGTATTGCCGGTTGGCACCTCACGGCATTCCGCCTCACAAGTGCCGTGTGCGAAGTCATAGGAATTACCTGACAACAAAGACCGATGCCTTTGAATGAGCGGCGATCTTGCCGCCGTTGGAGGGCCAGACGTAGTCAACGATTGTCGGAACATGTGACGCCATAACCACCAAATCCGCCTGGACTGTACTTACTGCCTCAAGCAGGACATCATCCACATCAGCAACAAGATCATGGCCCACAAAAGTCTTGCAGCTGGCGCTGTGACCGTATTTCGCCGTCTGGCTTGTGGTGAATGCCTGGAGCTTTTTTTCATACTCCGCCGGATTGTGGGCTACGCGGCTTGGCTCCTCATTGGCAACACCTACATAACACACCGGTATGTCGTAGTGCTTTGCCAAACCAGCAGCCGCGCTCAAAGCTTTCGACAGCGGTTCGAGGTGTTCAAGGTCCACCGGTACCATCATGAGTGTAAACATGGCTCTCCCTAAAACGCTTTCTTGCATCGACTTTACAATAGTTGCCGAATGCCGGGTCAGCGACAACGTCCTCAATCCAAACCACACACTTCACAGCGTGGCATACCATTATCGTCCTCTAACGAAGAAAAACGGTCGCACGTTTCAGGCAATGCCGCGTTGATCCTGGTCAATGAAAAACTTCCTCCTTCTCCAGATCAGAGATTGATGGAAGTGTCGGGCAACTTCGTAGATGTCTTTAAAAATGTTGTCCGGAAGATCTCTGCTCTATTAGCGAAGAACGCGAAATTTCTGCATGTGGCACGCCAGGACGCCCGATTGCGCCTTCGCATACTTTTCCCTTGGAACGCTATAAGGCACCGGAATTGATCCTGATCATGGGATTGGCAGCCAGCTTTCCTATTGTAGGAACAACAATTTCTGGAAGGTTACCGATATCAGATACACATACAACGACAAATCGCGAAGCAGTCGGCGTTTTTCACAATGCTGACGAGATGGAAACCGCCATCGAGGAACTGGAAGAAAGCGGGTTTGATCGAGCAGAGATCAGCCTTTTGGCAAGTCAGGATGCAGTGCATGAGAAACTCGGCCATGCATACGCCGATGCCCAGTCCCTGGAAGACAGCGCGTTGGCTCCGCGAACGGCATTTGTTTCGACTGAATCGGTTGGCGATGCCGAAGGCGCAGTGCTCGGGGGATTGATGTATGTCGGCGCACTCGTTGCAGCAGGGGCGGTTGTTGCATCAGGTGGTTCATTCGGGGCGCTGCTGGCAGCAACGGTCACGGGCACCGCCTCAGGCGGACTTGTTGGCGGCGCTTTGGCTGCTCTGGTCGGCAAGCAACATGCTGACAGCCTTCAGGAACAGCTTGATCGCGGGGGTCTGCTGGTTTGGGTGCGGACGCCCACCGAGGCTGACGAAAATCGCGCGGTGGATATTTTGAAGCGCAACAAGGCCGGAGACGTTCATCTGCACTCAATCGAAGCATGATCCTTGCCTGAACAATCCAGGCAAAAAACCAATTTACTGGAGATGAATCGAATGACCGGTGAGCAGTTGCAACAGATCGTTGGGCCTATTGATGAACAGAAACTGGCTGCGATCCTGGCATCTGGAGCAAGGATTGAGGACGTTGTTGAGGCGAAAGCATTGGCTGACGGCAAGAGCGATGTTGTGGGTCAGGGTGAACAGGTCATCCGTGGTCCCGTCAAGGAAGTTTTGATTATCTTGACCGCTGGCAAATCAGATCATGATCTGATTCCACAGCAAGAGACCTGACAACAAGTAATGTGGCGGCCGAAGCCAAGAGGTTGAAACTCAAAAGTCATCTGACATTTCTGAAGGGTTATGGGGGTTGGTTTTGTGGATGAACAATTCTTGTACCCGATGGCGGCCAGTCTTGTTGCCGCGCTGGTTACCACAATCGGAATTGTGGTCGTACAACATCACGAAAACTGGGGCCGGCAGAACTCCAGTTACTTCGCCGCTTTTGCTGCCGGTGTCCTGGTCACGGTTTCATTTCTCCATCTGATCCCGAAGAGTTTCGATCTGCAGGAATCTGCTCCTGTCAATCTTCTCGTCGGCTATCTGATGATGCACATTCTCAACCGGTTCATTTCAGCCTATGTGTGCGATCGGCCTGCCAAGGCGGACTATGCAATTGGATTGGTTCCCATGCTGGGCATCGGGTTCCACTCTCTCCTTGACGGCGCGGTCTATTCGATCACCTTCACCGTGAGTACATTCACAGGCGTAGCTGCCGCCATTGGGATGGTGCTCCACGAATTTCCTGAGGGTATTGTCACCTACGTCCTGCTCCTGAGAGGTGGCCTGGAAAAGAAGTGGGCATTCTGGCTGGCATTTATGGCAGCTGCGCTGTCAACCCCTCTGGGAACACTGACTTCATACCCGTTTGTTCAACGCGTGGATATCTCTGTGCTTGGCAGTCTGCTCAGCCTGTCAGCCGGTGCCCTGATCTATGTGGGAGCCACTCATTTATTGCCGGCAGCCGAACGCGAACCGCGCAGGTATTCCTTGTTCGCACTGGCGGCTGGGATCGCCACAGCAATCGGCATCACCCTTAGCCACTAGAAGGTCGGAAAAGCGCCATGCAGACAAAAACAACTGTCAGCTCGAGCAGATGAATATCATCGCGCTAGGTTTCCTGGGCAGCCTTGCTGCCGGATTGATGACCGCAGTAGGCGCTTTACCAATCCTTGTAGGCAAGACTGTCTCACGCAGAATGAACGATATTCTGCTGGGGTTTGCAGCAGGGATCATGCTCTCAGCCTCGTTCTTTTCCCTGATCATCCCAAGTCTCGAAATTTCCACCAGACTGTATGGCAAAAGTACCTACCCTGCCCTGATTGCCATGGGCGGAATCATTTCAGGCGCCGTCGCGATCTACCTTCTGGACGAGAAGATTCCACATCGCCACTTCATCAAGGGATACGAAGGTCCAAAGGCTGAATCTGTCAGGAAAATCTGGTTGTTTGTCATTGCCATCACTTTGCACAATGTTCCCGAAGGACTGGCCGTCGGTATCGGCTTCGGTGGTGGCGACATAAGTGCCGCAGCAACATTGGCACTTGGCATTGGACTTCAAAACGCACCGGAAGGGCAGGCAGTTGCACTGGCTCTTCAGTCGGAAGGTTATAGCAAGATCTATGCCTTCACGGTTGCATCTTTAACCGGTCTTGTGGAGCCGCTGGCGGGGCTGGCAGGCGCAGTGGCTGTGAGCGCGTCACAGTTCCTCTTGCCCTGGGGCCTGACTTTCGCTGCCGGAGCAATGATCTACGTGATCAGCAATGAAATCATTCCTGAAACACATCGCCACGGCCACCACAAAGCCGCTACCGCAGGGCTTATTATCGGAGTGGTTGTCATGATGTTTCTGGATGTCGTGTTCGGCTAGGATGCAAACTCAGGCAAAATTCAACAGCTACAGATGCAACTCCCGGTCAGCTCTACTCATGACGCAGTGCTTCTATCGGATTCAAACGCGCTGCCCTTCGCGCAGGAAAGTAACCGAAGACGACACCCACAAGCGCGGAAAATACAAAAGCGATTATCACAATGTTTGGTTCAAATATGAACGGTACCTTCAGTATGTTTGCAGCAAATCCCGCAAGCCCCAGTCCAAGTGCAATGCCAATCAAACCACCAATCAAAGACAGCACAACCGCTTCCACAAGGAATTGCATCAGCACCTGACTTTCTTGTGCTCCGACCGCCAGACGAATGCCAATTTCCCGGGTTCGTTCGGTCACCGATACCAGCATGATATTCATGATGCCAATACCGCCTACAAGCAGGCTGACGGCGGCGACAGCACCTAATAACCCAGTCAGTACACGAGTTGTCCCAGACAACATGTTGGCGATTTCAGTCATGTCACGCACATTGAAATCATCGTCTTCAAGTGGTGATATCCGACGCAACTCACGCATCAAAAAAGTTACATCTCGGCGAACTTTCGCCGTCGAAACTCCATCATGCGCTGACACATAAATGGTTTGAATATCCTGATTGCCAAGAAATCGGCGCTGGACGGCGCGGATCGGCATGACAACGATATCATCCTGATCCTGACCAAAGCTGGACTGTCCTTTGGCTGCCAACAAACCAATGATCTCGCAAGATACCTTTTTCAGGCGGATCTTGGAGCCAATTGGATCGGCCTTGCCGAACAATTCCGTGCGAACGGTCTCACCGACGATACAAGCCGCCTTTCCGGATCGCAACTCTGAATCAAAAAACTGGCGTCCGGATGCAAAGGTCCAGTCTTGAGCAACGAAGTACTCGTTAGTACTCCCTGTAATGGTGGTACTCCAGTTCTCGTTACCATAGATGGCGGTAGAAGCCGTTCGCGAGACCGGCGCTATGACTTTGACGCCGTTGATCTGCTGGCGCAAAGCAACAAGATCGCGGGCATCAAAATTTGCTGCGGAGGTTCTGGCTCTGCCGGGTCCGAAGCCCTGGCCGGGGCGGACAAACAGAAGGTTGCTGCCAAGCTTGGCAATATCCTGCGTGACCTGGGCCGTGGTACCACCTCCAACGGTGACCATCGTGATAACTGCAGCAACGCCAATAACGATACCAAGGACGGTTAAAAACGATCTGAGCGCGTTGCGAAAAATTGCCTGAAAAGCGAGCTTGATGGTTTCCCAGATCATCAAACAGCCTCCTTCGCATGGCCATCGGAGGCAATCTTGCCATCGACAAACAGGATGATGCGATCGGCATAATCAGCCATCTCGCTTGCGTGGGTCACCATAATGATGGTGATACCTTCATTCTTGTTGAGGCTGGTTAGCAACTCCATGATTTCGCGGCTGCGACTTGTATCGAGATTACCGGTGGGCTCATCAGCCAGAAGCACATCGGGTTGACTTGCAATGGCTCGTGCTATGGCGGCGCGCTGTTGCTCACCGCCTGATAATTCACCGGGGCTGTGACTTTCCCGGCCTGCAAGACCAACTTTCGTGAGCGCTCCAAGTGCCAGAGTACGGCGTTCGGCTTGTCGCATACCGCGGTAGATCAGTGGAAGCTCCACATTCTCCAGTGCCGAAGTTCGCGGAAGAAGGTTGAAAACCTGGAAAACAAAACCCAGAAAATTGCGCCTTATCAGTGCTCGCTGATCCTGGTTGAGTCCTCCAACTTCCACACCCTTGAACAGATACTGACCACTTGAGGGTGTGTCCAAACAACCCAGCATGTTCATTGCCGTTGATTTGCCAGAACCACTGGGGCCCATGATGGCAACAAACTCGCCTTTGTCGATACGCAGGTCAACACCCGCCAAGGCATGCACAGCAGCGGGGCCTGAGCCATAGACCTTTGTGACGCCCTTAAGCTCCATCAACGGTGTTGAGGCGACGTGCGCTTGTTTTCCAACCGGTGCGACCATCTAGTTTGCCGCTTTGATCGTGTCCACGATCACTCGGTCGTCCAATCCCAGTTCACCCTCAAGAATTTGGGTCTTTACACCATCGGTAACTCCGGTGCGGACATTCACCGACACTGGAGTGTCGTTACGAAGCATCCAAATACGCCGTTCCCCACTCTTGGTTTGTTCAATCTTTGCAATCTCTGCTGAACGCGGACGGCGAGGCAAGATGGATTGAATAAAGCTCTTGCCAGACCCTTTTTCAGTGTCTGCAGCGGGTGCATACCGCAATGCAGCATTTGGGATCAGCAATGCGTCTTCTACGGTTTGCACATTGATTTCTGCTGTTGCCGTCATCCCTGGCCGCAACAGGAGATCATTGTTGTCAATTGTCAAAACCGCCTTGTACGTCACCACGCCTTCTACTGTTTCCGGCGCAAATCGCAGTTCGGATATTCGGGCGGGAAAGTCCCGATCTTGAAAAGATTCTATCGTAAACTTGGCTTCATTGCCTTCTTTGACCTTGCCAATATCAGCTTCATCAACATCGACCTCAAGCTGCATCTCGCGCAGATCATCGGCCAATGTAAACAACACAGGCGCCTGAAAGGACGAGGCAACGGTCTGCCCTGGATCAACATTGCGCTTAAGGACCACGCCATTGATAGGCGAACAGATGCAGGCCTTTTTCAGATTGGTTTCATCGAGATTCAGATCAGCTTCAGCCACGGCCACGTCGGCAGCGCCGCTTGTCACCAATGCCACAGCACGATCATAGGCTGCTTTCGCCACATCCAGAGATGACTGAGACGAATATCCTTTTCTTGCCAGCGGCCTTACCCGCTCGTACTCGCTCTTTTTCTCTATTTGAGTGGCCTTGAGTTCGAGCAGTTTCGCCTTCTTCGCCGCCAGTGTTGCGCGTGTATGAGCAAGTTGAGCCTCCAACTTGTCAGTGTCGAGTTCGGCAAGAACCTGACCCAGTTTCACTTCGTCATTGTAATCTACATTGACCGACCTGATCATCCCGGAAAGTTCACTTGAAATCTCGATTTCATTCGTCGGTTCAACCGTTCCTGTTGCCGTAACCGTAACCGTCAGACCACCTCGGGAAACTGGTTCGGTTTTGTATTGGGTAGTGCTTGAAGCGTTGCTGCCGGACCAATAAACATACCCTAAGCTGGCAGCGAACATTACAATAATGGCCAAGCCAAGCACACGCCATGAGCGCCACCAAGGCATCGCCCTTGCACCGAGTCCGAGAACCTCTTCAATATCCTTGCGTTCAGATTCCGTGGCTGAATTGTTCACTTTTCGAATGTTCCTGACAATCTGTTTGGAGTGGAAATTCTAGGAAGTGTGGATGACGGCAGCCTTGATTTGCGTCAAGCACGCACCTGGTGTTGCGAAAGCCGGAACGGATCATGGCCAGGCGAATGCCCGTTCTGGCTTGGGAACGGAGGTTCAAAAGCAGTAAATACTGTTTTGCACATCGGGTTAGGAAAATGCATCTTGCATAGGCTACTGGATCGACTGTGGCGACTTGATCGGCCACCCGCTGGGTCAAGGCTGACGCCACCTTCTTCCGGCAGCAGGGCGGAGAGCAGAAATCCCTAAAACGTGGCTTCACTTACCGCATGTTTGCACCCATGAGCATCATTAACTCACGGTGCAGGGCGTCGCGTCTTGCCTTGAGCCTTTCAGCCTCCATGGGTTCGGCCGGGTCGCTTGCCGCATTCAGTCTGTCAACTTTCAACTGGACTTCCTGCAATTCGTGGCTTGTCGCCTCGAACCCCTTGTCGGAGCCCCAAAGGTTCTGGATGGCCTTTTCGTAATCTGGAAACTGTTCCAGTAGCCAGCCTTTCGCAGAGTCCATTGTGTGTCCTCCTTCCGGTTGCAGGTGTGAACGCGTCACACGATGCCTTGATCATTCAGCGTGGACGGCAACCATGGTAACGCATGCAGCCTCTGTAATTGCGGTTACTGTATCCCCATCTCCGTACACATCTGCGATGCCATCTGCGGCACCGTGACGAGCCATAATAGCGGCTTGACCGGTAAGGATAGTAGTAGCCGTACGGAATGCTGTAGAGATAGGGGTGCACATAGCTGCCTCGCCGATACCTGCGATGCCTGTGCCTGCGGCGATGTCCACGCCTTGCATGTCTGCGATGATACCTGCTCGACCGGCGCAGCTTTCTGCGATGCTTGCGGGCATGCCGGCGTGCCTTGCGTCCATGCCGACGAGCCTTTCGAGCCCTTCGCCGCTCGCGAACCAACTCCACACCGTTTTCCGCGTTCATCATCGGCAGGCTTGAGGAAAACGCTGATCGGTCCACGATCGTTGCACGGGTCGCCGGCACACTCGCAACAACTGCAGCCACAGCAATCAAGATCGCAGATGAAACACTCTTCAAAGAATGAATACTAGCCATGAATAATCCTCCCTGAAACAGCACCATACCGATCCGGTGAGATGTATCCTTGACCAATATCAATGCTTGCCACCGAGTTCCAGATCAACAATGTCACCAGGAATTTCTGCAGAGGCCGATAGTATGCAGTCATCACTGGACGTTGATCTGAAGTACGCTGACCCGATGGCTGTAATAAAGCTGGAACGAGGTTGGCAACGCCTGTTTTGCGATGAGCTAGAGCGACTGGCCGATCAACTTGGCGGCCCGCTGGATGTCAATTTGTGTAAAACTATCAATAGTTGTTTGCAGACTGAATTGCCCGTGTGTCATCGCGATGAAGAGGTTTTGTTCGAGCTCATGCTGCAGAAGGAACCTGACAACACGGTACTGGCAGCCTGCACAGAGCAGGCTATATCGGAACATACCGCCATGCAGACTTATGTGTTTGAACTCCAGGAGCCGTTAAGCGATATGAGCCTGGGGATCAATCCTGGCAGTCCGGATACAGTCGGCTACATGCTGAGATGCTGTTTTGACGGCATGAGACGCCATTTGAATTGGGAAGATGCCTCAATCTTCCGAGAGCAAATCCAGGACATTTCAACTGTTGACATGGAGCAGTTGCGGCTGGCGATGATCCGTAATCGGGCATAGCTGTCATGCGTCCATCTGACCACCGGGCAAGTTGCAAAGCATGCTGAATGCTGTTTATGTAATTGCGGACGGTGAGTTTGAATTAGAGGTTTACAAATTTGACTGAGCTTGTGCCGGAGGTGCATTTGGACTTGCGTTGCGCCAAT
>Ga0316190_10004422_pt1 | contig 10245 bp, 5 predicted proteins | sample Eddworburrow2_MG_FD_204929 | JGI IMG/M metagenome (GOLD analysis project Ga0316190, IMG submission 204929) | Coastal sediment microbial communities from Maine, United States - Eddy worm burrow 2 | ecosystem: Environmental > Aquatic > Marine > Coastal > Sediment | place: USA: Maine | collected... | reverse complement strand
CGGTGCCCTCCACATATTCGTCTCGATCAAGCTCATCGGCTCGACGGGTGGTGCGTTTGACCAGGTCGGTCATCCCCACCCCGTGCTGGGTCAGGGCGTGGCGCGGATCTCGGTCCACGGTTACGAGGCCGGCGGCTTGCGCCGCGGGCCAGAACCGGTTGCCCGGTCGGGCAAAGCCGACCCCGCTGTCGGCCGCCGCGGGGCTGGGGTTCAATCCACACACCAACACCCGCATGTGGGTGGCGACCGTATCGGGCAAGGTCCATTGGCGGGTCAGGCCCGCCGCAAATTCTGTCCCGAGAGGGTCGGGCGTGAGATCTTCGATAGCGAAGCCGGCGCCGACCAGTACGTCGTGCCCGGTCTGGCCCAACCGGCTGTGGGTATCGACCCCAGTGTTCTCTGGGCCAGTGTTCTCTGGGCCGGTGCTGCCGGTCAGGACCATTGTGGCGGTGCCGTCGGCGATGAGCGCACGGTGCATCTCGGCCAGGGGCAGCGCGGCGGAGCCGAGCAGGCGACCGCGGATCACGAGGCGAATCGTGGCGACCGAGCCGGGCCGAACCGGTAGCCCGTCGGGGCGCGCGAGGAGCTCGTACGCGTCCCGGTTGGTTTCCGACAGGCGCGCGCGGGTCAGGTCCTCGCCGATGTCGACCAGGATCTCGTGGCGCTGTTCCGGCGGGTGTGGGCTCAGGTGGGGTCGTCGAGCAGGGAGATGGGCGTGTCGTCGTCGATCGGGGGCCGGACCGATACCGGCCCGGCCGGGTCGGTCGACCAATCCGTCGATGGTTCACTGCCACCGGCGTACACCCGCTTGTAGAGGAGGTACGCGCCGCCCCCGAGCAGGCCGAACAGGATCAGTTTCCGCCATGGTGAGCGTCGGGCGGCGACGGTGAGCGGGGCTCGTATGTCGTCGTCGATACCGGCGCGCAGGATGGTCGAAAGCACCGATGCCCCGAGCATGGGGGTCAGGGTCTCGGCCGGAAACTCGCTCCGGAGCTCGTCCCGCCTTTTCCACAGGGCCGACAGCAGCTCGGGATCGGTGCGTATCAGCTGGTCGTTCATGCCGCGACGAGCCAGCCGGTTCAGACCGAACGGTATGGCTGACGCCAGGTCAGCGGTCATGTCCTCGATCGTGGTCGCCGGAGGTTTGGCCATGGTGTCAAGCTCTCATCTTGGGGATGTCGACTCGGAGTCGGCTCCAGCTTGCCATGATCGTCGCCGTTTCGGCCCCGGGCCCTACGCTTGGTGGCGTGTTCCGTGTCTGGTCTCGCTCGTTGGTTGCAACGATGGTGTTCGTCGTGCTCACGATGGTATTCGCGCCCTCGGCTTCGGCTCAGGATCGCGACCAGATCGTGACCGCCGTGCTCGACCAGGGATACTTCGTCGAGCCCGGCAGCGACACCTCGCCGGGCGAGGTCGCCGACGCCGTCCGATCGGTGAACCGCGACGGCCTGGCGTGGGCCCTCGTGGTGCTCGCCACCGAACCGGAGGGATCCTCCGAAGTGCTGGCCACCGGCCTGCTCGAGGATCTCGCCGATGCCGGGTCCGAGCTGGACACGGTCGTGGTCACCTCCCCCGCTGACATCGGGGCTGATAGCTGGGTCTACGACAGCGGCCAGATCGACGACGCCTTCGATCGCAGCATCAACGAGTTCCGCCAGGACCCGGTCAGCGGGTTCCGATCGCTCGCCTCGGAGTTGTCCACCACCGATGAGGGCGCCGGCGACAGCAATGAGGGTGCCGGCGACACCGATGAGGATGATGGTGACGGCGGGATCTTGTTGAGGTTCCTGCTCCCGGTGGCTGCGGGGCTTGGCTCCATCTGGGTGTTTGTCCGGCACCGGATGCGCAAATCCAAGGAGTCCGACGAGCTGGAGGGTCAGCTCGACGGGGCGAGGGCCGAGATCCGTGAACAGTTCAGCGCCGTCGCCGAACGGATCGTGGAGCTCGACAGCCAGGTGGTGATGGTCAGCCCGGAGGGCCAGGAGCGGTTCGCTGAGGCCAGCCAGATCTACAAGGCGGTCGGTGATGACCTCGGGACCGCAACCACCCTCGCGGAACTGGAGATGTTGGGCGACCGGATCGACAAGGCCCGCTGGCAGGTTGAGACGGTCCAGGCCGAGCTCGAGGGGCGGCCGGTACCCGCCGAGCCCACCGACCGGCCCACCCGCTGTTTCTTTGACCCCAATCACCGGGCCGGCATCGAGGAAGCGGAAATCAAGACCGAGGCAGGAAACCGGACGGTGTCGGTGTGTGCCGAATGTGGGGCCAAGCTCGACAAGGGCCAACGGCCCGACGTTCGCGAGGTGCAGGTCGGGAACCAACAGGTGCCGGTGTCCACCCTCCCCAAGAGCAACGGCGGCCTCGGGATGGGCGCGCTCGGCGTCTTTGAGATCCTGCGTCGGGGCATGGGAAGCACCGGTATCGGCTACGACTGGACAAACTCCGGGGGTGGCTTCGGTACCCCCACCAGAGGGACCGGCTGGGGAGGCGGTCGCCAACCACGGTCCCGCCGCCAACCACGGTCCCGCCGCGTGCCCCGCAGCCCGGCTCCTCGATCCCGGTCCCGGTCCCGCCGATCGAACCCGGTGAGTCGACGTTCGGCCCCGTCCCGTCGCAGCGGTGGCTCGGCCGGTCGCCGTCTCGGGTCGTCGCGCTCGCGCCGTCGAGGCGGCGGCTCGGGCGGTCGCCGGCTCTGAGAGATCGGGGTCGAGCCGTGGTGGCGAGCGGTTGGAGTGGAAAGCTCCCCTTTCGGGCCGAGGTTCTGGTCCTGGGGCTGGTGTCGTGATCCGGCTATGCACCGAATGCTGCTCGGATTCGGGTAGAAACAACAGGGTGGGAGCTTGATGTTCGGGCTCACCCACAGGTTGTCATTCCGCACCCGAGCGTCAACGGTGGTTGTGACGAGAGTGACGCACCTGGGCCAGTTCTGTGCCCAGGGCCGGAGATCGGCGTCAGACGCCGACAGGGTGAGACAAACCGATCTTGAGGAGCAGTGGGATGGCCTCCGCGGCCGACGAGAGCATCGCCAGCGAAATTCGGGAGATCAGCGTGGCCCAGGAGCTGGGCGACAGCTTCTTGCCGTACTCGCTCTCGGTCATCACTTCACGGGCCCTGCCCGACGTGCGCGACGGTCTCAAGCCGGTGCAACGCCGCATCATCGTGGCGATGAACCAGCTCGGTCTCCGGCCGGGCACCGCTCACAAGAAATCGGCCCGCGTTGTCGGCGAGACCATGGGCAACTACCACCCGCACGGGGATTCGGCCATCTACGAGGCTTTGGTCCGGATGGGTCAGAACTTCTCGATGAGTGTGCCGCTCGTCGACCCGCACGGGAACTTCGGTAGCCCCGACGATCCGCCCGCCGCGGCCCGCTACACCGAATGTCGCCTGGCGCAGTCAGCCATGGACATGATCGGCGAGCTCGACGAGGACACCGTCGAGTTCCGCGACACCTACGACGCGGAAGGCACCGAGCCGGAGTGTCTGCCGGCTCGCATGCCCAACCTGTTGGTGAACGGGGCGACCGGAATCGCGGTCGGCATGGCGACCAACATGCCGCCTCACAACCTGGTCGAGGTGGTCGCCGCCCTCGAGCTGGTCATGACCAAGCGACGCCCGACGCCCACGGTCGCCGAGTTGATGGCAGTGCTGCCCGGCCCTGATTTCCCGACCGGCGGCATCATCGTCGACGACGGTGGTCTGGCCGAGGCCTACGAGACCGGCAGGGGCACCTTCCGGATCCGGGCGCGGGCCGAGATGGTGAAGGTCACCGCTCGCCGTCGCGGCATCGTCGTGACCGAACTGCCCTACGCCGTGGGCCCCGAACGGGTCATGAAACGCATCAAGGACTTGGTGCTCGGCGGGAAGCTGTCGGGCATCGCCGATGTCCGGAACCTTTCGGATCGGCGGCACGGCCTTCGCCTCCAGATCGAGGTCAAGAGCGGGGTGAACCCCGAGGCGTTGCTCGCTCAGCTCTACCGGCTCACTCCGCTGGAGGAGACCTTCGGACTCAACAATGTTGTCCTCGTCGAGGGCCGGCCGACCACGGTGGGCCTCTACGACTTGTGTCGGTTCTATCTCGAGCATCGCCAGGATGTCGTGGTTCGGCGCACGACCTACCGGCTCGAGCGGGCCCGGGAGCGGGCTCACATCGTCGAGGGGCTGCTGATCGCCCTCGACAACATCGACCTCGTCGTGCGCATCATCCGGTCCAGCCAGACCAGCGACGAAGCCCGTGGCGAGCTGATGGCCCAGCTGACGCTGTCGGAGATCCAGGCCAACCACATCCTCGACATGAGGCTCCGACGACTCGTGCAGCTCGAGAAGCTCAAGCTCGCCGACGAGCTCGCCGAGCTGAAAAAACGGATCGACGGCTACGAGAAGCTTCTCGGTTCTGACAAGCGTCAGCGCACGGCCGTGATCAACGAGCTCAGAGAGGTCGCGGCAGCCCACGGCGGTGAGCGGCGAACGAAGATCATCTCCGCCGACGAGATCGAAGATGTCTCAGAAGCCTCGTTGGGCCTCGACGAACCCGACTCCGACGCCCCGTGCCGCATCACCTGGAGCACGTCAGGCTTGATCGGCCGGGAGTCCATCGACGAGGGCCGCACCGCGAAACCTGGCCGCCATGATGTCCTCGCCGGAGAGGTCGTCACCGCGGCCGGCTCGACGGTCTCGGTCATCACCTCCCTCGGGCGGGTCTTTCCGGTCAAGACCGGTGACGTGGCCGAGGTGGCCGGCCGAAGCAGAGGCTCGACGTCCTCAGAGATGTTCTCGTTCATCCGCGGTGAACGCGTGGCCGGGTTGATCGGTGAGGGCCCGGAGCCGACCCTGCTGGTCACCGCCGGGGGCGTAGCGAAACGCCTGGCCGCCGACGACCTCAACGGCATGAAGGCCGGGCAACCGGTGATCAACCTCAAGGACCGCGATGAGGTGGTGACCGCGTTTCGGATCGCGAACGAGATGGACGTGCTGATGGTCAGCTCCGATGGTCAGGCGTTGAGGACCCCGTCGGCCGGGGTGAGTATGCAAGGACGCTCGGCCGGAGGGGTGGCGGGCATGAAGCTGAAAAGTGGGGCTCGGGTGGTGGGCGCAGGCCCGGTACATGGTTCCGGGGTGGTGCTGATCACCACCGATGGGGGTGGGGCCAAGCTGATCGAGGTGTCCGAGGTGCCGTCAAAGGGGCGGGGAGCGACAGGTGTCCGGTTGGTGAAGTTCAAGGGCTTCGAGACCCAGCTCCAGTATGTCAACGTGGCCCCGGACCGGGATCTGCGCGTGGTCGTAGGGAGCGAGGACCGGCCCGATCGCCCTGACCCGGCACCCCGCCCTCTCGAGTTGGCGCCTACCCGCCGTGACGGGGCGAGCGTTGAGACCGCCCGTCCGATCCTGGCGTCCGGCAAGGCGAGGTGGTGACGATGAACACTCCACGGAAGCGCAAGGCAAAAGGCTCCAAGCCGAAAGGTTACGACGCCGATTCGATCCAGACGCTCGAGGGCATGGAAGCGGTCCGCAAACGGCCCGGCATGTACATCGGGGGTACGGGTAGTGACGGGCTCAGCCATCTGTTATGGGAGCTGATCGACAACGGGGTGGACGAGGCCGCGGCCGGTCACGCCGACCAGATCGAGGTGATCTTCCACAAGGACGGTTCCCTCGAGGTGACCGACAACGGGCGCGGCATACCGGTCGGCCGTCACGCCGGCAAGAAGGTGTCCGCCCTGGAGGTGGTGTTCACCGAGCTTCACGCCGGCGGCAAGTTCGGCGGCGGAGCCTACGCCGCGTCGGGCGGTCTGCACGGGGTGGGCGCGTCGGTGGTCAACGCCCTGTCCCACCAGCTCACCGTCGAGGTCGACCGGGAAGCGCACACCCATCGGCTCACCTTCGTCGAGCGGGAACCGGGCCGCTTCAAGGGGGAGAAGTTCACCCCGACCCACACCTTGGAACGGCTGAAGAAGATCCCGGCCCGTCGGACGGGTACTCGGGTGCGGTTCTGGCCCGACTTCGAGATCTTCGATCCCGACGCCACAATCGACTACGACTCAGCGCGCGAGCGGGCCGCTCGGATGTGTTTCCTCGTGCCCGGGTTGCGCATCAAGTTGGCCGACAAGAGGACTGGTTCCACTCATAAACCGGAGGAGTTTATCTCGACGGGTGGCTTGTCCGACCTCGTCGAGTATCTGTCCGCCGGGGAGAACATCACCGACATCATCGACATCAGCGGTATGGGAACCTTCGAGGAAAAGGTGCCCGTCGACGGTCGGATGCAGGTCGTGACCCGGGAGTGCCAGGTCGACGTCGCGATGCGCTGGGTGAAGGGCTATGAAGCCTCGGTCCAGAGCTTCGTGAATACGATTCCGACCTCGGAAGGCGGAACCCATCTAGCCGGATTCGAACGGGCGATGACCCGGGTCGTGAACGATCTGCTGGTGCTCGAGGCCAAGAAGCTGCGCCGCCTCAAAGATCAGGGGAAGGTGACCCGCGACGATGTGCAGGAGGGCATGGTCGCCGCGGTGAAGGTCACGTTCCCCGAGCCCCAGTTCCGAGGTCAGACCAAACAGGAGCTCGGCACACCGGGTGTCGGTGCGATCGTCTCGAAGGTGGTTCGGGCCGGGGTCGCGGACTGGGTTCAGACGACGGGCAAGAAGAGTCATGTGAACGCGCTGCGAGACAAGGTGGTGAACGCCACCATCACGCGGGTCACCCAGCGCCAACAGCGCGAGACGATGCGTCAGGCCTCGTCGCTCGGCTCGACCGGCATGCCGGACAAGCTGGCCGACTGCCGGTCCCACAATGGCAATTCGGAACTGTTGATCGTCGAGGGCGATTCCGCGGCTGGGCCGGCCAAGGCGGGCCGCAACAGCGAGATCCAGGCCGTGTTGCCGATCCGGGGCAAGATCATCAACGCCGGCAAGGCGACCATGAAACAGGTGCTCGACAACACCGAGGCCGCCGCTATCTTCACCTCGCTCGGTGCCGGCTCGGGGGTGGGATTCGACCTGGCGGCGTGCCGGTACGACCGCCTGGTGATTCTCGCCGATGCCGATGTTGACGGCAGCCACATCCGCTGCTTGTTACTCACCTTGATCCATCACTACATGAAGCCTCTGCTCGAGGCGGGTCGGGTGTATGTGGCGATGCCTCCGCTGTTCACGGTCAAAGAGACCGGCAAGGCCGGCGCCAAGCATTTCTGCTACGACGAGATCGAACGGGATCGACTGGTGGCCGAGCTGGAGGCCAAAGGCCAGAACTTCACCGTCGGCCGCAACAAGGGCCTGGGGGAGATGGATGTCGACGAGCTGGCTTTCACCACCCTGGAACCGGCTAGCCGGGTCCTGCGCCGGGTAACGGTGGCGGACGCGGCCGAGCAGCAGGAGGCCGCCGAAGCGTTCGAGACCCTCATGGGTAAAGAGGTGGAACCGCGCCGGGAGTTCATCATCAATAATAGTGGCCTGCTCGACATGGACGAGCTGGATGTGTAGACCGGAGCAATCCCGGTCACCTGTCACTGCTGGAGAGATTTCACCGGGCAGCGCCGGTAGAATTAGACTGCCCCCGACCAGGTAGCGCTCAATCCGAGCGGAACCATGAGAGGTATCACCTGTAATGACGAAGGTGTGGATTGACCAGGATCTTTGTACCGGCGACGGCCTGTGTGCCGAGATCGCGCCCGACATCTTCTTCGGGATGGATGACGGGCTCTACTATGTCAAGGAGACCGCGGACAACTTCGGTGAGGAGAAGCTGTTCGACGGTGAGGCCAACTCGGCCGGGGCCGAGGGTATGGCTCGCATCCCCGATGGGGGTCTGGATCGCACTATCGAATCTGCTGAAGAGTGTCCCGGTGAGTGCATCTTTATCGAGGTGGAGTGAGCCAGAGGTGGGCTGAGCTGCAGGTGCCCTGAGCCTGCGCGTTTGGTACCGCCGTGGTGGTGTCTGGAACCCTTGCGTCATGGCACCACTGCGAAGAGTCCTGATCGCCAACCGAGGCGAGATCGCCGTCCGTATTGCGCGGGCGGCTGGCGCGTTCGGACTGGAATCGGTGAGCGTGTACGCCCCGGTCGACGAGACGTCGCTGCACACCCGCGCGACCACCGAGACCTACGCGCTCGGGGCCGGCACCCAACCCGGCCATGACCCCATCGCCCTTTACCTCGACGCTGATGCGTTGGTGGCCGCGGCGGTGGAGACCGGCTGTGACAGTGTCCACCCCGGTTATGGGTTCCTGGCAGAGAACGCGGGGTTCGCGCAACGATGCGAGGCCGCGGGTCTGAGCTTCGTCGGCCCGCCCGTATCCGCCTTGTCCCTGTTCGGTGACAAGGTCCAAGCCCGTGCTCTGGCGACATCGCTCGATATCCCGGTCATAGCCGGGAGCCCAGGTGCGGTGCCTTCGGCGGAACAGGCCATGGCGGTGGCCGACACCATCGGCTACCCCGTCATGGTGAAAGCCGCGGCCGGAGGCGGAGGTCGGGGGATGCGCGCCGTCGAATCCGCCGCGGAGATGGGGGAGGCCTTCGCCCGATGCCGCAGCGAGGCCGAGGCCGCGTTCGGTGACGGTGCGGTGTTCGTCGAGCGGCTCGTGACGCGGCCGCGCCACATCGAGGTGCAGGTGCTCGCCGATCAGGAGGGCCAGGTGGTCCATCTCCACGAGCGGGACTGTTCGGTGCAGCTCCGGAACCAGAAGGTCATCGAGATCGCCCCGGCGCCGAACCTCGACGAAGGGGTGCGTCAGGCCATGCTGCGCGATGCGGTGGAGCTGGTCCGTGCCGCGGGATATGTCAACGCCGGCACCGTCGAGTTCCTCGTCTCGCCCGAGACCGGCGACCACTTCTTCATCGAGTGCAATCCCCGGATACAGGTGGAGCACACGGTGACCGAGCAGGTGACCGGCATCGATCTGGTCGAAGCGCAGCTGGCCATCGCCGGCGGCTCATCACTGGAGTCGCTCGGCCTGGGGGACCAGTCCGCGGTGGGGCCGACCCGCGGTTTCGCCGTGCAGGCGAGGGTGGTGGTGACCGGGCCGGGCACCATCGGCGCCTACAAGGAACCGTCGGGGCCAGGTGTCAGGGTCGACGCCAACGGGTATGGCGGGTACTCGCCTCCGCCCCAGTTCGATCCCCTGCTGGCCAAGGTCATCTGCTCGGTCGGGACGTCCGGCGTCGCGAACGCCATCGACAAGACCCGTCGCGCCCTCGAGGAGTTCCACCTGACCGGTGTCAGCACGAACCTGACCCAACTTCGGGCTCTGCTCGCTCACCCCGCGGTGCGAAACGGGGACGCGCGCACCTCCCTGATCGACGAGTCGCCCGAGCTGATGGCGGTCGATACCGACAGTCCGAGTCGGACGCTCGATCTGCTCTCCGCCCAGGCCCCGATCCCTGGCGACACCCAAACTGCGACGGGGACCATCCCGGGCGAGGGCGGGTTCGCGGCGGCCAACGAGCGGGCCACATCGCGGCCCGGCCTCGAGACTCTCGACGGTCAGGTGGCCCTGGAATGCCCGATGGCCGCGTCGGTGATAGAGGTCCGGGTGAGTGTGGGTGACACCGTCGCGGCGGGCGACACGCTGATGATCATCACCGCCATGAAGATGGAGACGATGATCACCGCGCCCGCGTCGGGCTTGGTGAGCGCGGTGCAAGATCTCCGTCCCGGGGACGTTCTCGAGGCCGGCACCGTGCTGGTGGTGCTCACCCCCGCCGGCGATGGAGCCACCACGGAGACACCGTCCGGGGAGAACACCTGGGGCCCGACCCTCGACGAGATCGTCACCCTTCAGCGACTGGCGGCGCAGCGTTTGGCCCCCGGATCCGAGGACCCCGGCGTCGTACGCCAGCGGCGGCGCAACAAGCTGACCTGTCGCGAACGGATCGACCTGCTGCTCGATACCGACACGTTCCGAGAGGTGGGCAGCGTCGCCGGGTTCGCGTCCTATGACGAGTTCGGGGAAATCGCGGCGTTCACCCCGGCCAATCATGTCGGCGGCAAGGGCAAGGTAGAGGCTCGCACCACTATCGTCTGCGCCGACGACTTCACGTCTCGGGGCGGCCACGCCGACGGGGCGATCGGGGCGAAGAGTCTCTACCTCGACCGGCTCTCGATGGAGCTCGGCGTGCCGTCGATCCGGCTGCTCGACGGTTCGTCGGGCGGTGGGAGCGTGGCCGCGATGGTCCCCGCTCAGAAACGTGAGGGCGACAGCGCGGCCCAGGAGAGCTCGGGGGCGATCAAGGCGGGGCGGCCCCGGGTGGC
>Ga0316190_10004420_pt1 | contig 10245 bp, 8 predicted proteins | sample Eddworburrow2_MG_FD_204929 | JGI IMG/M metagenome (GOLD analysis project Ga0316190, IMG submission 204929) | Coastal sediment microbial communities from Maine, United States - Eddy worm burrow 2 | ecosystem: Environmental > Aquatic > Marine > Coastal > Sediment | place: USA: Maine | collected... | reverse complement strand
TACTGATTAACTATGCGGCGGTACTTTTGGTTACCGCCTATTTTGTACAAGGACTGGCATTTATACATGGCATGATGGCACTGGCTGGAGCACATAGTGGCTGGCTTATTGCAATGTATGTACTGCTAATTGTGGCATTGCCGAATATGTTTGGATTGTTGTTTGCGGCAGGCTATGCAGATGCCTGGTTCGATTTCCGGGCGCGCTTCCGAGCAAAAGGGAAGAGTGGTGGCGGGCCAATTGATTAAAAACCTGATTAGAGGTAAGTAAGATGGACGTTATTCTGTTACAGAAAGTTGAGAATCTTGGCGGTCTGGGTGACGTAGTTGCCGTTAAGGCTGGTTATGGTCGGAATTTTCTTGTTCCTACAGGTCGTGCGGTTCCAGCTACTGCTGCCAATATGGCTGAGCTGGAAGAACGTCGTGCTGAGCTGGAAAAAGCAGCCGCAGATAGCTTGAAAGCTGCTGAAAAGCGCAAGGCTAAATTGGATGGTATGGCTGTAACTATCCCTTGCAAAGCGGGTGATGAAGGTCGCCTGTTTGGTTCAGTCGGTACTGCTGATATAGCAAAGGCTGTTACAGAGGCTGGAGCTGAATTAGACAAGCAGGAAGTTCGTTTGCCAGAAGGTCCTTTCCGTGCAATTGGTGAATTTGACGTAGTTGTGCATCTGCATTCTGATGTTGATGCTACTCTTAAGTTGACAGTTGCTGCTGAGGAATAAAATTCCTGTTGTAGTCAGTATCACAGCCTGGGGCTTTCCAGCCCCGGGCTTTTTCGTGCCCGCTAATAATCCCAATTCCTAAAATATTAATAAACACGAAAAGCACTTCCCCCTGCTGTTCCTTTTTCGTATGCTCTCTCTTCGCATATTGCTTAATTATTTATAGAGTCCATTCTGATTATGCCTGATTCGGCTTATTCCTCAGTTCCACCAGACTACGAAGACAGTACTACGGATCAGTTGCGGATTCCCCCTCACTCCATTCAAGCTGAGCAGTCTGTATTGGGTGGCTTGATGTTAGATAATCAAAGCTGGGATCAAATTGCAGACCGGGTGGGTGAGATAGATTTTTATCGCCGTGAACACCAGCTTATCTTTAAGGCGATTGAGTCATTAGCTGACGGAAGCAAGCCTTTTGATGTGGTCACTTTGTCGGAGGAGCTGGGTCGGCTGGGTGTTCTGGATGAGAGTGGTGGTTTGGCCTATCTGAGTACTCTGGCAAAAGATACGCCCAGTGCAGCCAATATTCGGGCCTATGCCGATATCGTGCGAGAACACTCCGTTACCCGCCAACTGATCCATGTGGGTAATGAAATAGCTGATAGTGGCTTTCAGCCTGAAGGGCGCAATAGCTCTGAGCTGTTGGATGCTGCCGAGAGCAAGGTATTTGAGATTGCTGAGCAGCGCTCCAAAACCGGTAGTGGTTTTGAATCGGTTAAAAATCTGCTGACCAAGGCAGTGGATAAGATTGAGATGCTGTTTCAGCAGGATGACCCCATTACTGGCGTAGCAACCGGCTTTGCTGATTTTGATGCGCTGACAGCTGGGCTACAGCCTGCTGACTTGGTCATTGTCGCGGGCCGTCCCTCCATGGGTAAAACCACTTTCGCTATGAATATTGCTGAAAATGTAGCTATTGGCAGCAAATTACCTGTGGCGGTATTTAGTATGGAAATGCCAGGGGATTCGCTGGCAATGCGTATGATGTCGTCACTGGGCCGTATTAATCAGCATAGGGTAAGAACAGGTAAGCTGGAGGATGATGAATGGCCACGCCTTACGATGGCCGTAAATATGTTATCTGAAGCCCAGCTCTATATCGATGATACTCCAGCATTAACGCCGATGGAGGTCAGAGCCAGGGCACGCCGCCTGATGCGTGATCACAAACAGCTGGGGCTGATTGTGATCGACTATCTGCAACTGATGCAGGCCCCAAGTGCTGGAGATAACCGAACCAATGAGATATCTCTCATTTCCCGCAGTCTCAAGGCCTTGGCCAAAGAGTTGAATGTACCGGTAATTGCCCTGTCTCAGCTTAATCGCAGCCTGGAACAACGCACCAATAAACGCCCGATCATGTCAGATCTGCGTGAATCAGGCGCTATTGAGCAGGATGCTGATCTCATCGTTTTTATCTATCGTGATGAAGTCTATAACGAAGAGAGTCCAGATAAAGGTATGGCCGAGATAATTATTGGCAAGCAGCGTAATGGCCCTCTTGGAACAACCAGACTGACCTTTCTTGGGCAATATACCAAGTTTGAAAATTACACTGGCGATATCTATGGTGATCAGTACTGATGAGTTCTGCGCCTCGCGCTGTTATTGATCTTACAGCACTGCGACATAATCTTTCGCAGGTGCGAAAACATGCGCCAAACAGTCGCATACTGGCTGTCGTAAAGGCCAATGCCTATGGTCACGGTCTGTTTCGAATCGTTAAAACATTGAGAGCAGATGTTGATGCATTGGCTGTTGCTCGTGTTGGTGAAGGCGTCTCTCTGCGTCAAGCAGGGATCTCGTCCCCTGTTGTTGTGCTGGAGGGGTGTATAGATCAACAGGAGTTGAATCTGGCGGTTGACAATCAGCTTGAAATCGTAGCGCACAACAATGAACAGATAAAACTATTGCAGCAGAATCATTCCTCCCCTGTTGTCTGTTGGTTAAAGGTTGATACTGGCATGCATCGCCTTGGGTTTTCTGTAGATTCAGCAGTTGCTGCATATCAAGAGCTAGCATCTTGCAACTCGGTGTTGAGTCGACCACGTCTTATGACCCATTTTTCAAATGCTGATGACCTGGCTGATTTAACAACCAATAATCAATGGCAACTCTTCCAGACAGTAACATCAGAACTGGATGCTGAGGTCAGTTGCGCCAATTCAGGTGCCATCCTTGGTTGGCCAGAGACGCATGCTGATTGGGTTCGCCCCGGTATTATGCTCTATGGCGTATCACCTTTTGTAAATAGCCGACCTGAAACCTATGATCTGCAACCTGTAATGACCTTGCAGAGCCAGTTGATTGCTATCAATCACTACAAAAAAGGCGATGCAATTGGTTATAGCGGCACTTGGATTTGTCCGGAAGATATGTCCATTGGCGTTGTTTCAATCGGTTATGGAGATGGTTACCCGAGGCATGCCAAGTCGGGTACGCCAGTGTTAATCAATGGTAAACGGGTGCCATTGATTGGACGGGTCTCTATGGACATGATTACTCTGGATCTGCGTACCTGTCCTGAAGCACAAGTAGGCGATCAGGCAATATTATGGGGCGCTGGCTTGCCTGTTGAAGAGATTGCTGAGGCTGCAAACACGATCCCGTATCAACTGTTGTGCAGTGTGACAGCCCGGGTTGATTTTGTTGAGGAGCCGTAAGTAAATGGGCAAGCAGAAAGCAGGTAAATTAATATTTAACTGCAAGGCTTGCGGCGGCAGCTCTCCAAAATGGTCTGGTCAGTGTCCTGATTGTGGCGGGTGGAATACCCTAGAGGAAGGGGTAGCTGCAGATACAAGCAAAAAAAATCCACGCTTTGCTGGCTACGCAGGCGATGCGTGTAAGAATCAAGTGCAACTGCTGGCAGATGTTAAACCGGAGTCGGAAGGCCGTTTCCCTACAGGAGTAGGTGAACTGGATCGTGTATTGGGTGGCGGACTTGTCTCTGGCTCTGTCGTACTGATTGGTGGTGATCCCGGTATTGGCAAATCTACCCTGTTGATTCAGACGCTGGCCCGGCTATCCGATCAGCTCACCACGCTCTACGTTAGTGGTGAAGAGTCCCCCGAACAGATCAGCTTGCGTGCCCACCGGCTTGGGCTGAACTGTGAAAATCTACAGTTACTGCCTGAGACCTGTGTTGAACGCATTCTTCCTTTGGCACAGAAACATACCCCAGATGTGATGGTGGTTGATTCAGTTCAAACGCTCTATACCGAACTGTTGCAATCTGCTCCGGGTGCTGTTGCTCAAGTGCGGGAATCTACAGCTCAACTGGTGCGATTTGCCAAGCAGACTGGCACCGCTATCTTTTTGGTAGGCCATGTTACTAAAGACGGCTCGCTGGCTGGCCCGCGTGTATTGGAGCATATGGTGGATGCTGTGCTCTATTTTGAAGGTGAATCCGGCAGCCAGTTTCGGCTGATCCGCACGATCAAAAACCGCTTCGGTGCTGTTAATGAGCTGGGTGTATTTGCCATGACTGACCGGGGGCTAAAAGAGGTGAGTAATCCCTCTGCAATCTTTCTCTCACGTCATCAAAGCCAGGTTTCTGGCAGTATTGTCATGGTTACCCGAGAGGGGAGTCGCCCGCTGTTGGTTGAGGTGCAAGCATTGGTGGATGAGAGCCATCTGGGCAACCCCCGCCGCGTTACATTGGGGTTGGAGCAGAATCGTCTCTCCATGCTGTTGGCCGTGTTGCATCGGCATGGCGGCATTGCCATGTTTGATCAGGATGTCTATGTGAATGTTGTGGGTGGGGTGCGCATCACAGAGACAGCGGCAGATTTGGCCGTACTGCTTGCTGTGATCTCCAGCTTGCGTGATAAAACGATGGAGCAGGATTTAGTGGTGTTTGGTGAAGTAGGGCTGGCTGGGGAAATTAGGCCTGTGCCAAATGGCCAGGATCGGTTGCGGGAAGCAGCCAAACATGGTTTTAGATGCGCTATTGCACCCAAAGCAAATGTGCCTAAAAAAGCTATCCCAGGCCTTGAGGTGATTGCAGTAGAGCGACTTTCAGATGCACTTGATGCTGTATTGTAATGTTGACCTTTGGAGTAGCAAGCTTGCGTTCAACTAGTTTGGCATCAAAGCAGTAAGCTCTCGTTCAACCAGTTCGGCATCACCCAGATTGAGTTCGGCCAGTCGCCTTAAGTGGCTGATGCTGTCGATATCTATTTGATTGCATTGAATGCCAATATGGCCACTCTCAACGTGTGCCACTTCGCCCTGCATAATGATCTGTGTGCCATCATCTGATAATTTAATCTCCAGCACCACTTTGTCACCAGTCACTTCATCCCAATTGGTAGGTTGAGAGATCAGTGCCCCTTTTAGTGAGATATCAACGATGTTGCACGAATATGTTCGGTCGGCAGCTTTAACCGAGGCTGCTGTATCAAACAGGATGCGATGAAAGCGTCTACGATTTTGATCATCATGATGGGGTGTTGACATAATCTCTCCATACAATCTGTGTGAATTTATTTATCTCTGCAGCAGGTTGTAGATGTCTATGAAAAGGTGTCAACCTGTTAATTTAGGATCAAGCATCAGCAGCGATATCTGATTGTATAACGGTGTCTTTGTGGTGAAAAACCATCCGTATATTGCCAATTTGTATGTTGTCACCTTCAAACAGTTGTTGGCTGTGCTCTTCAATTGAACTGCCATTAACACGTGGTCGTTTACTGCCTTCCAGATGCGCTAAAAAATAACCTTCTTTCCGATGCGCAATTGCAGCGGTTGCCAGACCTTCTATTCCCAGTCGTGTTAAGCCACCATCTATGGGTATCACCTTGCCAAAATGCTTCCCACTTACAATTTGAACGCAGGTTTTGAGCTGTGATTGTTTATCTACGGCTGCAAGATCTTCACTGCTGATCCCACCTAAATTGGGCTGCTCGTGGGGAGTAGGTGTTGCTGTGGGTAATTTAACAATACGGGAGGCAGCTTGATGGGAGGGGGGCAGATCAAAGATCTGGTCATCTTTTGCAAAAGCAAGAGTGTGTTTGCCAATTTGGATGATGTCGCCATGCGATAGTGACTGCTCTGCTATGACATGATGATTAACTAGTACAGGCACATCATTTGCCGGGGCAATAATTTTAAAATTATTGCCCTGATCACGGATGATTTTGGCGTGTAAAGGTGCGACAGCGAGACTGTCAATAACCATACTACAGCTCGGATCTCTGCCAATTGTTGCAACCTCTGAGTCATCATCAAAATGATGGACTGCTATTGGATGCCCTTTAAATGACAAGCTAAGTTTTGCCATTTCTACACCTCATTATTTAAGATTGCATGGCTCAGAATGCTACTTGCTGCCTCAAGATATGAGGCACAATCGTTGTAACACGCCTATTAGAACTATAGTTGTTATGGATTGTGATACAACATCTTGGGGGTAAAAAAATGGCTTATTTAGTGATAAAAGGGGAAGTTAGGATGATTCAGTAATCTCTTTCTTTCGGTGTTGTGGGTAGAATCGGACTGTTTTTACTGCATTCCCCTTTATTTGAATAATATCCAATGGGTAACCGGCAAGCAGGAGACTGGTACCTGTTTCGGGAATATCTTCCAGATACTCAATGATCAGGCCGTTTAGAGTCTTTGGGCCATTAGTAGGCAATTCCCAGTTCATGTTGCGTACTAACTCTTTGATATTGGCACTGCCATCAACCAGAAAACTACCATCTTCTTGAGGCTGAACATCTGGCAGGGTATCCGCTGGGTCAGTGGTAAATTCACCGACAATCTCTTCTAGCAGGTCCTCTAGTGTGACTAACCCTAAAAGATCGCCGTACTCATCGACAACAAGTCCAATTCTATTTTTTGTGCGCTGAAAGTTAAGTAGTTGCTGATTGAGTGCGGCCCCTTGTGGAATGAAGTAGGGTGCTCGACTGATACTCTTGATGATCTCTATGGAGAGCGTCCCATCAATTAAGGCGTGCATGGCATGGCGGACATGAATGGTGCCTATTATGTTATCAATGCTCCCTTCATAGACGGGGAGTCGGGTGTAGTGTGCGTTTTGCAGCTGTTGAACCACTTCATCCAAGGGGTCATCCAGGTTGATACCGTCCACTTCGTTGCGAGGAATCATGATGTCCTCTACTGTGGATTGCTCCAAGTCCAATATGCTTAGAAGCATTTTTCTGTGGCGCTGTGGAATCATAGCCCCTGTTTCCAAAACAACTGCACGCAGCTCTTCAGGGCTTAAACGATTATTGCTCTCCCCATCATGTGTAACGCCTGCTGCTTTTAAAATGCCATTGGCGATGATGTTAACAATCCACACAAGGGGATAGCAGACCTTTAATAGAGGGGTGTAAACAATGGCTGCGGGAAAGGCCAAGCGCTCGGGGTGCAGTGCGGCAAGCGTTTTTGGGGCGACCTCCGCAAAAATAAGAATCACAAATGTCAGAAGACCGGCACCTATAGCAATAGCGCTTTCACCACCAAGCCGCAAGGCAATAATGGTTGTGAGTGAGGAGGCCAGGATATTTGCAAAGTTATTACCCAGCAAGATGAGGCCTATGAGCCTGTCAGGACGTTTAAGTAACCTGTCGGCACGGGTGGCAGCGATGTGACCTCTGTCGACAAGATGACGCAATCGATAACGATTTAGTGTCATCAACGCAGTTTCAGAGCCGGAGAACAATGCAGATAAGAGAATTAATACAAATAGCGCCCCAAAAAGTGCGCTTAAGGGAATGTCATTCAATCAATAGTGCCTTTAATTAAGGGGATAATCTCATTACTAGGCTGCTGTGAACTTTCTGTCAAGCAATTTGATCAAAATTCAATGGGCGTGACATTATTTTGACATAACGTCAATCTAGTGCTTTACTTTACGTGTGTATCGTAACTCATTGATTTTATCAAAGAAGAGAGAAGGTGATAATGTCTCCTGCTGAAGAGAACAATGCTAGTAGCAAAAATGGCTGTGTAATATTGGCGGGGGGGCACTCTGAAGATGATGCCTACCTAAAAAATGTCATTGAATTCATTGACTATTCAGTAAAATCAGCTGCGGACGCCAAGGTTTTGGCGAAGCACTTGGATGAGTTAGGAAAGGCGTGTGTGGCCGTTATTCTAGGCGCTGGCTGTAAGGCAGATCTCTCTACGAGCCTCTTGCAGGCAATTGGTGAGAGTGAGTATAAGCCAGCGGTGTTTCTTGTTGGCTCCTCCAAACCCGGACAAAGCATGATTGCTGGGGATGTGGATATTATTGGCAGCATAGAACTGCCAACACGCCATGGTGTTTTGACTAGCCTGCTGCATAAGGCAGAGGTACACAATGAAACCAACTGTGCCAGTGGCGAGGATATGCGTTCACTGGAGCTGTTTAGGAGTTTGTCAGGAAATAGTCGCTCCACCTTGAAGATTGCACGCATGATAGAGCAGGTGGCAGATTCTGATGCCACTGTTTTGATTTTGGGTGAGTCCGGCACAGGTAAAGAGGTGGTGGCCAGAAAACTGCATTACCAATCATTGCGTCGCAATAAGCCTTTTGTGCCGGTTAACTGCGGAGCCATCCCTGCAGACCTGTTGGAAAGCGAGCTTTTTGGCCATGAGAAAGGTGCATTTACCGGAGCTATCAGTGCTCGTATGGGGCGTTTTGAGATGGCAGAGGGCGGAACGCTTTTTCTGGATGAGATTGGCGACATGAGCATGCCCATGCAGGTCAAGCTGTTACGGGTGTTGCAAGAACGCTCTTTTGAGCGTGTGGGAAGCAATAAAACCATCAAATGTGATGTTCGTATTATTGCAGCTACCCATCGGAATTTGGAAAAATCAATAACAGAAGAGCATTTCAGGGAAGATCTCTTCTATCGACTCAATGTCTTTCCCATTGAATTATCACCGCTTCGGGAGCGAACAGAGGATATTCCGCTATTAACAACGGATCTGATCTCCCGCATAGAAAATGAAAAACGTGGGTCAGTTCGATTAACGCCAGCTGCCGTCACTGCACTGAGCTACTATGGCTGGCCTGGTAATGTGCGTGAGCTGGCCAACCTGATTGAGCGCCTGGCAATTCTTTATCCGTATGGTGTTGTCGATGTTAAGGATTTGCCTGAGAAATTTAGAGAGGGCGTAGATATCTCTAAGCTTGAAAACGATCTGCCACAGGTGACTATTGCTGATGGTGGCCGGGATTCAGTGCGCAATGTAGCACGTCTTCCCAATGGGGGAATTGACCTGAAAGAGCACCTCTGCAACCTGGAGCAGGAGTTAATCAAACAAGCGCTGGAGGAAGCGGGGGGCGTGGTTGCTCATGCCGCCAAACGTTTACAAATGCGCCGCACTACGTTGGTAGAAAAGCTGCGGAAATATGGCATGCAGCGTGGAAATGAATCGTCGGTAATTTGACGATATCTTCTTGACTAAAAATAAGTTGTTGTAATAAAAAGAAAATAAAAACAGGCACATTAATTGCAGCTACTGGGTTAAGCGTCCATTTAGGACATAATCGAGTAGGGAAATTTAAGTGCCAGCATCCTCTCACAATCATATCAGACAGCAACAGCTGGAAAATGCCTTCCTGGTTTTTAATCAGGTATCAGAACAGTTAACTGATTCTTATCAGCAATTACAGAATCAGGTTGCACAGCTGAGCCAGGAGTTAGCTGAAACACGCACAGACCGCTTATGCCAATTGGCTGAAAAAGAGCGGCTTGCCAATAGGCTCTCTCATCTGCTTGAAGTGATGCCAGCAGCTGTGGTGGTTGTGAATGGTGAAGATTATGTGCAGGAATTTAATCCAGCTGCCGCCAGAATGTTGAATGGCATCATGCAGGATGCCCTCTGGTCTGAACTTTATCAGCAGGCATTCTCTAAAAGAAGTAATGGCGATCTGCATTTACATAATGGTTCTTTAGTAACGCTATCTGAATGCAGTCTCTCTCCCGAGCCAGGGAAAATTATACTCTTATTGGATGTTACCGAAACACGTGAGCTGCAAGACCGCCTGAATCGACAGGAGCGCCTGAGTAGTTTGGGAAATATGGCAGCTCAACTTGCTCATCAGATCCGTACCCCACTGACCTCTGCGCTGCTGGATAGCTCCCATCTTGCACGCGAGGATCTGTCAAAAGAACGTCGTCAGCAATTTTCCAGCAGGCTTCGTGCGCGTCTATGCCATATCGAACGTCAAATTAAAGACATGTTGGCATTTGCCAGTGGTCACCAAGGACCTCTGGTTCCTATTGCTATTACGCCGCTGATGATGAATTTAGAGCAGATGCTGGAGCCTCTGATTAATGCACGTGGTGCGAAATTGGAACTGATCGATCGGACTGGAAGTGATGTGGTTATCCTGGGTAATCAGGATGGATTACTGGGTGCATTGATGAATCTGGCCAGCAATGCCATCGCTCATGGCGGCACTCAAGTGCTGCTCCAGATAGAGCTGAAGCCTGTCTCAGATGCGGCATTAAATATCCTGATAAGTGATAACGGGGCAGGTATTGCTGAAGATATAAAAGAGCGGATATTTGATCCCTTTTTTACGA
>Ga0316190_10004418_pt1 | contig 10246 bp, 6 predicted proteins | sample Eddworburrow2_MG_FD_204929 | JGI IMG/M metagenome (GOLD analysis project Ga0316190, IMG submission 204929) | Coastal sediment microbial communities from Maine, United States - Eddy worm burrow 2 | ecosystem: Environmental > Aquatic > Marine > Coastal > Sediment | place: USA: Maine | collected... | reverse complement strand
TGCGATAATGGATTGGGGAGCTGATTCACCCAGACCAGAGCAAATGGTGAGGTCAATATAATCCCCAGGTAGGTTTTGAAACTGTATGCTCCTCTGTTCCAGTGCGGCTTGCCCTACCAACCCATCGCCAAGTGCAAACACCTTATCAGCCACTGGTTGAATCTTGTAAGCATAGCGTGCCTTTAATCGAAGTACTTTCTCCTCTTTTACGTAAAAGACACCCACCTGAAAATCCAGGTAGCTGGCAACGAAGTTGAGCAGTCTCTGGCCTATCTCAATCAGATCTTGTTCACCCCTTAGCTGTTCATTGAGTTGGCTTTCTCCCTCTTTAAGCCAGCTGCGACGATTGTTCTCCTCCCTCGCCTGATGCAACATCTGGGTCATGTTATTGATGGCGCTACCGAGACGATCTTTATCTGATAACAGCTGAACTTGGCCGGATAGATCTCCTTGGGAGATGGTGTCCGCCTGATTGGCCAACCGTTCAAAATTTGTAGTGAGGAGGTGGGTAGACTCCAGTATCTGTGAGATCTCATCAGAGTACGGGTAAGTAATGCTTTCCGGTCTCAACTCTCCTCTGCTGAGATGCTGCAATTGCCGGGTAACTGCAGATACTGGATGAATTAACCTCTTGGTGTAATAGCGGGCAACCAAAAGAACCATAATCAGCACTACACCAACGAGCAGAAAAAAGAAGTATTTAAACTCTTGTAGCGCTTTTAGCGCCTGGGCTTGGTCGATCTCTTCCACCAGAATCCAGTACATATTGGGGTCATTGGCTTTTGGATAGACTTTTTTAAAACTAACGAGTTGGCCTTTGTGGAGTAGTGTGCCTTGATTCAGCTTGCTTATCTTGTTGAACAGCTCAGGGTACTGGGTAGCATAGCTTCTTTCATGAGCTCTAAACTGGCCCGTATCAAGGGGAATTTCAGGGTGAAACAGATAATTTCCATCTGCGGCCAGAAGATAAATATTCTGGGTACTGTCTATTTTGTTTTCACGATGGATAATGTCAAAGAGTGTTTCAGCAAAAACATTCAGGACAAGAACACCATACTTCACTCCATTTCCAGCAATTATTGGCTGTGAGTAACGCAAAACCGCAATATGAGGCTTTTCAATTCTGCCATGTTCCGCATTGAGCCCGATATCCGATAGGTACATCTCCCCACGATTCAATTTAAGTGCATTGGTAAAATAGGCTTTGCTGCTTTTATCTTGCAGTTCTGCCCCCTCCTCAAATATAACCTTGCCACTTTCACGCCTGTATTTGGCTTTGATGATTTCTTTACCATGAAGGTCAATAAACCGGGCTTTATAGTAATAGTCGTGGGACGAGAAGAAGCTGCGAAAGGCATCCCGTGTCAAGGTCAGCCAGTAATCTTGTTTCTCTTTATGCTCCAGGTCGTTCCAATAGAGATATCGATTCAAGGCATAAAAGTCAGTGAAAAACTGGAGGTCATTGGGGATTTGGTAGAGGAAAGTTTCCATTTCCTGGGTAATCTTTAAAGCCTGCCGCATGCTCAGCTCTTTTGCCTTATCCAAATAGACCTGATTGGCATGGCTGTAGCCGTAATAACCGATGATTCCAACAGAGAGTAATGTCACCATATAGAACATGAGTGCAAACCGGGTGAGAACCCCTAATTGTGCTTTGTTGTTCTTATCAAAGAATGAAAAGATGCTTCTCACAAACCTATCCCTATAATGACTTTATCAGTTGTATCTTTCGTATGACCCAGCGTAGCAGCTGATGGACATCGGAGGGTGTTTTCTCTTCATGAAATTCTGCAGGAGGTGTAATACGGTGTTTGAGATCCAAGTGTGCTTTTATTGGCTGCAGCTCCGCTAATGACATGCCGACCATATTGAATACTTCAGATGGCTGAATCTTTTTTTCTCCTCTGAATACTGAGAAATCAACGCGCTTTATACCGATGCCACGTTGTAATCTCTGGATCTCCTTCATTAGGTCAAACACAGCCGCCAAGGACTCTTTTGGGGTAATGTTATTGACCTTCTCAGGGGGAAAAGTAGGATCCTCCAACCTTAATTTACGCAGTATTGCATTAGTATCTTCAAAAATACGCATCACTTCAGCATAGACATATGAAGGGTTGATGGTTTCGTTATTCAATATATCCAGGTCAAGTGATGTTTTATGTAGCAGATTGTATACATCTATTGGTCGCTTACCTGGGATATATACAGGAGGCGAAGTCTCTTTATTGATATTCAAGCGGCGTTTAATCAGATGCAGCTCAGTTAAGATACGTTGGGTTTGCTCAAATACCAGCAGTGGGTCAAGCTTTAGCACCGGCTCCAATGAATTAACCGCAATGGCTGGAAAGGTGTTTTTGCGGCGAAATATGTTGATTTTCACAAGGACGAAGTAGCTTTTTTGCCAGACGTTTCGGGGTTCAAGATCAGCCTTTATCGGGCGATATTGGTTTTCTCTCTGAATACCAAAGTGTTGCAGGATCAACATGACCTCTTTATCGATCTGTGCTGCTTGAGAAAATACCTCCGATGGGGTGATCTTATCTGCTGCACTACTGGATGCAACCAGCAAAAAGGCCAGGAAAAACAATCCGCTTTTATTATTATACTGACGCTTGCGCATCTTATTTTCCTTCCAGTGATTCGTTTTTGTGAGAAAAGAAAGTTTTTGCCTTTTATCCAAAATCCGTATTTGTATCTCCCTCCTCTCTACATCGCTCACTTGCTGTATGAAATAGTGGGCTCTACGTAAAATAATGGACGATTTTTCTTGGTTTTACCATCAAAAGTCAATTTTTGCTTACTTTGCGTTTATGCGGTGACGTTGTATCAGGTATATTAATGCCCTTAAGGGGTATGTGATGTAGGGCAAAGGTCACGCAATATGAGCTGGGTGACCGTGATTTAACATGTTGTTTTTAATCTTATTTTATTGTTTTTTACCCGATACAGATCAGGGTTGACCGGTTACCTAAAAGAAACCCCAGCTTAGATTTGCAGAATCAAACAACACTTAAACTCAAATAATATCTTGATATAGGATTCCAACTTCTACGGTATCGTCATTATTCTGTCAGAGATAAGGTAGAATGCCCCGCTTCACTGCCTGCGGACACCTCATGACCACATATCACTTTTTTGCCACTACACCGAAGAATATGGAATCCCTCTTAGCTGATGAGCTTCGAGACTTAGGGGCAGAGACGGTTACCGAGACACGGGCAGGCGCTAACTTTACCGGCACCCTGGCTAGCGCGTACAGAGTCTGTCTCTGGTCTCGTATTGCCAATAGGGTGTTGCTGGTGCTGGATCGTTTTCCAGCTGCTGATCCAGATGCACTCTATCAGGGTGTTATGAATATTCCGTGGGAGACACACTTCACACCCTCAGACACCTTTGCAGTGGAGCTTAATACTTCACAGTCTCAGATCACACATAGCCATTATGGGGCACTCAAGGTCAAGGATGCTATTGTTGACCAATTTCGCACACGCACCAACTCTCGCCCCTCAATTGATACTGAGCAACCTGACATTCAGATCAATGTCTATCTACGGCGAGATGAGGCAACGCTCTGCCTGGATCTTTCTGGAGACTCATTGCATAGACGTGGCTACCGTGAAGCTGGAGTAACAGCGCCATTAAAAGAAAATCTGGCAGCAGCCATTCTAATGCGTGCAGGTTGGCTTGAGATTGCCAAAAATGGTGGCTCATTGGTTGATCCCATGTGTGGCTCAGGCACCCTGCCCATTGAGGCGGCTCTGATTGCCGCTGATATAGCACCCGGTCTGCAACGTTATCACTGGGGATTTTTAAGTTGGAAAAAGCATGACTCGACTGCCTGGGATGCACTACTGAATGAGGCTCATTCACGCAAGGCAGAGGGGTTGAAACATCTGTCTTCTATTCAAGGCTCAGACTGTAATCCATCTGCTGTGCAAGCGGCCCAAGTTAACGTAGAACAAGCAGGACTGACAGACTTTATACAGATTGAACATCTAGAATTGGAACAGTGCAGAGCTGCTGATCCTGATCATCCCGGCCTGGTGGTGATCAATCCACCTTATGGCGAACGCCTTGGTGCAGAAGCCAACCTTGCTGACCTCTACTTTCGAATAGGTCAGCTGTTAAAGGAACATTTTTTAGGCTGGCGGACCTCTTTGATCACCGGCAACCCTGAGCTGGGTAAAAAACTTGGCCTGCGGGCAATACGTAAACACAGCCTTTACAATGGTCGTATCGAATGCAAACTACTGCACTTTGAGATTAAGCCCGAACTATTCACCTCCAACCAACGGCGCCCTCTCCCCATACCCGCAGAGAAACTCAGCGAGGGGGCTCAGATGTTTGCCAATAGATTGAAGAAAAACCTGAAACACCTGCGGCGCTGGGCCAAACGAGAAAATATTCATTGCTATCGATTATACGGTGCAGATCTCCCCGAATATGCCATTGCGGTCGATCTTTATCAGGGAGAAAAAACCTGGGTTCATGTACAGGAGTATGAAGCCCCAAAAAATGTTGACCAGCAAAATGCACACCGAAGAGTCCGTGAAGCTCTTAGCGTCATACTAGAGGTACTTGAAATACCCGAGGATCAGCTCTTTTTTAAGGTGCGGCGCCAACAGAAAGGGACAGCACAATATGAAAAACTCTCTTCTAACAAACATTACTACGAAGTCTGCGAAGGCAGTTGCCGTTTTTGGGTTAACTTTGAAGATTATCTGGATACCGGTCTCTTTCTCGACCATCGCATCACCCGTAGCAAACTGGCAGAGCGTGCCAAAGATAAGAACTTTTTAAACCTTTTTGCCTATACCGGTGCCGGAACTGTCTATGCCGCCAAAGGTGGAGCAAAATCCACGCTTACTGTCGATATGTCCAACACCTATCTGCAATGGGCCAGGCGTAACCTAATATTAAATGGCTTGGATAACGACAAACACCGAACTGAACAGGCAAACTGCCTGGAGTGGTTGGACCAGGCTGCAAACCAAAGCGAAAGATATGGCCTTATCTTTCTTGATCCGCCCAGTTTCTCATCATCCAAACGTATGGAAGGAACATTTGATGTGCTGCGGGATCATGTTGCTTTGATTAAGCAAACAGTAAAACTATTGGAGCCTGATGGTGTATTGATTTTTTCCAATAATCTGCGTCGATTTAAGATGGATACTCAGGCGCTACCTGGGCTTCAGATTAAGGAGATCAGCCGATCAACACTACCAGTGGATTTTGAGCGAAACCCTCGCATCCATAATTGCTGGGAGATTCGATTCAATGATTAATCATCACCCTGTAGATTTGAGAGATATTTGAACAGCAGTCTGGCTGATTTAGGCGGCTTATTGATCTCGCTCTCTTTTCTGGCATTGCGGATAAGCTGGCGCAGATATTGACGATCAATTTCTTGAAAGCGAGTGACCAACTCCTCTAGCAGAGTGGCATCTCCCGCAATCAGCGCATCCCGCCACTGTTCAACCTGATGAAATGCCTTTACCTCTTTTCGATGCGGTCTGGCAAGCCCTTCCAGCTCCCGGCGAATCACATCAACATCCTCACTACGTAGAAGCACGCCAATATGTTGTACCTGTCGACGTAAGGCTTCACGTTTAAATCCCTTTGCAGCGCTCACAGCATCATGCAGCCTATCAGACAGTGACAGCTTACCCAGACTTGCCTCTGGTAGGTCAATCAGATCATTGCCAAGATCACGCAGTGCTTGCATTTCACGCTTGACCTGGGATTTGCTTTTTCGTTCTTCAGCATCTGTTTCTATCATAGCGAACCCAAAAATATTATAACTATTCAACAAGGCTGGTTATTTACCACAGAGAACAGAGAGATGTAATAAAAAGTATAGAAATAGCACAAAGTAGCCATATCAATCACTCATCCTCTCATGCCCTTCAAATCAAGGGAAAGTCTAAACATGGGGGCTAGAAAAGGCTTCCATAATTTATGGCGACAACATAGAATGATAGTCATTCGCATTTAGAATAACTATTAACACCTACCCTTGGTTCATGAGCAAACATGCAAACAAGCAATACCACTCAAGAAATTATAGTCCCTGATAACAACGCTCTTCTTCGCGGAAGCAACCGCCTGCGCATTGCATTAGTCGGCATGCCAAACAGTGGTAAGAGTACGCTGTTTGATGCAGTGTCCAGCACCTCAGTTCAAACGGGTGAGCTGGCAGGTACCGATAAGGCCTACGGTGAATCCATCATTCAGATTGGCTTTGATGAGGCTAGCCTGATCGACCTGCCAAGCATCAACTCTCTGCAGCACCTGCACGCTGACGATCTGGTCACTTTAAAATATTTGCTATGGGGTGATGAGCGACCACATGTTTCTATACATGAGTCCAGTGAGCCACCCGCCCCCTTTGCCCCACCAGAGGTCATCATCCAGGTAATTGATGCCACTGCTTTGGAGCGTCATCTAGAGCTGACGCTTGAGTTGTGCCAACTTGGCCGCCCTGTTGTGCTGGCACTCAACATGATGGATGAGGCCAGGCACAAAGGTCTACACATCAACACCAATACCCTGAGTAAGCGGCTTGGCATTCCGGTTATACCGGTAGTCGCCTCACGTGGGCATGGTATATCAGCACTTTTTGCAGAAGCCGCTGGAACTGTACGCGCACAGACATGTCCACTGCCACAGCCACCAAGCCCGCATATCCATGAATGCCTAAAACCATTGACCGAGTTATTGAATCGCTCTGAATTGCATGAAGCATTCCGCATTCCACATGCCTTTCTAGTGATGCAGCTGGCAACCAATAGCCGCTATTTCCAACAAGAGATGCAGCAGCATTTTCCTGAACTGCTGCCTGAACTGGATCGGCACCGGGCTAAAGCAGATCAAACCCTGCCCCGCCCGCTTGACCAGGAGCTACATGCAGACTCACATTACCAGGCCGCAAGCCTGTTTGAGGCAACAACCCGCCTGGGTGCACCTCATGAAGGGCATGGCTGGCGTTATTGGCTGGATGAGTTGTTCCTGCACCCTCAGTGGGGGCTACTTGGTAGCCTGGCCGTCTTTGCTGCCGTACTATTTGTGGTATTCGAGGTAAGTACCTGGCTTGACAGCATGACAGCAGCCAGGCTGATTGATTGGGCAGCAGAATGGCAACCTGATTCATTTTTTGGAATAGTGGGCCATGCTGTACTCGATGGTCTGATCGGGCTGATAGGCATCGTAGTGCCCTTTATGCTCCCGCTAGTATTGTTACTGGTCTTTCTGGAAGAGACAGGGGTCATGCACCGTATCGCCTTTGTTGTAGACCGAGGTTTTCACCGCATCGGCCTGCACGGGGAGGTAGCCGTACAAATGTTGCTTGGGTTGGGTTGTAATGTACCTGCTATCTCTGCCGCAGCTAAAAGCAGCAGTGGCCGTGAACGGGTCATTGCCTCTCTTCTAATCACCTTTGTACCCTGCTCAGCCCGCTCAGCAATCATCCTCGCATTGGGTGGAAAATACCTGGGAGGTCTTGGGGTCTTTGCCATATTCATGCTGACCATCATTGTGATCGCTCTTGTTGGACATCTACTGACTCGCTTCTACCCACACAGTGGCCCAGGACAGGTACAGGAAATCCCACCCTACGCCCTTCCCTCCTGGCAAATACTGCTGCATAAAACCTGGATACAGACCAGTGACATCCTCACCATCGTCACACCTCTACTGGTTGGAGGTAGCGTAGTACTGGCGCTACTTGGTTATATGGGCGCAGATGCCGTCATTAACACTATCTTTACCCCTATTACCGGTTGGTGGCTGGGCCTGCCTGTAGTACTTGGTGTGCCCATTCTGTTTGGTATCCTGCGTAAAGAGCTATCGTTGTTGATGATCTATCAGGCCCTGGGAACATTTGAGGTCAGCACCTATCTGGATTGGGTACAAATCACCACCTTCCTGATCTTCCTGACCTTCTATATACCCTGTGTAGCAACCTTTGCCGTCATGCTAAAAACCCTTGGCCGGAAAAAGGCGTGGTTCTCAGTGTTGTTGTCAGTAGGCACAGCACTATTGGTCAGTGGGGTGATTCGATTACTACTGGAAGGTATAAATTATTTTCAGGTTTAACCTGAGGTAAACATCATGTCTGACAATATAGATCTCAAGCTATTCAAGAGTCGATTACTGCAACAGCAAAAAGAGCTGCTTGATCTTGTAGAGACGGGTGATGACGCAGCAAAAACGGTTGAACTGGATCAAACCCGGGTAGGACGTCTATCGCGAATGGATGCACTTCAAGGACAGGCCATGTCACTTGAAATGAAACGTCGCCGACAGATTGAATTACAACAAATCACTGCTGCACTATGCAGAATTGAGGATGGTAATTATGGTTACTGTATAGGCTGCGATGAACCTATTGCCATCAAGCGACTTGAGTTTAACCCGGCTGCTGCAAAGTGCATCAACTGTGCAGAGAAATCAGAAAAACACTAAGGTAAAACCACTATTCAGCCATTCAGTTAAATCATAAATTGTACCGTGCGGCTAGACAAACCAGGAATATTACAAGTATATCTAAAAAAATGTGGTAGTTCAGATTTAATCTGGCAGATCACGAATGGCTGTAGTCCAGCGATAACCGCCCTATTTTTTAAGTTATAAAGTGAGTCCCCGTACCGTACCTGCATAGTTTGGGTTTGGTTGATGTGTTCTAAGGTTCGCTTCTCTAAATCTGTTATAGTTGATTTGGCCCGATTTATTTGTCCATGCTAATGCCGTTAGCAATGCTTATCTTGCTGATTAGACAGCTGATTTAGTGTTAAAAATGCATCAAACCTATAAACTGATAATGAGACATTAGGTCTCATTTACCTAACTGTTGATAGGAATTGCTCTAGCTTGAAACCAGGAAGCAAAACGATAATGCGCAAGCGAATCATCACCCCAGTTCAGCAAGAAACCGCATCTCTTGACCAGGGCTGGTTGAATATAGAGGGGCTCGCAGAGGTGGAAATCACTTCGGAGGACGCCACTCATCCAATTGAATCAGCGCTGCTGTCCGATCGAACCTCAGGGTGGCGTGCTGCAGATCCTGGAAAACAGACGATCCGGCTTCTCTTCGACCATCCGCAACGGCTTCGTCGGATCTGGCTGAAATTTGTTGAGTCAGACACTGAGCGTACACAGGAGTACGTCCTGCGTTGGTCATCAGATGGTGGGCAGCCGTACCGGGAAATCGTCCGGCAGCAGTGGAACTTCTGTCCCCAAGGCGCAACCTGCGAGACGGAAGACCTTCACGTCGAGCTCCCGGCGATCACTGTACTCGAGTTGATTATCATTCCAGACATAAGTGGGGGAAATGCGTTAGCTTCTTTGGCGCAGTTACGGCTTGCCTAACAAACTGATAAAAAAAGGGGGTTGCTTGTTCCATAATACTTTTAATGACTTTCTCTATTCACGCAGTATTCCTATACAAACAACCTGCCCCCTTATTGATCCCCTATTTTTATGAGTTTCAATGTACTGACTGCTGAAGTCTCCCATGAAACCAATTATTTCAGTCTGCACAAAACCGGGAAAAAAGCCTTCATGGCCCGTTATGCCCTGATGGGCGCCGCAGCTATCGCTGAGCGTGGCACCGAGAATACGGAACTCGCCGGTTTTCTTGATGCAGGTCGTGCGTATGGCTGGCAAGTTACTCATGTTCTTAGTGCTGCGGCTGGGCCGAGCGGAAAAATCAGGCGCAAGGCCTTTGACTGGCTCTGTGAGCCGATCCTCGCCAGCATAAAACAATATCCATTTGACGGACTGCTACTCGGTTTACACGGCGCGATGGGGCTCGTTTTCTGTGAAGATGGCGAAGGTGAATTGCTGCGGCGTGTCCGTAGTGTGGTGGGCAAGGAGATGCCGATTGCTATCACACTTGATTCACATGCAAATGTCAGCGAGCAGATGTGCGCGCTAGCAGACATCATTGTTTCGTTCAAAACATACCCGCATATTGATATGCGTGACACAGGTCGCCAGGCAGGCGACATTCTCCAACGAACGATGGCCGGTGAAATCAATCCGCGCACCATCCGCGTCAGCCGCCCCATGCTTGAAGAGGTCAATGGTGGTCGCACCGACATCGGCCCGATGATTGAGCGCATTGCAGCGGCACGCGCCTATGAGGAGCAGGCGGATGTCTTTGCCGTGAGCATCAATGCCGGTTTTGCCAGTGCCGATGTTGCCACGGTTGGCCCGACAGTGCTGGTGAGCGGGCAGGGTGATT
>Ga0316190_10004416_pt1 | contig 10247 bp, 6 predicted proteins | sample Eddworburrow2_MG_FD_204929 | JGI IMG/M metagenome (GOLD analysis project Ga0316190, IMG submission 204929) | Coastal sediment microbial communities from Maine, United States - Eddy worm burrow 2 | ecosystem: Environmental > Aquatic > Marine > Coastal > Sediment | place: USA: Maine | collected... | reverse complement strand
GCTCTCCTGCCTGCTCATAACGACCGCAAGGATGTTCCCGGGGCCCCATCTGCAAGCCGCCCGGCGCTCCGATCCCTGTTGATTCAGGTCGCAACACTTGATCAGGGTCAACTGCATGTCCCGACATATCCATGTGGATGCACGCTGCGGTGCAACAAAAATCGGTCATGGACGAAAAATTCCATTGGATACTTAAGCTGCTGTTTATTCGATGTTTTATTCAGGTTTCCCGGGGGCGGCGGGGTTGTGCGACGCACAAAATCCGGCCGGTAAACGCAGCGTCAATCAATGATCATTATTGAAAGACACACTGCTTCAGTTTCACTACTCACTAATACACTGGTCTTTACCCACACGACACAGAGGGCCATTACCCACGGTCTCTCTGGATGACGTAGCGGGGTTTCGCACCCCGGTCCGACGCCAGCGGGCACCCTCCCCAGGCGTCTCGAAGACGGCCACAAGCCGTAACCCAGCAACCATGCCGGTCGTGGCCGGTCGTTTTCGAGGATGACAGGGTGAGTTCTGTGCAGTTTGTCGGCGTCGCCGTGGCCTTCATGTCCGCGCTGGGTGTGTTCCTGGCCAGCGTGCTGGTCGTCGCCAATCGCTGGCTGTTCGTCGATGAAGATCCGCGCATAGACGACGTGGAAGACCTGCTGCCGAAGGCCAACTGCGGGGCCTGCGGTACGCCGGGCTGTCGCCCGTTTGCCGAAAAGCTGGTCAACGGGGAGGTCGACCCCGGCCTGTGCACGGTCAACTCCAAGGACACCAACCGGGTGATTGCCGAGTTCCTCGGCGTCGAGATGGGCGCCCACGAGAAACGCGTTGCCCGCCTGGCCTGCGCCGGCGGTTCACATGTCGCCTATATCCGCGCCTCCTATTCCGGTCTGAACAGTTGCCGTGGCGCTGCCCTGGTGTCTGGTGGTGGCAAGGGCTGCAGCTGGGGTTGCCTCGGCAAGGGCGATTGCGCCGACGTCTGTGGCTTTGCTGCGATCGACCTTGACAGGCATGGCCTGCCGGTCGTAGACGCGGCCAAGTGCACGGCCTGCGGGGACTGCGTAGAAGTCTGCCCCAAGGATCTGTTCGAGATCCACCCGGTCAGCCACCGCCTGTGGGTCGCCTGCCGCAACCGCGAGTTCGGTGACCAGGCCGAGGCCCAGTGCGAGGTGATCTGCACCGCCTGCGAGCGCTGTGCGGTCGATTCCCCGGAGGGGTTGATAGCCGTCGCAGACAACCTTGCGGTTGTCGACTACCGCAAGAACGGGCTCGCCTCGCGGGTTGCTATCGAACGCTGCCCGACCGGTGCCATCGTCTGGTTCGACGCAGACGGTACCGCCAGCAAGGGCCGGGACGCCCGGCAAGTGATCAGAAAAACCGCGCTGCCGGTCGGTTGAACGCGGAACGACACAGAGTTGAGGACATCCAGATGTTCGGCAAGAAAAAAGACGATAAACAGTTCAAGTACCCCGGCATCCGCATGGCGATGGATGGCAACAGCGCCGTGATCATGTGCGAGCGCGAGGCGTCGGATGCCGCCGGTGCCTACCCGATCACGCCGTCGACGCAGATGGGCGAGTACTGGGCGGAGGAGACGGCCAAAGGCCACATCAACATCTCCGGCAAGCCGCTGGTCTTCGTCGAGCCGGAATCCGAACACGCGGCGGCGGCCGTGACCGCCGGCATGTCGATGACCGGGCTGCGCGCGACCAACTTCTCATCGGCACAGGGTGTGGCCTTCATGCACGAATCGCTGTATGCGGCGGTCGGCAAACGTCTGCCCTATGTGCTCAACATCGGCAGTCGTGCGATCACCAAGGCCTCGCTGAACGTGCATTGCGGCCACGACGACTACCATTGCATCGATGACACGGGCTTCTTCCAGGTATTCGCCAATAACGCCCAGGGTGCGGCCGACCTGAACCTGATCGGGCGCAAGATCGCGGAGTTGGCGTTGACGCCGGCCGCGGTCGGCCAGGACGGTTTCCTGACCACGCACCTGATCGAGCCCTTGCAGGTGCCCGAGCGGGCATTGATCGAGGAATTCTGTGGTCGCCCCGACGACATCATCGACAGCCCGACACCGGCACAGAAACTGGTCTACGGCGATAAGCGCCGGCGCGTGCCGGAACTCTGGGATGTCGACAACCCGATGCTGTCGGGCTCGGTACAGAACCAGGACGCCTACATGCAGGCGGTGGCGGCGCAGCGCCCATTCTTCTTCGATCATATCTCGTCGATCACCGACGAGGTTATGGACGAGTATTACTCGCTGACCGGCCGGCGCTACCAGCGCGTCGGCACCTACAAGGCCGATGATGCCGACTACCTGATCGTCGGCCAGGGCAGCATGATCGTGCAGGCGCAGGCGGTCGCCGACTACCTGCGCGAGTCGCGCAGGCTCAAGGCTGGCGTGGTCGATATCACCATGTTCCGGCCGTTCCCGGGCGACCTGATCGGTGGTCTGCTGCGTGGCAAGAAGGGTGTCGCCGTGCTCGAGCGCACCGATCAGCCGCTGGCGGAGGACCTGCCGGTCATGCGCGAGCTGCGCGCGGCGCTGACCAAGTGCCTGGAGAACGGTCACTGGGCGCACGAAGGTCACAAACCCTATCCGAAGTACGCCGAACTCGGCCACGCGGACATGCCCCCGCTGTATTCCGGTGCCTATGGTCTGGGCTCGCGCGACCTGCAGCCCGAGGGCCTGATCGCTGCCTACGAGAATATGCTCCCGGAAGGCAGGCAGCAGAAGTTCTTCTATCTCGGTGTTGACTTTGTGCGCGAGCCGGCTGACCCGAAGGACGAGATCCGCATCCAGCGCACGCTCGATGCTTATCCGCAGATCAGGGACCTGGCGCTGCGTGGTTCGGAGAATCCGGACCTGCTCCCAGAGGGTGCGATCACGGTGCGTATGCACTCGGTCGGTGGCTGGGGCGCGGTCACGACTGGCAAAAACCTCGCGATGACGCTGTACGAACTGCTCGATTTCGATATCCGCGCGAACCCGAAATACGGCTCGGAAAAGAAGGGCCAGCCGACGACCTACTTCCTGTCGGCGGCCCCGGAACCTATCCGATTGAACTGTGAGTACAACTTTGTCGATGTCGTCATGTCGCCTGACCCGAATGTATTCACCCACTCGAATCCGCTGTTCGGTCTCAAGGAGGGCGGCGTGTTCATCGTCCAGTCCGAGCTCGACACGGCGGTCGAGGTCTGGGCTCGGATCCCTCTGAATGCACAGCGCTTCATCGTCGAGCATGGCATCCACGTCTACTTCGTCGATGGCTTCAAGATCGCGCGCGAGGAGGCGTCCAACGTCGAGCTGCAGTTCCGTATGCAGGGCAACGCCTTCCAGGGTGCGTTTTTTGCCGCGTCTCCGCTGATGGAGCGTGCCGGCCTGGACGAGGAAGGCCTGTTCTCGGCGATCGAGAGGCAGCTGCGTGACAAGTTCGGCGACAAGGGCGAGCGTGTCGTGCAGGACAATCTGCGGGTGGTACGTCGCGGCTTCGACGAGGTGGCCGAGATCATCGAGAAGACAGTCGGCAGCCGGGCCATGGCGAAGCGCAAACCGTTGAATCTGCCAGTCATGTTGAAGAAGCTGCCGGCCGCCGACGGCGGCATCTCCGACGTGCACCGCTTCTGGGAGCAGACTGGCTCGTTCTACGGCAGCGGTCGCGGCAACGACAATCTGGCCGACCCTTACCAGGCCCTGTCGCTGATCCCGGCTGCGACTGGCGTGTTTCGCGACATGACCCAGATCCGCTTCGAGTACCCGAAGTTCGTTGCCGAGAACTGCACGGCCTGCGGCGACTGCTACACGGTCTGCCCGGACAGTGCGATCCCAGGGTTGGTCAACACGATCAGCGATGTGTTCAGCACGGCAATCCTGCGCATCGAGACCAGCGGACGCCCCACCCAGTACCTGCGCCGCGAGGTCCGTGGCGTCGAGAAGCGCCTGCGCGCGCTGATCGAGGTGCAGGGCGAGACGGCCGTTGTCGCGACACTGTTCGACCAGGCGATGCTCGAACATCTGGCCGAGGCCGAGATCGAGGAGGATGCAAAGGCCGCGATGGTAGAGGAGTTCGGCCTGCTCGCCGCGCAACTCGACGACTTCCAGTGGAGCATCACCAAGCCCTACTGGAGCAACCGCGAGAAGAAACAGAAGGGCAGCGGTGGGCTGTTCGCGATTACCGTCAATCCGTACACCTGCAAGGGCTGTATGGAATGCATCGACGTGTGTGACGACCAGGCCCTGCTCGCCGAGCCGCAGACGCCTGACGCGATCACGCGCATGCGGTGCGATTGGGACTTCTGGCTCGATCTGCCGACGACTGATCCGGCGTTCATGCGCATCGATGATCTCGATGAGAAACACGGCGCGTTGGAGACGCTGCTGCTCGATAAGGGTAACTACCAGTCGATGTTATCCGGTGACGGTGCCTGCATGGGCTGCGGCGAAAAGACCGTGATCCATCTGTTCACCGGCACCGTGACTGCGTTGATGCAGCCGCGCGTCAAGCGCCACCTGGCCGAACTCGATGACCTGATCAACCGACTGGAGACGCATATCCGGCTGAAGCTGGCCGAGGGTATGGATTTGTCGAACCCGGCCAAGATCGATGCCGCGGTCGAGGCGCATCAGGACGGCGACCTGACGTTGTCCAATCTGTCCGGTGAGCTGGCCGGCGGTGCGCAGCCGGTCGATCAGAAGTGGCTGCGCTGGGTCGGCCAGCTGCTGGAGAAACTGCGTTATCTGAAATGGCAGTACACCGACGGCAAGACCGGCAAGGGACGCGCCGAGATGGGCATCATCAACGCTACCGGTTGTACCTCGGTCTGGGGTTCGACCTTCCCGTACAACCCGTACCCGTTCCCCTGGACCAGCCATCTGTTCCAGGACTCACCGTCCGTCGCGATGGGCATCTTCGAGGGTCATATGCGCAAGATGACCGAAGGCTTCAAGGCGGTGCGCCAGGCCAAGCTCGAACTCGAGGGCAAGTACAGAGCGACCGAGCACGACGCCTTCTTCACCTATTTCGACTGGAAGCAGTTCAGCGACGAGGAATGGCTGCTGTGTCCACCGGTGGTCAGCGTCGGGGGCGATGGCGCGATGTACGATATCGGCTTCCAGAACCTGTCGCGCGCACTGGCCTCGGGCATGCCGATCAAGGTGCTGGTGCTCGATACCCAGGTCTATTCGAATACCGGCGGCCAGGCCTGCACCTCGGGCTTCGTCGGCCAGGTCGCCGACATGTCGCCGTATGGCAAGGCGTGGAAAGGCAAGACCGAGATCCGCAAAGAGATGGGGCTGATCGGTATGGCGCATCGCACCTCGTTCGTACTGCAGAGTTCGATGGCGCATGTCACCCACCTGCTGGAAGGCTACATCGATGGCCTGAACAGCCGCCGTCCCGCGTTGTTCAACATCTATGCGGTGTGTCAGCCGGAGCACGGCGTCGGTGACGACATGTCGCAGCACCAGTCTAAGCTGGCAGTGGAGTCGCGCGGCTATCCGCTGTTCCGCTACGACCCGGATGCCGGTGTCACGTTCGAGGAGTGCTGCTCCATCGAGGGTAATCCGGCGATCGACGCCGACTGGCCTGAGTACACGATCAAGTACCAGGAAGAGGACGGCACCGAGAGCGAGCTGACTGTGCCGCTGACCTTTGCCGACTTCGCGTTGACCGAGGGCCGCTTCCGCAAGCACTTCCGCAAGGCGCCGCCCGAGACCTGGCACGATGACATGATGCCGCTCGCGGACTTCATTGCGCTCGATCAGGAAGAGCGCGATGGCAAGTATCCCTACCTGTGGGCGACCGATGCCAAGAATCGCCTGATACGCGTTCTTGTCGCGCAGGAACTGGTGCGCTCGACCGAGGAACGTCGCGAGTTCTGGCAGCAGCTCAAGTCGCTGGTCGGTGTCGACAGACGGGTCGATCTCGATCAGGTTCGCGCTGAGACACAGGCTGAGATGGCCCGCTCGATCACCGCCGGTCTGCTGGCGATGGCCAACGGTGGCGATCCCTCGGCATTGGCCTCGATCGCGTCATCGGCGGTCGGCCCGACGGATGCCGGCCGCGCATTGCCGGCCGCGGCGAACCTGCCCTGGGAATACGAGCCGGTCTGGGTCGAGACGCCGGAATGCACGGCCTGCGACGAGTGTACGGATCTGGCACCCAAGACCTTCCAGTACAACGAGCAGAAACAAGCGATCGTCATCAATCCGCAGGGCTCGGCATACAGGGATATCGTCAAAGCGGCCGAGAAGTGCACCGCTGGCTGTCTGCATCCAGGCACGCCCTGGAACACCAACGATAAGGATGCCGAAAAGCTGATGCAGCGTGCGGAGAAGTACCAGTGAGACCGTGCGGCGCTGACCTGACCGGTTCGTCACCAAGACGAAAGCCGCAATCCGCGATGCCCGGTGGGCTGGTGTCTGCTGCAGGCTTGCGGGAGGCGTGAAATGAATCTTTTCAATCTGTTTCGGCAGGACAACACCTTCTCGCATGGTGGCGTCCACCCACTTGATCACAAAGAGCAGACGGCCGGCAAGCCGATCCGGCGTCTGCCGTTCGCGTCAAAGATCATTGTGCCGCTGTCACAGCACAAGGGCGCGCCGGCGAAACCGATCGTCAGGGTCGGCCAGGAGGTCGTTCGCGGCGAACCGATTGCCGAGGCCGATGGTCATGTGTCGGTACCGATGCATGCACCGGCGACCGGTCGCATCGCAGCCATCGATCTGTGGCCGACCGCCGAGGGGCCGAAGGCAGCGGCGATCGTCATCGACGTCTACCGGGCATCGAGCCAGGAAGTGCTGTTCGATGACCCGGTCGATGTCTCGACGCTGTCGCGCAGGGAGATCGTTCAGCGCGTCAAGGATGCCGGCCTGGTCGGCCTGGGTGGTGCGGCCTTTCCGAGCCACGTCAAGATGCAGCCACCGGGAAACCGTCCGATCGTCACGCTGCTGGTCAACGGCTGCGAGTGCGAGCCGTATCTGACCTGTGACCATCGCGTCATGCTGGAACAGACCGACGCCTTGCTGCGCGGCATCCGCATCATGCTGCGTGCGACCGGTGCGGTCCAGGCTTTGATCGGCGTGGAAGACAACAAGATGGACGCGGTCGCTGCGATCAATGACCGCCTCGGTACACATGACCCGATCTCGGTCCACCCGGTCCAGGCGCGTTATCCGCAGGGCGCCGAAAAGATGCTGATCGACAGCCTGCTGGGGCAGCAGATCCCCGAGGGTGGACTGCCCTCCGATCTCGGCATCGTTGTCTACAACGTTGGCACGCTGGCGCAGATCGGTGAGCTACTGCCGCGGGGCGGCGGCCTGATCGAGCGTATCGTCACAGTATCAGGTCCCGGCGTGCATGCGCCCGGCAACTATCTCGTGCCAATCGGCACCCCGGTATCGTTCCTGCTGCAGCAGGCCGGCGCCGTCGAAGGCGCCAACGAGGTCATCCTCGGTGGGCCGATGATGGGCATGACGGTCGCGTCGCTGGACGTGCCGGTCACCAAGGGGGTGTCCGGTGTCGTCGTCTACGCACAGGGCGATGCCGACCAGGGCGAGCGCAAGGTGTACCCATGCATCAAGTGTTCGCGCTGCGTCGAGGCCTGCCCAATGCAACTGAACCCTTCGATGCTCGGGCAGTTGGCACGCAAGCGCGACTATACGACCATGGCGCAGGAATACCATCTCGACCAATGCTTCGAGTGCGGCTGTTGCGCCTATGTCTGCCCGTCGAATATCCCGTTGACCCAGTACTTCAGGATCGCGAAGGCGATCAACCGGGAGCAGTCGGCCCTGGCCGGGTGAGGCGAGCGATGAGGAAAGGCAAAGCCGTGGAGATTCGTGCCGCGCCGCACCTGAAGCGGCCACAGTCGGTGGACGTGATCATGCGCAACGTAGTCTGCGCGCTCTTGCCGATTGTCGCGTTTTCGATCTACCAGTTCGGCGTCAGTGCGCTGGCACTGGTGTTGACAACGACGCTGGTTGCGATGGCGACCGAACAATTGTTTTCGTCCCTGTCCGGTCGTGGCAATACGCTGAGCGATTGGAGCATAGTGATCACCGGCATCCTGCTGGCGCTGACGCTGCCACCGGGTTTTCCGCTGTGGATGGCGGCCGTTGCCGCCTTTGTCGCGGTCGCGCTCGGCAAGTCGCTTTTCGGTGGTCTCGGCTTCAACGTCATGAACCCGGCGCTGATCGGGCGGGCCTTCGTTCAGGCCGCGTTTCCGGTCGCGATCACGACCTGGACCCCGGCGTTTGCGCCGGGACGCTTCAGCGAGTTCATCCCCTCGACGTTCACCGCACCCTTCATGAAGCCGATCCCGGTCGACGCCTGGATCAAGGACCTGAATATCGACGGTTTCACCGGCGCGACGCCGTTGGCGCTGCAGAAGTTTCAGCATATCAATATCGACACCTTCCAGCTGATGCTCGGCAACATCGAGGGCTCGGCCGGCGAGGCCTCGTCGCTGCTGATCCTGGCGGGAGGTCTCTACCTGGCCGCACGACGCATGCTCGATTGGCGCATCCCGTTCGGTGTGCTCGCCGGTGCGGCGCTGGTCGCGACGCCGCTGTGGATGATCGACCGCGTGATGTTCCCGTCGCCGTTCTTCGTCTGGTTCTCCGGCGGCCTGATGCTCGGTGCCTGGTTCATGGCCAGTGACATGGTCGCCTCACCGGTCACCGCCCGTGGGGCAATACTTTACGGTGGCCTGATCGGTGTATTGACGGTCGTGATCCGGCTATTCGGTGGTCTGCCCGAGGGGGTCATGTACGCCATTCTGCTGGCCAACGCGGCATCGCCATTGATCGCCGCCTGGACGCAGCCGCGCGTCTATGGCGAGCGGCCGGCCGCCGCGAAGCAGCGGGGCGGAGTCTGATGAGCGACGCTGCGTCGACGCCGAACCTGGCGAACAACACGCCAGCTTTCCGCATGGTCCGGACCCTGGGCGCAATCGCAATGCTGTCCGGTCTGCTGGTCGTGCTGGTATTCCAGTACACCAAGCCGATAATCGCCGAGAATCAGCGCGTCGCGATAGAGCAGGCCGTGTTCCAGGTCGTGCCCGGCGCAAGCTCGCGTAGCGACTGGATACTCGGCGCAGATGGGCTTGCATCAGGCGGTAGCCACATCGCAGGCCAGACCGTCTATGCGGCCTATGACGAGCGGGGTGCATTGATAGGCATCGCGCTGGCCGCTGGTGCGCAGGGCTATCAGGATGTCGTGAAGCTGCTGTATGGCTACGACCCGGACTGCCAGTGCGTGCGCGGGATCAAGATCCTCAAGATGACCGAGACACCGGGACTCGGCGATAAGATCGCGTTCGATCCGGCTTTTCTGGCCAACTTCGAGGCGCTCGACGCACGACTGAACGCCGCCGGCGATGCGCTGGCCAACCCGATCCATGCGGTCAAACACGGCAAAAAACAGGATGCCTGGCAGGTCGATGCCATCTCGGGCGCGACGATCTCCTCGGTTGCCGTGGCCAATGCGATCAACCGAAGTCTGCAGCATGCTGCACCGTTGCTGCAGCGCGATCTGACTCGGCTGAAAGCGCCGACCACGACAGGGGGCGATGACTGATGGCCAGGTTGCCCAATCAGACCGAACAACTCAGCCTCGATACCTTTGTCCGCGGATTGTGGGAAGAGAATCCTGTCTTTGTGATGCTGCTTGGCATGTGCCCGGTGCTGGCGGTGACCAACTCGACGATGAACGCGATCGCGATGGGGCTGGCAACGACGTTCGTGCTGGTGGCATCGAGCACGCTGGTCTCGCTGATTCGCAAGCTGATTCCGAAGCAGGTCCGGATCGCCAGTTACATCGTCATCATAGCGACCTTTGTCACCGTCGTTGATTATGCGATCCAGGCGATCAGCCTGGAACTTTACAATGCGCTGGGTGCGTTCATCCAGTTGATTGTCGCCAACTGCGTCATTCTCGGTCGAGCGGAGGCCTATGCATCGAAGCAGCGCCTGCACACGACCCTGGTCAACAGCCTCGGCATGGGGGCCGGCTTCACCCTGGCACTGCTGTCGCTTGGCACTGTGCGCGAGTTGCTCGGCAGCGGCACGCTGCTCGGTTATCCGGTGATGCCGGAGAACTTCGAGCCATGGGTCGTCATGATTCTGCCGCCGGGCGGGTTCTTCGTACTGGGTGTCTGGCTGCTGCTGTTTGCCTGGCTCAAGCAGCGGCGTGAGCGACGCCTGCCGCAACAGGAGGCTGCTTCGCATGCAAGCTGAA
>Ga0316190_10004415_pt1 | contig 10247 bp, 11 predicted proteins | sample Eddworburrow2_MG_FD_204929 | JGI IMG/M metagenome (GOLD analysis project Ga0316190, IMG submission 204929) | Coastal sediment microbial communities from Maine, United States - Eddy worm burrow 2 | ecosystem: Environmental > Aquatic > Marine > Coastal > Sediment | place: USA: Maine | collected... | reverse complement strand
AATACCCGGCAAAAGTTGATATGTACCTCAGTTTGTCCGGGTCACGGGTTACATAGTTTTTTTGTGCTGTTCCGGTTTTACCGGCCATAGAAAAGTTTGGAGAATAAAGTCGATGACCTGTTCCGTGTTCTTTTTCCACTACATTTTTTAATAAGTCACGCACCTGTTTGGCGGTTTCCTTAGAGCAAATAGCCTCATTAATAATTTCCTTATCGAACGTATAAATGGTTTTGTTCCATTCCTTAACCTCTTTTATAAGTCTGGGGCGCAATAACTGACCATCATTAGCGATAGCGTTGTAAAAAGCAAGCGTCTGTAAAGGGGTTAAGGATACTTCATAGCCATGAGACATCCATGCCAGGGAAATACCGGACCATCCCTTATCTCCGGGGTATCTAATTACAGGCTTACCTTCGCCCTTTATTGGCATTCCCAGTTCCTGATGTAGCCCCATAGACATAAGTCGATCTACAAAAACTGATGGTTCTTCTTTATAACTGTTATGAATCATTTTGGCGAAAGCTGTATTTGAAGAAACTTCAAAAGCCTTTGCCATTGAAATTTTGCCATAACCTCCGTGCTTAGAATCCCTTACTATTCTATCGTATATTCTCCAATGTCCTTTTTCAGTATCAATAACTGTGCTGGTGTCAATTTTATGATCTTCCAGGGCAGCAACCAGCGACATTAATTTAAAGGTAGATCCGGGTTCATGAGATTCGCCTATCGCATAATTTAATCTTTCATAATACTTGCCATCCTCAGTCCTTCCAAGATTAGAAATTGCCTTTATTTCGCCAGTTTTGGTTTCCATTACAATTACACATCCATGATCGGCTTTATACTTTTCTAATTGTGTTAAGAGCCCATGATGCGCAATATCCTGAATATTGATATCGATGGTCGACACTACATCATACCCGTCTTTTGGTTCAACAATATTGTCTAAGCCAATAGGTTTCCACTGACCTTTAGCAATTTTCTGTTTTAGTCTTTTTCCTTCTACTCCTCTTAAATAATTACCAAAGGCGCCTTCAAGTCCTACCCTGGTCGCATAGCCATTTTCATCAAATCGTTCATACCCAACGCTTCTTTCTGCTATTTTGCCTAAAGGATGTTCCCTTACAGTTTTTTGCTCTACTATAAAGCCTCCCCTATTTGGTCCTTTATTAAAAAGGGGAAAGTTTTTAACCTCTATATAGTCAGAATAATCAAGATTCCTGGCTACCAAGGCGTATCTGTTTTTATTTGCTTTAGCTTTTCTTAAAATTTGTTCATAATAAGCGGATGGCTTTTCAAATAGCTTTGAAAGAGCATCACACAAAGGCTGTACTTCTTCTTCAAAATCTGAGCTTTTCACCGTGACCGCATCAAAGCGTATCGTATACCTTGAGACCGATGTAGCTAACAAACTTCCGTCATCTGAATAGAGATTTCCCCTGTTCGGGGCAATGGTAAAAAGCCTTTCCGTACGTTGAAGCGCCATCTCTTTGTACTTATTGCCATGAACCATCTGAATACTCACAAGTTTTACGACCACTGCAATCGCAAACAGGAACAGACATGCTGATACTATATAAAGTCTGGTTAATATTTTTTTATCAGTGATGGCCACTTATTTTTTATTGGTTTTTACTTTTATTTTTCTCGGTGGTACTTCAGATGGAAAAAGACCTTCAACCATTACATTCGTCGTGATGGTTGATTCTAATTTCAATCGTTGTACGTCTGAGCGCATATCTACGAATTCGTTTTTTAATTCTTTGACCTGTTCATTCAGTGCAGCAACCTGGTGCACTTTTTTATCCGCACTGTGAGAACTTGCAATCATTATGGTTGCCAAAACGGAGGCAAAAATTATAAAGAGCCAATTTTTTGGTGCATCTCCACTCACCAAGAACTTGCCTTTTAAAATATCGATGATCCCTTTTCTCATGAGTTTTATATTGTTTTAAATTATCCAAATCCACAAATTATATTCGCTCTGCTATTCGCAGCCTTGCACTGCGTGCTCTGCTATTCTTCGAAATTTCACTGGCAGAGGGAACAATTAATCCGCCTACCTTTTTAAACGGAACATTAATATTTCCGTAAAAGTCCTTTTCCGGTTCATTCGAAAAACTACCTGCTCTAATGAATCTTTTAACCAATCTATCTTCCAATGAGTGGTAACTAATTAAACTCAGCCGGCCACCTTTATCCATTATCTCAGGAGTTTGCAATAAAAATTCTTCTATTGCCACTAATTCCTGATTTACTTCAATGCGTATTGCCTGATATACCTGTGCTAAAATCTTGTTTTCTCTAAACTTTGGCAGATATTCCTTCAATACCATTTTTAGGTCTGCCGTTGTTTTAACAGGCTCTTTTATCCGATTTTCTATAATCGTTTTCGCCATTGCATCTGCACGTCGCAAATCGCCATAACGAAACAATATATTTCTAAGATCATCATAGGTATAAGAATTAATCACTTCATATGCACTCTTCTTATTTCTAGAACTCATCCTCATATCCAAATCGGCGTCAAAACGGGTAGAAAAACCCCGCTCAGCCTTATCAAACTGATGGGAAGAAACTCCAAAATCTGCTAAGATTCCGTCTACTTTCCGAATGCCATAGAACTTTAAAAACTGCTTTATATACCTAAAATTTTCGTTGATCAGAGTAAACCTATCATCTGCTATTACATTTTTCAAAGCTTCTTCATCCTGATCAAAAGCAAACAATGCACCCCCACTGCCCAATCTTCTTAAAATCTCTTTGGAATGTCCACCCCCGCCAAAAGTCACATCTACATAAATTCCATTTTCCAATATGTTGAGACCGTCAACAGACTCCTTTAATAAAACCGGGTTATGATAGTTCGTCTCCATCATCACCCATTACCTCTTCCGCTAATTCTGCAAAATTTTCAGCAGTTTCATCAATTACTTTTTCATAGCTATCCTTATCCCAAATCTCAATAATATTTATAGCCGAACTCAAAACAACTTCCTTGCTGATCCCAGCAATAGAAACTAGGTTTTTAGGTATAAGCAATCTGCCTGTCCCATCTATTTCTATGGGTTTCACACCCGCTGAAAACCGCCTGATGAAATCATTGTTCTTCTTCTTGAATCTGTTCTTCTTATTCATTTTTTCCATCAACAGATTCCATTCATCCATTGGATACAGTTCCAGGCAAGGCTGAAACACGGAGCGTTTTATGACAAAGCCCTTGTTGAGAACAGGGGCCATCTGGTTTTTGAGGGTGACGGGTATCATTATCCGCCCTTTAACATCAGCTTTGCAATCGTATGTCCCTATAAAACTTATCACTTAAATCGGCTGGTTTTCTAATATAAACTCAAATATATAGAAATTATTACCACAATTTACCACAAATTACCACTTTGTTGAAAAAAAAATCCGTGCGCGTAGAGAAATATAGTGCCAAGTCCGGCCATTTTAGAAGCTGCCGCTAATAGCGGGATGTCTTTATTTTTGAAAAAAAATATGGTATTGTAAAGGTACCTTCTTTTTTGCATAAGTATTTGTATTATTAGGAAATGTCTATATTTGCCCACTGAAGCCAGAAGCAGTATTTAATGGAAGAACACATTAAAAAAGAAGGAAAATATAAGTTTATTGAGGTAGGAGAAGGAACTCCTATGATTATTCTTCATGGTCTTATGGGAGGACTCAGTAATTTTCACGGGGTAACCAATTATTTTCCAAACAAAGGCTATAAAGTTTTTATACCTGAATTGCCAATCTACTCTTTGCCATTGTTAAAAACCAATGTAAAAAGCTTTGCCAGGTTCCTTGAAAAATTTATTGAATTTAAAGGACTCAAAGACGTGATTTTATTAGGTAATTCCCTTGGAGGTCATATAGGTTTATTGCATACAAAACTTTATCCTAAAATGGTGAAAGCTCTTGTAATTACAGGAAGTTCTGGTCTTTACGAAAGCGCCATGGGAGATGGCTATCCCAAACGAGGGGATTATGAATTTATTCAAAAGAAGGCGCAGGATGTTTTTTATGACCCTGCAGTAGCTACTAAAGAAATTGTGGATGAAGTATTTGCCACAGTAAATGACAGAAGGAAATTGGTGAAGACACTGGCCATTGCCAAAAGTGCCATAAGACACAATATGTCTAAGGATTTACCGAATATGAAGACTCCAACCTGTATAATTTGGGGAGAAAATGATTCCGTAACCCCACCAAATGTTGCTCGGGAATTTCATGAATTACTGCCGGATTCAGAACTATTCTGGATAAAGGAGTGTGGTCATGCGCCTATGATGGAACATCCCAATGAATTCAATGTCATTCTGGACGAATGGTTACAGAAGCGTAAATTCTAACTTACATATTGTCATGAAGATAAAGTCTGCCGACTTTTTGATGAGCAACTCCAGTGTAGAGAAGTGCCCCAAGCAGGCTTTACCCGAATATGCCTTTATAGGAAGATCAAATGTTGGAAAATCTTCACTGATAAATATGCTTACTTCTCGCAAGAGTTTGGCAAAAACATCAGGGAGACCGGGAAAAACGCAACTTATCAATCATTTTAAAATAAATAATCAATGGTTCCTGGTTGATCTTCCCGGATATGGATACGCTCGCGTATCTAAGAAGGACAAGAAAACTTTTCAGAAATATATTACTGATTATTTCCTTAAAAGAGAGCAATTAGTAAGTGCCTTTCTATTAATTGATATACGACACGAAGCCCAGAAAATAGATCTTGAGTTTATGCAGTGGATGGGTGAGAACGGCATTCCCTTTTCCATAATATTTACCAAAGCAGACAAGCTTAAACCCAAAGCAATTGAAAGAAATGCAAAGAATTACTTAGATCAACTACTTTTAGGCGCATGGGAAGAAGTTCCAAATCATTTTGTCACTTCTTCTTCAAATGGCTTGGGCAAGGAAGAGGTTTTAAACTATATAGAAGAAATAAATAAGGGGTTCTTTGAGGGAAAATAAAACTCACTGCCCTACGCTGTAATTTCCTTGCTTCTTTTTTTTATTAAATCAATTAAGGCTTCCATTTCTTCCAATTCATTGAGTTCTTTCGAAGAAATAAATACCTGTAATTCATCATTTAAAGCTATCAGAACAATCGGGAACTCAAACTTATGCCCGAATTTAGATGCGTATTGTTTTTTAAATTCATCCTTATGTAAAAACTCCAAGATCCAGTCCTCTTCTTCCCGGAATTTCTTCCAGGCTTTTTTTTCATTAAATACACCAAAGGTTAAATCACATAGATTACACTGATATGTATTCGGACTTAATGCTTTATGAGCACCATCCAAAAGGGCATTTCTCAATCCTGAATTGGCATTATAAATAAAAATTAACCGGGCTTCTTGGTGGTTTTCCATAAATAAATTTATACATTTAATTAAGTACTGAAAATGTCCTTTACAGCATACTTTTTAGTCAACAAAAATACTCAATCCTTACACCTTATATCTTTAATCAGTTCTTCTATGTGTAAACTTATAAACTGTTGCCTGCTGTTGTTTGCTATGCAATGGCAGATAAGCTTTGCTCAGCAGCAATCTACGCCATTACCCTCCCCTTTTAAAAATATAGATACTCTTGCCACCAACGACTGGTGGAACAGAGCTCCTAATGAAATTATCAATCTCAAAGTAAACAGAGATAGTGTTGTGGCTTTCGGTCTTTATACCGTACATGCCCATGTCCTTAAATTAACTGCTCAGCTTTATCCGCTTTATCCCAACGAATCAAGGACAATTAGTTTAGCGCTTTACCAGGATGGCAAATGGAAAGTAGTCCAAAGACAAAATGTAAACGAATTAGGCTGGTCTGCACTTTTCAGAATAGAAGATTGGGACCATTCAAAAGATACAAAATACAGAATTACTCATGGGGAACGAGCTTATTTTGAAGGAACAATCCGAAAAAATCCTGATTATAAGAATGAAATTGTTATGGCGGCACTTTCCTGTAATTCAAACAGGGACAGGGGTTTGAGGAAAAATTATGTAAGGAATATTAATTACCAGGACCCAGATCTCATCTTTTTTGCTGGTGATCAGTCTTATGATCATACGGAGCATACGGCTGCTTGGCTTAAATTCGGGCTTCAATTCAGGGAAACTTTCAGGAACAGGCCCTGTATTACCATCCCTGATGACCACGATATTGGGCAGGGTAATCTTTGGGGAGAAAATGGTAAAATATCTACCGCAAAAGGAGGCAGTGATGGTGGGTATACCTATCATCCCGAATATGTAAAAATGGTTGAAAGGTGCCAAACCGCACATCTTCCCGATCCTTATGATCCAAAACCTGTTAAACAGGGCATCGGGGTATACTACACAAATCTTACTTTGGGAGGTATTGACTTTGCGATATTAGAAGACAGAAAATTTAAATCGGGACCTGAAGGCAAGATTCCACAGCAAGGTCCGCGCCCTGACCATATAAGGAATCCTGAGTACGATCCTAACTCTATTGATTTGAAAGGTTTGAGTTTATTAGGTGAAAGACAACTAATCTTTTTAAAGGACTGGGGCAGTAAAAATTCTGAGTCCATGAAAGTAGTGTTGTCTCAAACAGGATTTTGTGGAGGTGCCCATATCCATGGGTCATTGGACAACAGATTGCATGCAGATTTGGATTCCAATGGCTGGCCACAAAGTGGAAGAAACAAAGCATTGCGCCTAATTAAAAACGCAAATGCGGTACATATAGCAGGAGACCAACACCTGGCTACCGTTATACAACATGGCATAAATAACTTTAGGGACGGACCATGGGCCTTTATTGTACCTGCAATTGTAAATGACTATTATAGCCGGTGGTGGTGGCCTGAAGATGAACAAGCCGGTGGTAATCCTAACAAGAACACTTCACTATCATGGACTGGCGATTATTTGGATGGTTTTGGAAATAAAATAAGCATGATGGCTTATGTAAATCCTGAAAGTCCTTCCAGTGGAGGAGGTTATGGCCTAATCAGATTTAACAAAAATAAGAAGAATGTAACCTTTGAATGCTGGCCCAGGAATACTGATGTTACAATAGGTGAAGCAACTCAATTTGAGGGGTGGCCAATTACCATAACCTTGGACTAATCCTTTTTTAAATCGAGCTTTTCCGCAAAATAGGCGCAAAAATCCTTCATGGTTGTCGTCATTTTTTCGTCCTGCGTAGCCTTCATAAAAGTATCGGACATAGCCAACAAGGTTTGATGAAAGAAAATTTTCATTTCATCTACAGGCATATCTTTAGTCCATAGATCTATTTTTAAGGATTCCTGGTTCTTACTGTCCCACACCGACAATAACATGGCTTTTGCCTCCTCGTTTACAATGCCGCCATCTTCAGCAGACCAGGTAAGCTCTTCCGGAACGCGATTTTCATCCAGGCCTACTTTAAGCGTTATTTGAGAAGTATGTAATTTTCCCATGATTTATTTTTTGGGTTTATAATTTGATTTTTTAAAAATTTCATCGGCGGACAGATCCAGTAATTGGTTAAGTTTAACATCATTGTTATTCATAAATGCCCTTACTATTTGCCATCCCATATAGCGGCCGAGCCTACCCGGAGATTCATTATCCAACTCTAACCTGAATTTTGAAAAGGGAGCCGGATCTAAAAACCGGGGAGCCAGCATATTATCTGTACTGTAAAGTATTTCCCGTTCAATAAAATAACGCCAAATCTGTTCCTCATTGGCCTGAGCCCATTCTATTTCCTCAGGCGTATATACTATTTTTTGCGCATCCGTAGCAAGAGGCATTAACTTGTCTTTAAGATATAACTCTTTCCCATAGTATATCATCTGTGCTAAAAAAGTACGGTCAGAAGGGTAGCGGAGCTTGGTTTTGCCAAAAGCACTTGCAACATCGCTTATTAAATAAGTTTTGTCAAGTCCGGCTGCAATATACCGTTCTATTCCTCCATAAAACTTATGGTCTTTCCCAAGATAATTATCCAAACCGATAAGCAAAAGTGTGTCCGCCAAAATTACACGATTCGAATAATCTACATCGGAAATAACTGTAATTACCTCTGGCGTCCGGTATTTTGGAAAGTAGTACACAACATGTTTAAAGAAAAGTTCGAGGTCTGCTGTTTCCTTATCAAAATTGGGAAAAGTCTTATTTACTTCGCTAAATATTTCATTCTGCAAGGTATCTTTCAATTTTGCAATCCAAACACTATCTGAATACTGCTTTGGAAACAGGTAAGGGAATTTTTGTTTTAGTTTGGGTATGTCTCCGGGTTTAGCCTCCGCAAATTCCCGGTCAAAACGCTGCACAGTCAGATTTAATTGAATCTTTGAAACATCTTCCGAAACCCTTGTTTCATTTTTACAAGAATGGAGACTAATAAGAATAACTAAAACCGCAATAAATCTTGTTTTCATATAAAGTAATTACTCTTCAGTTTTATTATTAAAGGTATTGGCTTTATTTTTATCGCAGCAAAGTTAGTATTTCCCTATAATAATGTACCCTATGCAAACAGAAAAGGTAGTAGCTCATATTGTAAATTGGTTAAAGACATATGCCACAGAGGCAAAAATCAAAGGATTTGTTATAGGTGTATCGGGTGGGATAGACTCCGCGGTTACTTCAACTTTATGTGCAAAAACAGGTTTAGACCTGTTATGCATAGAGATGCCAATCCATCAAGGTGTAAAACAAGTGACCAGGGCGTCCAATCATATTGCATGGTTACAGCAGAACTTTGACAATGTATCCAGACAAGCTGTGAATCTCACTTCGGTATTTGATAATCTTGTAGAATCATTGCCATCGGTTGACAATGAAGAAGACAGGTTTATGTCTTTAGCGAACACCCGAGCGAGACTTCGCATGACAACGCTCTACTATTTTGCCGCTTTAAAGAATTATCTGGTTGCAGGAACAGGAAATAAGGTGGAGGATTTTGGAATTGGTTTCTACACTAAGTATGGCGATGGTGGAGTTGATCTTAGTCCAATTGCCGATCTTCTCAAAACTGAGGTTTACGAAATTGCTAAGTATTTGGGTATTAATGAAGAAATTATTATTGCTCCTCCAACGGATGGCTTGTGGGGTGACTCACGAACGGATGAGGATCAGATAGGGGCTTCCTATCCGGAATTAGAATGGGCCATGGAAATGAATAACGCGGGGAAGAAGGCCGATGAATTCAACGGAAGAGAAAAAGAAGTTTTTCTCATCTTTAAAAGGTACAACACTATGAATCAACATAAGATGCTCCCTATACCGGTTTGCGAAATTCCCGTAAGCCTAAAATAACATCTTGGCTAAGAATCAGTTAATTAAGACGAATAATGGCCCGATTATTCCCAATAATCGAGAAAAAAAGTACACTTTTGTTTAAGAAATTAGATAATTTAACCTTACATTGCATGTCAGTATTTTTAGACGTTTGTTAGCGTTAAAATCTAGAAAACCAATCAAAATGATCAAAGTTTTAATCGCAGACAATCATCCAATAGTCAGAATGGGAATTAAGAATGTACTTAATTCGTCTTCCGGTTTTGAAGTTATTGATGATGCTGCCACTACTACTGAACTTTTTACAAAATTAGAGACCTTGAATCCGGATGTTGTTATACTTGAAATGGACATTCCGGAAATTAATGGAATAGCTAGCTTGAGAAAGCTTAAACAGGAATACCCGGACATAAAGGTATTGATCTATAGTGGTCAATCTGAAGACGTATATGCACTTAGCACTATAAGGGCAGGTGCATTTGGTTATCTTTCAAAAACTGCAGATTTAGATTACATAATTACTGCGGTTAGAAAAGTAAGTGAGGGTAATATGTTTATCACTAATGAATTGGCTCAACGACTGGCCTTCGATGAAGGAACTCAAAAGCCCCGTAGGTTTTTCAGAAAGTTGTCTACCCGAGAAGTTGAGGTTCTTAAGCTTCTGGCCAGCGGAAAGCGAAACAAAGACGTTGCCCTAGGCTTGAATCTAAATGAAAAAACTGTTAGCACGTACAAAGCTCGTTTAATGAAAAAATTAAATGTTGATAATCTTGTGGATTTGCTTCAACAAGCAAAGGCCTTGGAGTTGTACTAAGTTCAGATTTGTAAATAATTGTAACCCTGGCCAAAGTGTCGGGGTTTTTTATACCCCTGAGGCTCAATTTAAAGAGCTACCCGGGCAAATGTATTACGATAGCACCCTATTTAACTTCTTATTTAAAAGTTTGTTTAATTGAAGGTAGTTCATTATCTCTTCCA
>Ga0316190_10004414_pt1 | contig 10248 bp, 8 predicted proteins | sample Eddworburrow2_MG_FD_204929 | JGI IMG/M metagenome (GOLD analysis project Ga0316190, IMG submission 204929) | Coastal sediment microbial communities from Maine, United States - Eddy worm burrow 2 | ecosystem: Environmental > Aquatic > Marine > Coastal > Sediment | place: USA: Maine | collected... | reverse complement strand
ACAAATGCCGGGGCCATTCCAGCCGCCAGAATGAAGAGAAGTGGCACCGGGTGAAGCCGGTGCGCAAGGACTTTGCGCAGCAGATCAGCGCCGGCGAAACCGATTGCGCAGCCCAGGACCAGGAGCAAAGAGATTACGGATACTGACATGACAGGTACTTGCGCTCAGGGAACGATTGTACCTTCGGCCCTCGAAGGAGGTGGAACCCGGCACAGCCTGGGGTAGAAGCTACTGCTAAACTCACCTACGCCTTCGAGAAGCGTTGTCCTTGTCCAGCGGAAGTCCACGGCCGGAACCATGAGTCTCAGCCCCAAGCAGCTTGCCCAGATCCTCGAGCGCCAGGGTTTCCTGACCGCCGGTCAGGTGTCGCAGGTCCTCAAGGAGTCCAAGCAGGTAGGCGGTGTCGAGAACGGTTATCGAGCCTACGAACAGCACGCTCTGGGCTACGAAGTCATCCAGCGTCTTCAGTTTCCCAGTTCCACCGATCCATCCGGCGTCCTGGGAGAAGTCGAGATTGCAAAGGCGGTCGCAGCGGACGCCGATCTAGAGTTCGTCCGCATCGATCCTCTCGACCTCGATGCGGACCTCATCGAAAGCAGGATGTCGAGACCCTTCGCCAAGCGGCACCGAATGCTGCCTCTGGGAATGCGGGATGGCCGACTGCAGGTGGCCTGCGCCAATCCCTATGACCTGGAGAGCATCGACTCGTTTCGCCGCATCGTCGAGAGGGACATCGATCTGCTGGTGGCTTCCGAGCCAGACATCCTCAAAGGCATCAATGAGTTCTACGGCCTGCGCCACTCGGTGAAGAGAGCCGAGAAGGACCTCTCCCAGGGCATCGATCTCGGCAACCTCGAAGCCCTGGTGCGGATGAAGGACGAGGCGGAGATCGAGTCCAGCGACCAGCACATCGTCAATGCCGTCGAGTTCATGCTGCAGCACGCCTACGACACCAGGGCGAGCGACATCCACATCGAGCCCAAGCGCGAGGATTGCCTGATTCGCTTTCGCATCGATGGGGTGCTACACGATATCCAGACGGTGCCGAAGATCGTCCACAAGGCAGTGGTCAGTCGCATCAAGACCATGTCTCGATTGGATATCGCCGAGAAACGTCGTCCCCAGGACGGCAGGGTCAAGACCCAACGTGGCGGCAAGGAAATCGAGCTTCGGGTCTCGACGCTGCCAGTGGCATTCGGCGAGAAGCTCGTGCTACGAATCTTCGACCCAGAGGTTCTCATCCAGGATCTCCCCTCGCTCGGCTTCTACCCCGACGAGCTCGATCTGTTCAACAACTTCATCACCCGGCCACACGGCATCATTCTTGTCACCGGCCCAACTGGATCAGGTAAGACGACGACCCTCTACTCTGCACTCACCGCCATCTCCACTCCGGAGCTCAACATCACGACCATCGAAGATCCGATCGAGATGGTGTCTCCCGCCTTCAACCAAACGGCGGTGAATATCAAGGCGGGCGTCACTTTCGCTGCTGCCTTGCGGCACATCTTGCGGCAGGATCCGGACATCATCATGGTCGGTGAGATCCGCGATCCCGAGACGGCCCAGTACTCCATTCAAGCCGCTCTGACCGGCCACCTCGTGTTCTCCACCTTGCACACCAACGATGCAGCCTCTTCGATCACTCGCCTGATCGACCTCGGCCTGGAGCGCTACCTGGTCACCTCGACGCTGGCTGGGGCCATGGCTCAGCGTCTCGTGCGAAAGGTCTGTCCACACTGCGCTGAAGACCGCTACCTGAGCGGCGATGAGATCAAGACCTTGATGCTGTCGGTGGCACCTGGCAAGCGGATCAAGGTCAAGAGCGGCGCCGGCTGCTTCGAGTGCCGTGGCACCGGCTACTTCGGGCGCACCGGGATCTTCGAAGTCCTGGCGATCAACGATCTCGTCAAGCAGCTCATCCTCGAAGGCGCCGATGCACCGAAGATCAAGCGGGAGGCCGTCACCCACGGCATGAGGACCCTGCGTCAGTCGGCACTGCGCAAGCTGGCGGAAGGCGTCACCACCTACGAAGAGGTCATGCGAGCCACATCGCTCTGAGACTTCAGGCTCGGGGTTCGCGGCGCCGCGCTCGCATCCTGGCCAGCAGATAGCCGATTACAGAGCCCACTACAGCAGTCAGCGGCAGCAGCTGGGCATCGAGGCGACGGCCACCGCCCTCGATCTGGTAGGCCATCCAGTATCCCAGCATCAGGGGAGCCGAGAGGAAAGCCGTGGAGGCCCACCGCCTCTCCCGTTCGGCATTGCGGTGAGCATAGTCGCGCTCATCGCTCGTCAGCATCGGGTCTTCGACGACTCTCCAGCGAATGCGATCGATCTCGTCGTTGCGGGCTGCGGCCGTCAACCCTGCCGCGATCCCACCGATCAGGAGCACTGGATGAAGCCATCCAGCCAGCCCACCTGGCAGATCGGAGATCGGTCCACACCCTGCACTGGTGACGAATCCAAGCGCAGCGCAGACCGCGGCAATCCAGAAGGCCACCTTCTGCGCCCGCTCGAGTGTGCTCATGGCGACAGCGCGCTGAAGTACGTTTCCATCAGGTCGAAGGCGCGGCGAATATCACCACCGGGCTCGACGATCCTGCCGCACAACGTCCTGTAGGTCAGACTGAGAGCCTCCAGGTCCTTTTCCTGGAGCAGCTTGATGAGCTCCTCGATAACTCGTTGGGATGTCGGTCCGTAGGCCGAGCGAGCAAACTCGCGCTCGAGGAGTATGAGGGCGAAAAAGAGCGGATCAGGAAGCTCGGAATGCAAGCTGACAGAGTGATCGGGTTCGGCCGCGATCTCCTCGGGCTCTCGGGTCATGGGTATGACCAGGGTCCCGGAATCGTCGCCTTCGCTCAGCTCCTGGGTTTCGGAGCTCCGTCTGGCGAATAGGGGTAGTGTCTTCAGTTGCTCGGCAAATCGGGAGAAAAGGACGAAGAGCTCTTTCTCAGAGGAGAAGTTACCGACCAATTGCGCTCCCTTGCCGATCGAGAGCTCCTTGGTGTCCTGCAAGACGATACTTGCCCTGGCCTGACTCTCCAGCTGCAAGGAGTGCGCAGACACCTTCCAGGCCGTCAAATTTCCCTGCACGTAGCAGGCTTCCGAACAGCGGACCTGGACGGCTTCCACGTCAGCCTCGGGTTCGATACGAATCGAGCCATGCAGCGATTCGAGGATCCCGTAGTGTCCCGAGGTCTCGATCACCAGATTCCCCGGGGTCCTGATATTGAGCTGACCGTGGGCATCCGAGTGAATCTCGGTACCTTGCGGGATGATCATGGTCGGTGTCTTGCTGCTGATGATTTGCTTGGACATCACTGTGAGCTCCCAGTTCGATCGCGCCAACGCTCCGACTACCGCGCGATCAGGCGCGGCAAGGGCTCGAAGTCGGACAGGTCGGGCGCCTGCCGGGCCCGTATCAGGATCTGTTCTTCGTCGCGCCATTGGTGATCCAGAATGTAGATTCTCGGATCGACCGGCGCGAATCTACCGTCTTCCTCTCTTCGCCGCACCTCGTAATGTAGGTGTGGACTGGTGCTCCATCCGCTGTTGCCCACCGTGGCGATGACCTCACCCTGTTCCACCTGCTGTCCGCTTTTCACACCGATCTCGTCGCAATGTCCGAACAGCGTAATGAAGCGGTCGCCGTGAGCCAGCGCCACGAGGTTCCCATATCTCCACCACGAGACGCTCTGCCGACTCGGATAGCGACCAGCAAAGACCACCACGGCATCGGCTGGTGCACGAATCTCGGTGCCGGACGTCGCCGCCAGATCCAACCCGGGGTGGTTGTCGATCTGCTTGGTGAATGGGCTCCGCCGCCGACCGAACGGGCTGGTGAGCACAAACTGCCGCTCGGGCAGGGGGCAGACCGAAGGTGTCACTCGCACCTGCTCATTGTGTGCCGACTCGAAGGTCTCCAGTTCCTCGAGAAATGTATCCAGAACGGCGACCTGCTCGCTCACCTGCGCCTTCATGTCCTGCCCATGCTGAACGGCGTCCGAGTAGATCGTGGTGATCGGCTCCGGAGAGCTGTAGGGGAACCCGCCTTGACCGATCGAATCCTCGCTGTCCAACCCGTAGGTCAAGAGAATGCGCCCCGTCCTGAGGTGCATCTCCTCGCTACGAGTGGCCAGTTCTTCGAGCTCGGAGGTGAGTTGGTCGAGACGACGGCCTTGCTGGCTGCGCTCCTCTGCCAACTGACGATACCGGGCAAGTCGGAATCGATTCGCCACGACGCTCGGAGTGACGATCAAACCAAACAAGACCAAGAGCGCCAGCCCGACTCCAGAGACCGCCAGGAGTCGTAGGTGACGCCGCCTCAAGAAGAGATAGCCGACACCCCGCCGGATTCCTGCGGGATGGAATTGGATCTCGAGAACAGGTTCCCGATCGGGAATTTCGTCAGCCATAAGGGCTCCGAAAAGACCCTAGCACGAGTCGTCTCAACCGACTGAGGGCCTTTCCACAAGCCCGTCCAGCTCAGCTTCGCCAGCGTGCCGACCGAGGACTTCGAGCAAGTCCGCCTGCACTGCTTGCGAGCCGGCAAGCAGATTTCCGGTCCTCAAGAAATCCCGCCCCCCATTCAGGTCGCTGACGGCTCCTCCAGCCTCCTCGATCAACAGCCCGCCGGCAGCCACATCCCAGGCAGACAGCCGAAACTCGAAGAACCCGTCGAAGATTCCGGCAGCCGTATAGGCCAGGTCCAGAGCCGCCGCACCGCAGCGCCGAATGGCCCGCGCTTCGAGGAAGACGTCTCGAAACACATCGAGATAGAGGTCGAGAGCCGCTTTGGCCTTGAACGGGTATCCCGTGGCCAGGAAAGCCCCCTTCAGGCCCTCGCGGCTGGACACCGAGATCGGACGATCATTCCAGAAGGCGCCACCGCCGAGACAGGCCGTGAACAGGTCACCACGGTCCGGGGCCAGAACGGCGGCGGCGAGCATCTCGTCTCCCTTGCGGCACGCAACCGAAACCGCATAGGTCGGCAGCCCCTGCAAAAAGTTTGTTGTCCCGTCCAGAGGATCTACGATCCACTCGAATTCGCTGGCGTCACCGCCTCGATAGCCCGCCTCTTCGCTCAGCACACGGTGCCCAGGGAACCGATCCTCGAGACACTTCAGTACGGCCTCTTCGCTCTCGCGATCAGCGATCGTCACGAAGTCGTTCTCGGACTTGGTCTGGACGTCGAGCGAGCTGTCTCCAAACCGGCGACGAAGCACCTCGCCGCCAGCCTGGGCCGCCGCCACGGCGCCTGCAAGTAGCTCATCGTTCATGGCCGCATTATCGCAGAGGCGCTGCAGCTCGAGCGGAGTCCCGAGCGGGATTCGTGTTACTGCTTGGGACGACTGAGAACCCGTCCGCCGAGAATCGTGGCGATCGGCCGACCTCGGAGCCGCCAACCTTCGAACGGGGTGTTGCGAGCCTTGCTACGAAATCGCTTCGCCCTGACTGTGACGGGCCGTTTGGGGTGGAAGACCGTCAAGTCTCCCGGAGCTCCCGGCCTCAGGGTGCCAACAGGGAGGTTCAAAACCCGGGCAGGGCCAACCGTGAAGAGCTCTACGAGTCGGTTCAGGGAGATGATCCCGGGCCTGACTAGGCGATCGAGACAGATACTGAGATTCGTCTCCAACCCGATGACACCGAAAGGTGCTGCACTGAATTCGACGTCCTTCTCATCGGCATGGTGCGGAGCATGGTCGCTGGCGATCGCATCGATCGTTCCATCCGCCAGGCCGTTGAGCAGCGCCTCTCGATCCCGCTCGGAGCGCAGTGGCGGGTTCATCTTGGTGTTGGTGGAGAACCCTGTTTCGCTGACAGCTTCGTCCGTCAGCACAAGGTGGTGAGGGGTGACTTCGCACGTCACAGCCAGGCCTTGCCCCTTGGCCCGACGGATCATATCCAGGCTGCGAGCTGTCGACAGGTGGGCTACGTGGTAGCGGCCGCCCGTGTCTTCAGACAGCAACACATCGCGCGCCACCATCACATCTTCGGCACTGCCAGGCGCGCCCGGCAGTCCAAGGCGCGTCGACCATTCCCCTTCGTTCATGACTCCACCGGCACTCAGATCGAGGTCCTGGGCGTGCTGGATGACCGGTATGTCGTAGTGCTGGGCGTAGAGCAGGGCGCGGCGCATCAGCTCGGCATTCGAGACCGGGAATCCGTCATCCGAGATGGCCACGGCTCCGGCTGTCACCATCTCTCCGATCTCCGCCAGCTCCTCACCCTGCTGTCCCTTGCTGACCGCCCCGATGGGAAAGACCCTGGCGAAACCCGCCTCCCTGGCCTCTTTCATCACATGCTCCGTCACCGACCGATTGTCGATCACAGGAGCCGTGTTGGGCATACAGGCAACCGATGTGAAGCCCGCCGCAGCAGCAGCGAGGGTGCCCGTCCGAACCGTTTCCTTGTACTCCTGGCCGGGCTCCCGCAGATGCACGTGCATGTCGATGAGCCCCGGCGACACCACCATGCCGTTGGCCTCGTAGACCTCGGCACCACGGATGCCCTTGACCTTTTCGTCGACCTGGGCGACAAGCCCATCCTCGATGAGAATCTCGAAGACGCCATCCAGATCCTGACTGGGATCGACTACCCTTCCGCCTCGTACGACCAGCTTCATTCTGCCTCCTGCAGGGCTCCGGCCAACAGATAGAGAACTGCCATCCTCACCGCCACTCCATTGGCAACCTGCTCCAGGATGACTGAGTGGGGACCGTCGGCGACATCGCTGGCGATCTCGACGCCCCGATTCATCGGTCCCGGGTGCATGATCATCGCCCCGCGCTTGGCCCCCTTCAGGCGATCGCGTGTCAAGCCGAAGAGATTGAAATACTCCCTGGTCGACGGAAAGGCCATGCGGGATTGTCGCTCCAGTTGAACCCGGAGCATCATGATCACATCGGCGCCTTTGATGGCCTCTTCCAAGGTATAGACCGCGTTGACCCCCAGCTTTTCCACCTCGATCGGCATCATGGTCCGGGGTCCCGCCAGCGTCACCTCGGCCCCCATCTTGTTGAGAAGATGGATGTTGGACCGAACGACTCGACTGTGCTCGATGTCACCAACGATCGAGACTTTGAGGCCGTCCAACCGCCCCTTGTGCTGCACAATCGTCAAGGCATCGAGAAGGGCCTGCGTGGGATGCTCGTGCGCGCCGTCACCGGCGTTGACGACACCGGAAGGAAGACGTTCTGCGAGCATGTGCGGCACGCCGGGATGGCTGTGTCGGATGACAAGCAGATCCGGCGCCATCGCCTGCAGGTTGAGAGCCGTATCCACCAGACTCTCGCCCTTGGAGAGCGAGGAAGTCGAGGTCGAGAAATTCAAGCTGTCGGCCGAGAGCCGCTTCTCGGCGATCTCGAAACTGGACCGCGTTCGGGTCGATGCCTCGAAGAAGAGGTTGACCACGGTCTTGCCTCGCAACGTCGGCACCTTCTTGATCGGGCGTTCCGAGACTTCTTTGAACGACTCGGCCGTGTCCAGAATCAGCTGGATCTCTTGCGGCGAAAGAGCCGCGATTCCAACCAGGTCCTTTCGGGTCCATCCCTCTTGTGTCATCGATGTCTACTCGGGTTCCATGATCATGACTTTGTCCTCTCCGTCGGTGGCGACGAAGCGGACCTCGACGAGCTCGTCCCTATCGGAGGCGATCTTGCGACCTACAAAGTCGGCCTGAATCGGCAATTCGCGGTGTCCACGGTCGATCAAGACCGCCAGTTGCACTGCATTCGGACGTCCGTAGTCTGTCAGAGCGTCCAAGGCCGCCCGAATCGTTCGGCCGGTGTAGAGCACATCGTCACACAGCACCAGGGTCTGACCCTCCACTGGACCCGGGAGCCGCGTCTCTTTCACCACCGGCTGAGGTGCGATGACCGAAAGATCGTCGCGATAGAGGGTGATATCGAGAACGCCGATCGGCACTTTCTGCCCCTCGGATCGTTCGATCTCGGCGGCCAGCGCCTCGGCCAGGGGAACTCCCCGGGTTCGGATGCCGACCAGCGTCAGGCCTTCGACACCCCCATTGTGCTCGAGAATCTCCCCCGCCATGCGGCGAAGAATTCGCGACATCTGCTGTGCGCTGAGAACGTTCTTCTTGAGCTTCAATTCGCCTGACAAGGCGAGCCCTCCAGATCGCTGGCATGGTATGCCGCCCACGTCTCGAGTGTCAACAACTCTCTCGACCCCCTGACCAGTCGAAGTACCAGAGGTGCGCCGCCGCAGGAGGAGCCGGATCGACCACTACCAGATCTCGCGCCCTGCCGTTGCAAGCACCACAAGGTCTTGTGGTGGGCCAATCGGCTCTGGTATCCTCCGCCGCCAAGGGAATCTGTACGCCATGTTCAAGCTCAACCGCCTCGAGCTCTCGGGCTTCAAATCGTTTGTCGATCCGGTCAACCTGGAAGTCTCCGGTCGCCTGACCGCGATTGTCGGACCCAACGGATGCGGCAAGAGCAACATCGCCGACGCCTTCGTCTGGGTGCTGGGAGAGCGCAGTGCGAAGAGCCTGCGGGGCGAGAAGATGGAAGATGTGATCTTCGCCGGCGCCAAGACGCGCCGCCCCCTCGGCATGGCCGAGGTCAATCTCGAGCTGCTCACCGACAATGGCTTCGCCCAGGCCGAGGATGGGCGGATCCGCATCGGGCGTCGAATCTTCAGAACCGGCGAGAGCCAGTATCTGCTCAATGGCAAGGTCGTCCGACTCAAAGACGTTCGGGATCTCCTGATGGATACCGGCCTGGGGATCCGGGCCTACTCGATGATCGAGCAGGGCAAGATTGGCATGATCCTGTCCGGCAAGCCCCAAGAGCGCCGCCGGTTGCTCGAGGAGGCCGCTGGCATCACTCGCTACCGGGAGCGCCGACGCCTGGCGGAAATGAAGCTGGAAGAAGCCAAGGCCAACCTCGCCCGGCTCGACGACATTGTCTCCGAGGTAGAACGATCGCTACGGTCCCTCAAGCGCCAATCCAATGCGGCACGGCGATTCGGCGAGCGGCAGGAGGCTTACAACAGCCTGCTACGGCAAGTGTTGGAGGGCCGATGGACCAACCTTCAGATCAGACTGGGTGAGTTTCGCACTCAGGTCGAGGAGCTGGTCAATCGCGACAGCGAACAGACCGCCAGCCTGCATCGGCATGAGGCGACCCACGCCGAAAGTCGGGAGGAGCTCGACAGACTCTCCCGCGAGTTGGCCGACCGGCACAGCCAGGTCGCCGATCTCGCCGCCAGCATCGAAGGCAAGCAGGAGTTCCTGAAAGGCTCCAGAGAGCGGTTGCAGGAGCTCTCGGAGAGAGTGTCCGGCGGCCGCGCTACCGCAGAAGAGCGCCAGGCCCGTCTGGTACAGCTGGAGAGCGGTCTCGCAGAACGCCAGGAACGTGTGACCCGGCTCCGCGAGGATCGGGACCGCGCTCAGAACGAGGTCAACGAGGACGAAGCCCGGATCGCGCAGGTCGAGGCCTTGACCAACGAAGCGGAAGAGCGCCTGGTTTCACTCCGCGAGCGGCTTCTCTCCTCCATCAACGAACTCTCAGGGCTGCGCAATCGACTCCATCAGGAGCAGGTCGAGCGGGAGAAGGGCAAGTTGAGGAGTCGGCACGTCGAGCAAGAACTGGAGAAGAAGTCTCGCGAGGTAGCTCTCGCCGACAAACACCTCCATGAGACTGACGGGACGACGAGCGAGCTGCACTCGATGGTCGGTGAACAGGAGGCTCTCATCACCGAGCACAGGACTCGGCTGGATGCGCTCAAGGGGCGGCAGTCCGAGTTGGCCGGCACGCAGGACGAGCTCGAACAAGAGCTCACCGACCTCAGCCAGCGGCAGCGTCTGCTCTCCCAGCTCTCCGAAGAGCAAGAAAGACGCCGCACTGCGATTCGAGAGTCTCTCTCCAAAGCCGGCCTGGAGAACGCTGCGTTCCTCGGTGACAGCCTGAAGGTGCCTGAGGAATGGACGGCAAGTCTCGACCTCTATCTTGGTGAGCTCGAGAATGCCGTCGTCCTGCAGGCAGGAGTGAACGCTCTGGATCTGGCTCGGGCACTGGAGGACAGCCAAACCACCGGCAGCCTGCTGCAGCCGAGAGGGCTCCCTTCCGACGCCACAACTCCAGACGACCCGGCGATCCGGTCATCTTTGGGCGATGCGCTCTCTTTGCCAGAGGACGTGGTCAATGCTCTACCGCCGGCCTACCTTGTCGAAAGCGCTGGGGATGCTCGGCGCCTAGCCAGCTCGCATCCGGGTATCGCCTT
>Ga0316190_10004413_pt1 | contig 10248 bp, 9 predicted proteins | sample Eddworburrow2_MG_FD_204929 | JGI IMG/M metagenome (GOLD analysis project Ga0316190, IMG submission 204929) | Coastal sediment microbial communities from Maine, United States - Eddy worm burrow 2 | ecosystem: Environmental > Aquatic > Marine > Coastal > Sediment | place: USA: Maine | collected... | reverse complement strand
TTCAATAACAATCGGAGCAGAAACTTCACAGTCTTTATGGATGGGAATTAAGAACTATTTCACAAACTTGCCTAACCGGCATAAACACTTCATTTTGGAAAAAGCTTTTGTAAGTACTAATAGGTTTAAAATCGAAATATATGGAGGATAGCAACATAACAAGTGTTCCTGTGGACCAAAATTGCGCCGCTGTTGTTGGCGTTAGCCACAAAAAACCATGAAACCTGAAATCATTAATGGCGATATCCTGAATCAAGATGTAGAGGTTATCGTAAATAGCTGGAATCGCAACATCATTCCCTGGTGGCTACTTTTACCTCAAGGTGTATCTGGGGCTATTAAAAGTAAAGGCGGAACTACCCCTTTCAAAGAAGTTGCAAAGTATGGCGCTATTCCCCTGGGAGAGGCCAGAGCAAGCTCTGCTGGTTCGTTACCTTATAAGGCTATTATCCATGTGGCCGGTATCAATATGTTTTGGTGTGCGACTGAATATTCTGTAGCACAATCAGTTCTCAATGCCATGAAGATTGTTAATGAACAGGGATACCGTAGTGTGGCGTTTCCGTTAATAGGTTCCGGCTCAGGTAACCGAGGAAAAGAGTGGTCGATGGCCATTATGTTAAAGGCTTTTGAGGCTATCGATAGCGACGCCCATGTCATCATTGTTCAATATGAGAAAGGCCATTAACAAACGCAGCAAGCTGACATATTCAGCCTTGCAGGCCTCTGCTACAACTTAGCCTTAGTGATCAGTAAATAAATGAAAATTATCGATTTCGAATTTGAACATCTGCCTGACTCCGCCCAGTTCTGTAGCAATACTGTGATTTATGCATTTCATGATGTGGGCTTCATTGAGTTTAAGGCTTATTGCATGATCAATTCCATGGCTCAACCAATTGCTATTGAAATCGAAGAGACTGGAGAAAACAGCTATATTTGTCATATCGTGACAAGCTGCGAGCTAACTGCAATGAGCGAAAAATGTATACTGCTGAAGGGAAAGCTGGAATGCAAACAGGTCAACCAGCAGTTGCAATTAAGCGTTCGCGAACGGCTGGTCTCAGATGAAGGACTTCAATAATAAGCCCAGGTTTCAACGACACATCATCATTTACAGCAAACCCTTTTTAGCCTGACTCAATGCGATATGGAGAAGAAATTGAGTTCTGAACCTTTTGAAACCTGCCGCAAATGCGGTGCTGTTATGCAGCGCGTCTCCGAGGAAAATGAAAGCCCTCTCATCATGGAGTGTCGCGACTGTTCTCATCGGGAGCATGCCGAAGTCCAGATCTCACCAGATGACTTTTTTGACAATAATGAGCCGGAATATCGGCGAGTTCTTGTCTACAGAGAAGATGATAAGACAAATGCAAAAGAGGTTCGCGGCTTACGCAAGTTAATCCCGGAGCTCGGTGGTTTGCCGATGACAGCAGCCATCAAGAGGATTGAAGAAAGTCGGCACATAGATCTTGGCTTCCATAGCCTGGATGATGCTCAAGAGCTTATTCAACAGGTCGAGAGCCTGGGGTTAACGGTTTTAGTGCTACCCCAAGATGAGACTCCGATAGACGATCAAGACAACAGCTATCGGCTGTTTGAGCCATTCGGCGCACCGGTTTCTGTTGGTGAGCCAGGCGTCGATAGCATCGTGATTCCTTTTGTCTGGATACTCATCGCTGCGGCCCTGGTCGTGGCTCTGCTCGTCTGGCTGCTGTTGTAAAAAAAGCCAGGCAAATATATAAAACTTAAGATGTAGTCGCCATAAATCGAACATGTACGGATATTTTTTATTGAAAATCGAGGATGGCTGGGTGAAGATGATGACTGATAATTTTGAGGGATTAGGGGAAATTCCGGGGGATTTTGGGATTTTTATACCGCCTCGTTAGCTGCACAAAATCATGAACGAGAAACTACGAAAAGAATTGCTATCCATGCGAGAGAAAGATATTTTTACTCGTAAAAAATTGGCTGATAGTGGTGAGTTGAAACATGATAATTACCACCCAGAAATGAGAAGAGTTCATGAAGAGAATAATTCAAGGATTAAAGAAATAATCCATGATAATGGGTGGCCACTAGAATGCATGGTGGGGGAAGATGGCGCAGAGGCGGCATGGCTAATCGTACAGCACGCTATTTTAGAGCCAGAGTTTCAAAAAGAGTGTGTCAGTTTTATAAAAAGAGCGGTAGAGAAAGGTGAGGCAAGTAGCTGGCATCTAGCATACCTTCAAGACCGTGTTCTTATGCAACAGGGTAAACCACAAATATATGGTACCCAACATATTGCTAATAACGGCAAAATGGAGCCATTGCCAATCGAAGATATCAAGAAAGCGAATCTAAAAAGGCAAGAACTGGGTTTGTGGTCTCTTGAGGAGCATACCGCTCATCTTCAAAAGGACTATGATTCAATTCAACGTAACAAAGAAGGGGCTGGTGGTGCATCCAGCAGCTAAAAATGATAACGCGACCCCGGCTCGTTTATCTAACTGTTTGTCTGTAGGAGTTATAGGTGAATAAAGTTCTAATTCTGTATTCAACCACTGATGGTCATACTATAGAGATATGTAAAAGAATTGTATCTGTGCTGGAAAAGACAGGCCACGAAGTAAAGTTGTTACCTGTCATATCGGCGGATTTAACCGATCTAGAGGTTTCAGACAAAATTGTAATTGGGGCTAGTATCCGGTACGGAAAGCATAAAAAGGAAGTTTTAGACTTTATATCAAACAACAGAAACACCCTAGAACAAAAAATAAGTGCGTTTTTTACAGTCAATGTCGTGGCACGAAAACCTGATAAAAACACACCCGAGACGAACCCATATTTAAAGAAGTTTCTATCTAACGTGCCATGGAAGCCCGATGAGCTAGCGGTTTTTGCCGGAAAAATAGATTATCAAAAATATGGTGTATTAGATCGCTTAATGATTCGATTTATCATGCTAGTGACCAACGGGCCTACTGATCCTAACGCTGTTGTAGATTTTACTGACTGGGAAAAAGTGGATGAATTTGGGGTGTTAGTCAGTAACTTGCAAGTAAACACATAACCAGGCCAATAAACTCAACCCACCTCTGCACTTGTTTTGTGTTCGAATAAATATGACGACGATTTAAGGTACTATCTAAATGAATCGCATAAATTAGTGTCTCAGGGCCTAACGAAAAAGAAGCAACGTGAACTTGGGTTAAATCAAGTTGAAGAGCAGAATTCTGAACCCCTCCAGTAAAAATTTAAGCCGGAAATTATTTTCCAGTTTTTTTATTCTTTTTCTAAAATCGGTCTTAAACCCGCTTATTATCGGGTCAAGACCGCTTAACGCCAAGGCATGTTCCCTATCATCGTAAAAACTGAAATGCAGTTTTACTTACTTTTCTTCTGAAGTTCTTTCAATGCTTTTAGACCTTTTTTACGTTGCGTTTGAACGACCTCTAACTCTTCTTTTAGCGCTTTGCAGCCTTTCTCGCTTTTTTCATTTTTCAATTTTGACTTTAACTCATCCTTTCGTTTCTTAAGCTTCTTCAATACTTTCTTAAGGCAAGCTTCTCGGCTGGCACATTTCTTCTTATTTACGTCAAGATAATCCATCATTTTTTTAAGGTAGTTTTTAACGTTCATAGTTTATTCTCTCGTTTGTTATAAATCATTTAGACCGGGAAGAATCACTCTTTATGAGTTCATCTATATCATCCTTATCCAGCGCCATCTCTCTTTCTGCATCATTCATACCTGGGTTATGTTCGCCAAACAAAACACCCCCAATATCAACGAGATTGTGTGCAACACTACACGCATAGCCATTATCATTCATTAGCGAAGTGGCCATTTCAGCGGTGATTTTATTTTTTCGTATCAAACCATCTATCATGTCATTCAGCTCGGAACTCTTTTTAACAAGATCCACTTTTATAACATCTAGCGTAAGCATCATGCCCGAGTTATCGCCAGCATAACGAAGCGCATTCAGTTTGCGAAGTATGCCACCCAGTTGGGAGCGAATATTGTTATATTCTCGTCGAATCTCAGGGTTGTCCGACACGCTGTATTGAGACAAGTTTTTCTGCAGATGCTTAGTCCCTTTTACGGCTTCAATAATATTTTGTGAAGCTTGACGCAAGGCGAATAGTTGCTCAGAAAAATCAGAGGGCATTCCCACATTTGCACGACTCACAAATTCAACAATCGCGCTATGAAGCACCTTTACTTTTTGCTCGTACTGGGCATCGATATCAAAGTGCCCAGCCCTTCCTAGTTGATGGGCGATCTGATCTAGATCTCGGTCAGAAAGAATAACATTTGGGGGTAAATTCAGGCCATGTGCCATCACCTCAAACGCATTATCATAAAGATGAAAAGTCTCTTTACGCACGGCTTCCAGAACAGCCTCGGGGAACTCCATCACGGCGTCATTCAGGTATCTAGGTTGAACAAGATCCACGTGCGGTGCCTTGAAGGTTTTAGTCAGAAAGGTCACCAACTTATTAATAAAGGGAATCATCAAGATAACCCCTAGAAGATTAAATACCGTATGAAATACTGCCAGCTTCAAGGTGTAGTTATCTGCGGCAATTCCAGCCGTGTTACTCAGGTAGTCAACAACGGTGATTAACTGTTGGATAAATACCATCGCCACCAGGCCGGTGACAGCATTAAACACCAAATGCGCGGCGGCTAAACGCTTGCCCTCTACGTTAGCGCTCATGGCCCCGAGAATAGCGGTAATAGTCGTGCCAATATTAGCCCCTATAGCCAACGCCAACGCATTCTCATAGGTGACCTGTTGCGCCGCCAAGGCAGTAATGATAAGCACCAAGGTGGCATGACTGGACTGCATAATGACGGTGGCCGCGATACCAATAAGGGTAAAGATAAGTAGGCCAGTAAAGCCAGGCACAGCATACGCTTCCAGGTCTATGGTCTCTTTAAAAGCCTCAAACCCTTCCTTCATATGATGGATGCCGAGAAAGAGAAAACCCAACCCTGCCAGCACGTAACCGATTCCTTTCAATGACTGTGCTTTCTGAAAAATCAAAATGACACCAAACACCAACATCGGCATGGCATAGGCCGATATTTTAACTTTCAGCCCAAGGCCCGCTACCAACCATGCACCGGTGGTAGTGCCAATATTGGCACCAAAGATAATGCCAATACCCGCAGCAAGATCGATTAACCCTGCACTCAAGAAAGAGATAGTGAGCACTGAAACCAGTGAGCTGGACTGCATGATTGTTGTGGTAATCGCGCCGAACGATAGGCTCTTCCATAAATTATCGGTGGTACGCCGCAGCAATTTCTCCAGCAGACCGCCAGAGAAGGCTTTAAACCCCTCCTCCAACGCAATCATGCCAAATAGAAATATGGCAACGCCTGCCGCGATCTCCTTGAAGTCGGGGCTTATCCAAAAGCCATAGGCTAGGATTACAAAAATAAAGGGGAGTAAAATTTTACGAATCATTCAAGTACTCATTAAAAAAACAACTGAATATCAATCAACAGAAGACGACTCCTCAGCGGTGAGGAGTCGTTATTCTTAGCCAGGGGCAGGCTAAGGCATCAACATACCGCGAAGCATGAAATAGAGCAGTGCGGCTAACAAACCAGAAATCGGCACTGTAATGACCCAAGCGGCTGCAATTTTAAAGAAGTGAGAGCGTTTCACTAGTTCATGGCGATAAACCTTACGCAGATCCTTACGCTCTTGGTTGGTCAGTTCAGCACTGGCAGAATTATCTTTCAGCTGCTTTAGCATTCGCCCTTTTTCATCAATCGAAGCATGCTTGAAATCCAATAGGAATTTTTCAACCACCTCTTGATCCTGGTCAGAGTGATGCGCCTTTATCTCTTCAATCATGGTTGAGTAACTCGTCTTAAGGTACTCACGCAAGAAGCCAACACCGAATACACCACCTACCGCAATATGTGTTGAACTCACAGGCAGCCCCAGTTGACTTGCAATAATCACCGTAATCGAAGCAGCCATAGCAATACAGAAGGCGCGCGTTTGATCCAGCTCAGTGATTTCAGAACCCACAGTGCGAATCAGTTTTGGTCCATACAATGCCAGACCGAGCGCGATACCAACAGCACCAACCATCATCACCCAAAGCGGGATGGTTGTCTTAGATGCCACCTCGCCACTCATGATCGCCTCATTGATGGCTGCAAGCGGGCCAACGGCATTGGCAACATCGTTAGCACCATGGGCAAAACTGAGTAGCGCAGCTGCAAAGATAAGCGGTATGGTAAACAACCTATTCACACCGGCTTTATCGTTGCTTAGTTTATCTGCCGCCTTTGCAATCAATGGTTTTACGATAAGAAAAATAACAATCGCGATGCCCATACCGATCATGGCAGCAGTAAAAAAGTCAACTTTCCAGATCTTCTTAACGCCTTTGAGCATTAGGTAGGTGGCAAACGCCCAGGCCATAAACATCACCAGAATGGGCACAATTCGCTTCGCCGCCGCCCTCATATCACCCTGATAGGTGACCGAGCGCTTGATCAAATAAAGAAAAGCGGCGGCGATCACACCACCCAACACTGGCGAAATCACCCAGCTAGCGGCGATTTGCCCCATCTTGTCCCAGTTGGCGATATCAATACCTCCGGCAGCAATACCTGCGCCTAACACACCACCCACAATGGAGTGAGTGGTAGAAACAGGAGCCCCCATAGCGGTCGCGACATTTAGCCAGATCGCTGCCGCTAGCAGTGCACCCATCATCAACCAAATAAAGGTATCGGGATCATTGATCATCCCAGGATCGATAATCCCTTTTTTGATGGTACTGACAACATCACCACCGGCAATTAATGCCCCGGATGCCTCAAAGATACCGGCGATAATAATGGCACCGGTAAGCGTCAAAGCACGTGATCCAACCGCCGGGCCCACGTTGTTGGCTACATCATTAGCACCGATATTGATCGCCATGTAACCGCCGATCATAGCGGCCGCCACAAGTAGATAACCGTTATGCATCGCCTCCATCCCGGTACCGACGAACAGCATAATGCCAACAATAAAAACCACGGCCATACCCAGTCTGAATGTCTCGGCACGGCCTTTCGTTGTGGCCTTCTCAATTTGGTTAATATCTTTAAATTCCACTAAAACTTCCTCTACATAAAACTAAAGAGCTTAATAAACCCCTCGCGAACTAAGTTCACGATAAATAAACTCAAGAGACAAAAATTATTTCTCACCACGACCACGTTGAAGATAACGTTAAGCCAGGCCTCATAGTCCGCAATATTGCGCAGGCATAGATCGTCCGATCGAGAAGAGCGCCAACCTATTTCTACAGCAATAATAGTACGCCCCCCCCTGATTGGGGGGAGGAACCCGCGTACTACTTGCATCTATTTATGTGATTTTTTCAGCGACTTATCACATAAATCACACCACTAAAAACAGCCATATAGCCGTACACAAAACGCTCAGCGAATAATTGTAATCGCCTAACGTGGGCAAAAACACTTCCACAGCCTATCCAATCGCTAGCCTCTGAAGGCCGCTACAGATAGGCCTTGAGAGCATCGACACTCACCACCTTTCATGGGTACGCAGTCAAAACATCAGCCCACTGGACGGCATAATCCAGAACGTCACTACCTATTAAATATTACGCTCATTTTCATTTATAGAAAGGGGATACAGAGGCGATTTGAAACAAATTAATGTGATTTTTTCACCATGACCATACTTAAACCACAGCAAAAATACGCTGTTAAATGAGCCAGAATTTAGGCAAGAGTGGTACGATAATAATCAAGAAATATTCGTAGTAGAGGAAAGGGTTGGGGTGAATATACCGCAAGATAGCCCAACATCTATCATTGGCAGTGGCGCTCTGCACCTGCCGTTTTTGTACGAGCTTTCGTCTAGCGATTCTCTCGCAACAGCGCAATGGCAGGAGTAAAAATTGAGGTGCTATTTTGATCAAGCCATTTGAGAAAAAGTAAACGCTAATTCACGGCACCATTTTTGCGTTACCGCTCCCCAGTGAGCACACCAATGCGTTAAGACTAGAGGGATTAGCCTCCTCTTCTTTGCCTAGATGAGATAGTGCATATAGAGCGCTTACTTCACGAAGAATAGAGCCGATGATGAGCGAATAATATTAAACGAAACAAAATATTTTCAGGTAATACATATGTGGAGCAGTATTCATGAGCAATAGTGAAAAACCGGATAAGACAAAGGCAGGCAACAAAGAATTCTTCGATAACAAACCAACTGTGGTTACACATCAATCGAAAAAAAGTGAGTCTTTGAAAAAAGAGAGTACAGCACCACCAAAAAAAGACATCAAAGCACTACGCAAACGTCGAGCAGAAGATGAGCTCGAACCTTACCAAGCAGAACTTATTCGCATGCAACAGTATCTTGAGGATACAAATAGGCGCATGATCATTCTGTTTGAAGGCCGAGATGCAGCGGGTAAGGGCGGGACAATACGTCGTGTCACCCGTTACATGAATGAGAAACACTACCGGGTTGTTGCTTTAGGCAAACCGACTGAAGAACAACGAAGCCAGTGGTTTTTTCAGAAATACGTAACTCAATGTCCACGCGGCGGCGAAATCGTGCTGTTCGACAGAAGCTGGTACAACCGCGCCATGGTGGAACCCGTATTTGGTTTCTGTACCGAAGAGGAGTATAAAAACTTCATGCTTGGGGTTGTAAGCTTTGAGCAAGACTTAATCCGCCAAGGCACCATCCTCATTAAGCTATATTTTAGCGTCACCAAGAAGGTGCAAGAAAAACGCTTCAAACGACGCAGAGACGACCCACTACGCCAATGGAAACTCAGTGAAGTGGACATGCAGGCGCAGGATCGCTGGGACGACTTTACCCATCAAAAACATGAAATGCTTTGCCGCACACATACGACCGAAGCACCCTGGACTATTATCCGGTCAAACGATAAACATAAAGCGCGTTTAAATGCCATAAAGGTCATTTTAGACTCGGTACCCTATACGCATTTCAACCCTGAGCTAGATTGTACGCCTGATTCAGAAATAGTGGCATCGGGTGCCCAGGAGATAGAGCTGATGGAGGCCGAACAAAGACGGACTGGAAAAAGCGAAAGCTAATCTCTCTTGTATGCATTTGAGACCACAGGCACCAAAAGCAACCATTCAATTGCTATAGAAAGAAAGTATCTCATTACAAAGAGCGCAGGTTAGCGTTGGTATTTATACGGCACGTACGGGATAAGGCTTTTCCCCGTGCGTTTACAGTAAATAAAAAGTGCAGTTCATGTTCTTGCTGCAAACCTGTTAATCGGTGTTACTGTGTGCCTGCACAAAAACACATGCTGGCAGTAGCCGCATGACCTCTACTTTTGGCAGCAGCTAAAAACGGGGAAGATTACCTTGCCGCCGCCATAACCGTATTCCTTTCCAGCGGATTCTTTTGGGAATTTGAGCAACCTGGAGTATGAACAGATTCACACAGCTCAGCCAGCCAGCCAATACCAGGAAAACATACATTCAACACCAACCGCTAATTCTGCACGATAGCCAGCAATTAACTTAAAAAAGTGCGGGCTTAGTCAATATGTTTTTATGTACAAATGTTTCACCTACCCCATCAAGGATGCAGACATACATCATTTTGGTGTGCAGATTGATGCCGCAGTAATATTTTCTGTTTTCGGTGTAGAATCTCTTATGACCTTCTCCTCTTTTTGATTAAACATGGTGTGCAAAATCAATTTAAAACAAATGGATGGTCTAGCGACCAAGCCCGAGTAAGGGAAGAAGGTCATAAACAGCATCAAAAGCAATGATGAGAGGGATAAACCTCTGCGGTGTTTCGTTTGTGGCAAATGCCACAAGCCTCACACCACTACAATGGCCGGCTGATGCTAGGCGTTAGGCCAATTATCATCAAACTAAAATAGGAGCACCATGCTAAAAAGGCACAGAATACAGTTTCCAAAACCCGAGTCATCCAATCTTAATCAGGACGAATCCTATTTCTATCTTGAGGGATCAGGCGGGCAACGTAAAATCAGGTTTCATGACTACGATGAGATTTACCAGATACCGGGCCTGTATGAACAGATATTTTATGATCGCTTAAAATGCACATCCCCTGTCAAAGTAGCAACCATTCTTGAGTCTGCCGTGAGTCAATCTGGAGATAATTTTACAGAGTTACGAGTGCTGGATCTGGGTGCGGGTAACGGCATGATGGGCGAAGAACTAAAAAAACACGGT
>Ga0316190_10004411_pt1 | contig 10251 bp, 2 predicted proteins | sample Eddworburrow2_MG_FD_204929 | JGI IMG/M metagenome (GOLD analysis project Ga0316190, IMG submission 204929) | Coastal sediment microbial communities from Maine, United States - Eddy worm burrow 2 | ecosystem: Environmental > Aquatic > Marine > Coastal > Sediment | place: USA: Maine | collected... | reverse complement strand
CGGGGCCTATGCTATCCAGGGGCTCGGTTCTTTCATGGTGGAAGGGATCAGAGGTTCCTATTCCAATGTGGTCGGTCTTCCTGTGTGCCAGATTGTCAATGATCTCGAAATGACGGGTGCCGGCAGGTTATTTTCAAAATGAATCATATCGAAGAAAATCTCAAATACATTAAAGACAAAATAGCGGTGGCTGCCCAAAGATCGGGCCGCAAACCTGAAGAGGTTCATCTTCTGGCCGTTTCCAAGACCTTTGATGCCGACCATGTAAAAGCAGCGGTAAATGCCGGTCAGACACTGTTTGGCGAAAACCGGGTGCAGGAGGCCCGCGATAAGGCGCCTTTAGTCGATGAAAATGCACAGTGGCACATGATCGGGCGGCTTCAGAAAAACAAGGCCAAGTATATTCCCGGCCTCTTTGATATGGTCCATTCCGTCGATTCTCTCGGGCTGGCACAGGCCCTTAATGAGGCCATGGAAAAGGCTATTGAAAGGGGAAAGGAACTCAAGTCGGAAGTCCTGCCTGTTCTCGTGCAAGTCAATATTGCTGAAGAAGAGCAGAAGGGTGGAACAAAAGAATCGGACACGGTGGACCTTGTTAAAAATATCGCATCCCTTACCCATCTCAGGGTTATGGGCTTAATGATCATTCCTCCCTACAGCGATAATCCTGAAGACTCCCGTCCTTACTACAAAAAGTTAAAAGCCATGAGAGACAGAATAGCCGCCCTGAACCTTCCCCGTGTGGAAATGGCCCATCTCTCCATGGGAATGAGCGGTGACTTTGAGGTTGCCGTTGAAGAAGGGGCTACCTTTGTCCGTGTGGGTAGCGCTATTTTTGGAAAAAGAGATTATTCCGAATAATTTATTGATCCAGAAATCTAACAATTTTTTTTTGGGAAAAAACACCTCCACAATTTCCAGCAGTTTTTAAAGGAATGTTTATAAGTGGACACGTTAGTCTTCTAATGTATTGAAATAAAAGGGTTATTTTCTCTTTAAATGCCTTGACTTAGCGCCCTTTCAACGATAAACTTAAAGTATATGAAAAAGCCAAACTGTCTGTGAGGGCAGGGCGGAAAACCACGGGTCTTAAGCTGGTGTCAAGTTTTTAGGGGTGGCCTTAATACTTTAAAATATCAGCCGTACTTCTTGAGATAGCCGGGCTGCCATGAATGTGTTATTACATGTAGGCAGTTCGGTTTTTTTTTGATATGGGAGGGCACTTCGTTTATGAAGTTCCCTGAACAATTTCACTCATCACTTTAAAATTAGAGGAGCGGTTATGGAGGAGACTCTCTGTAAGAGAAGGGCGCTGAAAAAAGCGGTAGGGCTGATGAAGCAGTCATTGATAATGAGAGCAACTTTGTTGTCCTTACTCTTCTCTTTATTCATCGTCTTTTCTTCATCAAATTCAAATGCAGAGAACCTGCTGGAAGTTTATAAGTTGTCTAAAAAAGAAGATCCCAGGTTTGCTGCTGCTCAGCATCTGCATAAATCTTCCAGGGAAAAAGAGACGCAGGCCTATGCCTCTCTTTATCCAACCGTTTCTTTAAGCGGGCAGTATTCTAACAAAAACCAGGATATCAAGAGTAGTGATAATACCCTTTTTGGCGAGGGGGATGCAGATTCGAAGGATAAAGAGTACACCTTTGCCATTAACCAACCCATCTTCAGGTATACCGATATTGTGAGGCTCAAGCAGGCGAAGGCGGAGATGAGCAAGGCCGATGCAGAGCATGAAGAGGCGAAGCAGGAGCTGCTCCTGCGTGTTTCGGAACTCTATTTCGGCGCATTGGCAGCTAAAGATAGTATGGAGTATGTGGGGGCCGAGTTGGCCGCTGTTGAGGTCCATTACCAGACGGCGGAAGCAAGAAACCGGGCGAGACTGGCGCCTATTACCGATTTATATGATGCCAGGGCGAGGCTTGCTACGGTAACGGCCAATAAGATCGAGTCCGAGAATAAGCTTGAAGACGCCATAGAGGCCCTGAAGGAGACTTGTGGCAGTTATGTTGAAGATTTTTCCTTTCTAACGGAGGAATTACCTCTTCTTCCCCCCGTTCCATCGGAAGTCAAACCATGGATCAAGCTGGCTAATGAGGAAAATAAAAGCCTTCTCATCCAGCGTTACAATGTTGAGGCCGCAGAAAAAGAGATTAAACGCCTCAAGGCGGGCCACTATCCCACACTGGATCTTGCCCTTCAATATAACTATCGTGATACTGACGGATCGCTTTTTGGTGGAGCCAGTGAAGTGGAAACAAAGGAGGCGCTACTTCAGCTTAATATCCCTCTTTACCAGGGGGGAATGGTTAGTTCCAAAACCAAAGAGGCTATTGAGACTCATATGGCAGCCAGTAAGGTGTTTGAACAGCAGGCGCGCGCTGTGACGCGTGAGGCGAGAGCGGCCTATAACGGCATAAAAACTGCAATTAGTAAAGTGAATGCCCTCAAACAGGCGCTGGCATCACAAGAACTGGCGCTCAATGCAAAGCAGGAGGGATTTAAATCGGGTCTTTATGCCAGCCTTGCCGTACTCGATGCAGAACGTGATTATTACTTTGCCAAGCGTGATTTGTCACAGGCAAAGTACGATTATGTGCTAAATACACTGCGTTTAAAGAAGGCCGTCGGAGTTCTTCAGGAAGAGGATCTTGCTAAGGTGAACGACTGGTTGAAGTAATAAACGTCTGCAAAATATTAACAGCATTTTGTAGTAAATGAGATGATTTTTCCCATAAATGACTGTCAGGAAAATTTACACTTTTAAATCATATGAAAGTGATTTAAGTTTTTAAAATATATTAGTGTTGTTTTTGTAACTATTTGATAAAAAAAGTATCTAAATGTTTATGGGCTTTTTCTTCTTTAAGATGTCATAACTACGGGTGGCGACATGTTTGATGGATACAGAAGCAAATATTGGAAGGGGAAGAAAAACAAGAAAAAGAAGAATGCCCGAAAGGGTCTTCACTTTGAATCCCTGGAGCCGCGCCTCCTTCTCTCTGCCGATATAGGTATCTCCCCTGATAATACAGAGTTCATTGCCGATCTCTCCACCGATATTATTGCGCCTATTGTTTTATCTGATACGGACCTGCTGGAAGCTGCCGGTGAAATTTCTGATTCACCTCCTGATACTGTTGAGGCAGTTAGTGAAGATACCTCTTCTGCGGAAAATTCCGAAGACGTTCCAACCGATTTACCTGAAGAGGCGCCACAAGAGGCTTCTCCCGCTCCATCCGATTCTACTGCCCCCGCTTCAAGTCCTGACGCTTCATCACAGGCTGCTTATCTCCTATCTCAAGAGGCCGGAAAACAACTTCTTATCGTAGATCCGGCCATAGACGATTATCAATCCCTCATCGATGATTTCATCAAAGGGATCATGGAAGCGATGAATGCCGATAATGATGCTGCCGTCACTGAGGTGGAAAGTGAAAGGGCGAATATTTCCTCTTCTGAAGAAATATGGACATCAGATGAAACATCAGGCCCTCTTATTTCCGATAATGACGGTGAATTGATCCAATCGGAGTCTCTTGAATACAAGTCTTCAGCAACAGACTCCGTGCAAGTAGTAATACTGGATGCAAATGGTGACGGTCTTGAGCAGATTACGGAAATCCTTGAAAAGTATGAAGGCCTGACGGCTGTTCATATTCTTTCCCATGGAGCTTCCGGCCAGCTAAGGCTCGGCAGTTCTAACGTCACCAGAGAAAAGCTGGAAGAAAAGAAAGGTTGGCTCTCACTATGGGGTAAGGCCATGGCTTCGGGAGGGGATATTCTCCTCTATGGCTGTAACATAGCCCAGGGTGAGCGGGGTGTTGAATTCGTCAACAGCCTGAGCGACTATACAGGCGCTGACGTTGCAGCTTCCGATGATGCTACCGGTTCTTCAGACCTTGGTGGTGACTGGGTGCTGGAGGCGACTGTCGGTCTTATTGAATCAGCCCACCTCTTTACCGATCAACTTCTCTATGACGGTTTGCTTGTTACCGATAACACGACAACCCACATTGCTACTGCTCAAAATGCAGATCTTAATACGACGCAAACGATAGAACTCGATGCTGCAACACACACACTTGACCTGTCGGCTCTCGATAAAAATCTCCTTGTCAAGGTTGTGGAAAATGTCGATGACAAGGCAGGTAAGAGCAATATTGTCGTTCAGGAACTGGATCCCTTAACGGGTAACATGCTCTCTGGAAGTAAGACTGTTACCTACGTCATAACGAGCCAGTCCGGTGAAGTGCCCACCATTAAAGCCGGAAAGGATGGCTACAAAGTAAAAATTCAGCTCGAACGGGCTGTGGGCAATCTCGATCTTTCATCAGTGACTGACCTCCAGTTTTCCGTAGAAAAAACGGCTAAAACTTCAAGTAATGTGGCCTACAAGCGATTGACTCAGACAGGTTCTGTGGCTGTAGTACTAAGAAATGACGGGGAAATAAAGAGCCTGACCGTTGGTAAGGCAGCTGATACGGGCCAGTTGGAATTGATTTTGGGCGAAGATGCACGTATCGATAAACTGACCAAAGGGACAAACTTTAACGGCAACCTCAAGCTTACCTACCCTGATAAAAATGATACACCCAAACGGATCATCGATCTTACCCTTGTCAAACCTCTCATTTACGGTATCGGTTCACTCCAGGGATTTAATGCCGCCTCCATTACGGAAATCTCGTCGGCAAAGGGGAGCCAGGTTATATCCGTGGAAAACCAGACACCAATGACAATCAGTGCCGGTGAGGGGGATGATTTTATCCTTGTTGGGGGTAATTCACAGACGCTCATTGGTGGCGATGGCATCGATACCTATATTTTTGACGATAACTGGGGGAATGATACCGTTACCGAAGTAGACGGAGAAGGTAAGGGTGATGAACTGAGCTTTTCCAATGTTTCCAACGGCATTGACTTCAATATCTATGATTCCACCGCCGCGGCCGGTTTAAAGGGTGTGCAGGTTCAGGACAGAGTGACAGCGGGAAACAACATTGTCGATGCCGCCTTTATTGAAAAGGTGGCTGGCGGTACGGGGATTAATAATTATATTTTCCATGATGACTGGGGAAAGTTTGCTACCACAAAGTCGGAAGTTACCCATAATTTTGCCGTTGACGACAGTGAATCGGGAGCAGCGGAAGGAACACTTGATTTCAGCGCTGTTACTCATGATCTTGTTTTTGAACTTGACTCTGATGGAACGGTAAAGGTATCGGCAACCCGTGTAGACGGCGGCACCACTTACAACTACGTTGTTAATGCAAAGGGAATTGCAAACATTGTCGGCGGACTGGGAAAGAACCGCTTCTTTATTCTCAAGGATGATGCCTTAAGCGGTCAAATTACGACTCCTGTGATCAGCACGAATATTCTCGATTATTCCAGATATAACGGTGCAACGGCTGTCGTTGTCAATACCATAAGTAACGCTGCAACAGGGCTCTATGGGTCGGCTGCAACGGCGTCAGTCAAGGAAGTCCAGCGACTTACCCTCAATAATGCAACGGGTGGTGTTTTTACGCTCAGCCTCAATGGCTTATCGACAGGCCCAATCCAGTATGAGACGGATGGGGCCTCGGTGGCAACGAACATTGCCAATGCACTCAATGCCTTTCAAAATTCAAATACCTTTGCCGTAACGAATGCCGGTGCCGGTCAATGGGATATAGAATTTAATATTGCCGCCGATCATCCCACGCTGACAGTGGATGTAACTAACCTTGATGGTGCCGCTGTCACGGGAAATGTTATAGAACAGCAGCAGGGTTCATCGGGCAATGCCCCGGGAGGCATAAACAAAATCAACCTGGTTATTGGTGATGAAGATGGGGCCAGGGGGATGGTACTGCGGGGGGCTATTGACACAAGCGAGGCGAGTGGTGGTGGCGCCAGTGATGATATCCTTTATGCCGAAGGGGGCGATACCTATCTGCAGGGGGGGGCAGGCAATGATCTTCTTGTCGGTGCAGGTGATCAGGATTCCTTCCTTGGCGGCAGTGGTAATGATTATCTCTACGGCGGTAATGGGCAGGACAGGCTAAAGGGTGACCAGGGGAACGATACCCTTGTCGGCGGTGATGGTGTGGATCGGCTTTATGGCGGTCGAAATGATGATACCCTCATTGGCGGGACCGGTGCTGATTATCTCTATGGCGGATCAGACAATGACATCCTTATAGGCGGTGCTGATGCCGATAACATGATCGGCGGCAGTGGTGATGATACCTATGTATTCTCCGGTGACTGGGGGCAGGACAATGTCTTTGAATATAAGAAGGGTGGAGAAGATACTCTCGATTTTTCCGATGTAACGGAATCGATGAATTTCCTCTTCAGTGGCGGAGAAATCCAGGCCGGTACGGGAACCCTCACTGTCAATGAACCGGACTGGCTTCAGACCATTACCGGATTTGGTGATATTTCAGGTTCCTTTGGCGCAGGGTCAAATACGGTAACCGTTGGAAATAGCGGTAACAAGAATGAAGTGCAGAGAGTCTTTCTTGCCGACGCTGTTGGTGGAACCTTTACCTTATCCCTGTCGGACCCGGAACTGGCAGGGCACATTGTTGGTGATGCAGGCGCGACAAGTTTTACAACCGGAACCATTTTAGTTGATTCCAATCCCAACAATACGGCAGCCGACATAGAGCTCAAGCTTAAGGAGCAACTGGGCGCCGACAGCGTTAAGGTAACGCCCGTTGCCGGTGCTGCGGGGGCCTTCGATATAGAATTTGTTGACCCGGGCTACACTGACCTGTCTCTTATGACACTTCCATTGATAGCTCTTACCTATCCCGATTTAAATGATGGAATCGAGATTGTTGATGAAGGTACGGAGGCAGGGCATAATGCCATATTTGAGATTAATCTCTATTCGGCCACCGGTGGTAATTTTGACATTACCTTCGATAATCCTTCTGCGGCAGGTACGCTCAATGCCACCATTAATGTGGGTGCCGATGCGGCAGAGACGGCGCAAAATATTAAAAATTTACTCGATGCTCTGGCAGGAATTACGGTCAATGTTACCCAGAGTGGCTATGGAAACGTTTTCAAGATTGAGTTTACTGCCCCGGCAGAGACTCAGATAACCGGCTTCACCGCCGATGGGACGAATCTGACCCATGCGCCGCAGGTGATCGCTGTTACCGACGGTTCATCCATTCGTGAAGTGAAGACGCTCACCATCAATAATGCCACAGGAGGTAATTTTACTCTCTCTGTAGGCAGTCGTTCCACGGGAAATATCGCTTTCAGTATTGATGGGGAGGTGACACGGGCCAGGATTGCCGACGCCCTCGATAATCTGAAAAAGAGTTTTCTCCCCTTCTTCACCTACGATGTGCTTGTTGAAACGGTGACAGACCTTGCCGACAGCAAAAGCTGGCAGATCACTTTTACCTCACCCGATACTAAAGACGTGCCCGACATGACCATCGATGACAGCGGTCTTACCGGTGTGGGCGGGATCACATCGACAGTGGTGACTGACGTTGAGGGAACAAGCCCCAGTTCTTTCCGTTATATTGAAAAGATTCTGGCGCCCAATGCCGATACAACCTTTACTTTCGGCAATAACGATTCCCTGACGGAAATACTGAAGACCCTTGCCATGCCGGAGTTCCTGAGAAACTATCTCTTTGGAAAGGTAGGGGTTGAGGTCGATACCTCTCTCATAACGGCCAACAATCATCAGCTGGTTCTCGATTTCAGTAATGTAAGCCGTGAACTGGAATTTGAGTTTGAATCAAAGGGTTCTCAGAAAGAGGTCCAGACAATTACCTTTGCCGCCGGGGCAACGGGTGGTTTTTCTCTGGACTTTGCCATCCAGGAAAAACAGCGTCTCTATCTTACAGGGTCGCCCAGCGGTTCATTCCAACTGACCCTTGATGATCCCACCTCACCGGGGTCACCGCTGACGACGGGCGCCATCACTATCGATGAAGATCAAACAATTACAGGGCAGAATATTCAGATTGCCCTGGGCCAGCTACAGCTGTCTGATACGACTTTCTTCAGTGCTACTGTCAATAATGTGAAAGGCAATCCTCATGCCTGGGACATAGCCTTCGGTTATTCCGGCGATGTGGCGGAGCTTACGGCAACGGACCCACCGGGGGCGACGGCATCTATGGTCACGCTCAGGGACGGAATTAAGCTGACGACAAATGATATTACCGTTGTCACAGGAGATACTTCGACAACGTCTGCCAATATCGAATCCGTTCTCAATTCCCTTCTCGGCGATAAAGCCGTCAGTGTTTCCGGTAAAACGGTGAGCGCCAATGTTGAATATACAGTTACATTTAACGATCCCATGGATGTGGCCCTCCTTGCTGAAAACAGTTCTACGCTAACATCATCATTGACGACGGCAGTAGTGACGGAAGGGGCGGCAGGGACGACTTCCCTGAAGGTTACCAAAACCCTTAAACGGCCCGATATTTTCAGTGACAGCTACATTGGCGAATTTCTGTCCGCCATGGATGAGACGAGCTACGATGAGATAACCTTTACCAATATCGATTCCAACACAATTATCAAAGGCGGCCGTAATGCCAATACCTTTACCGTTGATAAAAATGCCGAATTTTCAGGTACAATAATTGGAGGCACCGGTTTCCGTCCCATTTCGTCACATCTCAATTATTCAACCCTCATGGGAGGGCTGGGGCTCGATGTTCCCAGCCTGACGGTAACGAACAAGCTCGATTTCTCGGGCAGTTCCTTTTTCAGACCCACTCTCGTTAACCTCATGACCCAGTCCCAGGGATCGGTCAATGTGCAGACCGTAACTGATGGGCAGCATGGAAAGGAAGTGCAGCGTCTGGTTATCCCCGATGCCGTGGCGGGCGCTTTTACCTTGAGTGATGGTGTCGATACGACGGCGCCTATCTTACTGGCACTTCCCTCTGTGCAAAATCTGGCACTCAGTGATAACGCCAGCGGTACATTTACCCTCAGCTATTATGATAGCAACGGTGTAAAACAGACCAGTGGCGCAATCAATATTGCCGGTTCCGATATTGCAACGGGAAGCTTTATTCAAAGTGAGCTCGATACTTTTCTGGGAGCAGGAAAGACGACGGTAAACGTTGACGGCGACAAGATCTGGACGATTGAATTTACAAATGAAGGTGATATTACACAGCTCATTACTTCCGATCCCGATACGACGGGAAAGGCGAGTATCTACAATGCTCAATATGCATCGGAAACATCAGAGCAGGTTGCCGAACGTATAGAAACTGCTCTTAATAACGCCCTTGGCGTCGATGCCGTTAGTGTCATTGCAGGCAATTCGGGATTCTGGGATGTTACCTATAATGATCCCGGCGTTGATAAAACGCTTCTTACTCTGGCCAATGTAGCCGATATTCCTCTCATACAAAAGATAGATGGACCGGTCATAAGCTCAACAGGATCACCACTTAATACGGTCCATACACTTAGTTTGCCATCGGGAGATTTTACCCTGACCATTAAGGGCCCTGATGGAACGGACTACACTTCATCAGCAATTACCTTTGATACCGGATTGAATGCTGATGAGATCACCACTGCTCTTCAGGGACTCATTGACAGTAATAGCCTGGGTTATGGGACGGTCTCCGTTTCCCTTGATGCAGCAGGGCCGCCCGATGATTATTCTATCACCTTCAATGAACAGTACGTTGCCCCCGTCGTGGCTACACAGGCCGGGCCTGTTGATACGAGTTCTGTTATTACCACGGTCGGTCAAAGTGGTGATCAGCAGCAGACGATCAACTTAAATGGCGCAACGGAAGGCATTATCGATCTGGACTACAATCTTGACGGTGATGTGGATAGCTCGGGAACGGTACGTATCGATATAGGGAACCTCCCTGCCGGGGCTGCCAGTTTAGCTGAAGCGGTAGAGAATACGCTTAATGGAGTACTTGGCGCAGGCGCCGTCACTGTGGCTGGCGATTCATCGCTTCTTACCATAGATTTTAATGCCCCCGTAAGGGACAGTTATCACATTAATCCACTTACGGTAACTACAGTAGCCCTGTCCTCAACGGCGCCGACCCTTTCTACATCCTCTGTGGGGCCTGTCTCTGCTCATTTTGAAAGGGACGCCGCTACCGAATCGAATCCCATTCAACGATTCCACTTTGATGCCGATGGCGGTACTTTCACCCTCAGTTATGACGGTAAAGAGACCGATGCCATAACATGGTCAGCCGATGCGGCAACGATGAGGGCGGCCAT
>Ga0316190_10004410_pt1 | contig 10252 bp, 7 predicted proteins | sample Eddworburrow2_MG_FD_204929 | JGI IMG/M metagenome (GOLD analysis project Ga0316190, IMG submission 204929) | Coastal sediment microbial communities from Maine, United States - Eddy worm burrow 2 | ecosystem: Environmental > Aquatic > Marine > Coastal > Sediment | place: USA: Maine | collected... | reverse complement strand
CCGCCGGTGGGAAGAACAGTCGACGTTCGAAGCATCGGTCCAACGCAACCCCGGCGACAGCGACGGCGGTACTGAGTTTGTCTTCAACGACGGCCCGCCGTTTGCCAACGGTCTCCCCCACTACGGACACCTCCTTACCGGCTACGTCAAAGATGTAATCCCCCGATATCAAACCATGAGAGGCAAACGGGTTGAACGTCGCTTCGGATGGGACTGCCATGGACTCCCCGCCGAGATGGAGACCGAAACTGAAATCAAGGTTTCTGGCCGGAAAGCTATAACCGAGTACGGGATCGACCGCTTCAACCTAGCGTGTCGCAATTCAGTGCTTCGCTACACCGACGATTGGCATCACTATGTATCCCGCCAAGCCCGTTGGGTCGACTTCCAAGACGACTACAAAACAATGGACCTTCCGTATATGGAATCGGTCATTTGGGCGTTCAAGCAGCTCTGGGACAAGGGACTCGTCTATGAAGCAGATCGGGTTGTTCCCTATTCGTGGGGGGCTGAGACCCCATTGTCAAACTTCGAAATCCGCTTAGATGACGCTACCCGCCCACGCCAAGATCCGGCCCTTACCGTGGCATTTGAGCTGGTGCCAACCGAAGGCGACCCTGGCCCCATGCGGGTCCTTGCCTGGACCACCACTCCTTGGACGCTCCCTTCCAATCTGGCTCTCGCGGTTGGGCCCGATGTCGACTATGCGGTACTGCCCACCCCCGACGGACAATACGCGGTAATAGCCGAGTCGGTGCGTTCCAACTATGAAAAGGAGTTGGGATCAGCCGACCCTGTAACCATATTGAAGGGGTCAGATCTGGTAGGGCGCAACTACCAACCCTTGTTCAGCTATTTCGCCGAACACGACAATGCGTTCACCATTATTGGCGCTGACTTTGTTGACACAGCGGATGGAACCGGCGTGGTGCATATAGCACCCGGGTTCGGTGAAGACGACCAACGTGTTGGCAAAGATGCCGGCATCGCTGGGGTAACTCCTGTGGATGACGAGGGCCGATTCACCGAACCCGTCCATGACTTTGTGGGACAAAACGTGTTTGATGCCAACCCTGAGGTAATCAGGGCCCTCAAGGACGCGGGGGCAGTGGTGCGCCACGAAACCTATGACCACAACTATCCACATTGCTGGCGCACCGACACACCGATCATCTACCGAGCAATCAAATCTTGGTATGTCAAGGTAACCGACCTAGCAGACCGGCTACTAGAGACCAACGAGGAAATCAACTGGATCCCGTCCAACGTCAAGCATGGCCAGTTCGGCAAATGGCTTGAAGGGGCCCGGGATTGGTCGATCAGCCGGAACCGCTTCTGGGGTGCCCCAATCCCGGTATGGCGAAGCGACAACCCCGAATACCCACGGATCGACGTCTACGGAAGCATCGACGAACTCGAGGCTGACTTTGGGGTTCGCCCCACCGACCTCCATCGTCCAGCGATCGACAACCTGGTGCGACCCAACCCAGATGACCCAACCGGGAAGTCCATGATGCGCCGGGTACCCGAGGTGCTCGATTGCTGGTTTGAGTCGGGGTCGATGCCGTTCGCTCAACACCACTATCCCTTTGAAAATGTCGAACGGTTCGAAAACCACAATCCTGCCGACTTCATCGTAGAGTATCTCGCTCAAACTCGCGGATGGTTCTACACCATGCACGTTCTTTCTGTCGCCCTGTTTGACCGTCCAGCGTTCTCAAATGTGATCTGCCACGGTGTGGTACTTGATGAACACGGGCGGAAGCTGTCCAAACGCCTGCGTAACTACCCCGATCCCCTTGAAGTGTTTGAGACCATGGGCTCAGATGCGCTGCGGTGGTACCTGATTGGCTCGCCGGTGCTGCGAGGACTCGATTTGAAAATCGAGTCCGATGGTCGAGGCATCCGCGACGTTGTGCGCCAGGTAATCAACCCCGTTTGGAGTGCGTACAGCTTCTTCACTATGTACGCCAATGCTGATGGATACCAGGCAACGTTCAGAACCGATTCTGCACACCTCCTAGACCGATACATCCTCGCCAAACTCCACGCCCTGGTGGTTGACACAACAGACCGTCTCGACGCCTACGATCTGGCCCGCGCCACAAGCGAAGTCCAGGGTTTCCTAGAGGCGTTGACGAATTGGTACATCCGGCGTAGCCGTGAACGTTTTTGGAATACCTCCGATTCGGGCGCCGGTGTGGATTCTGACGCTTTGGACACCCTGTACACGGTGTTGGTGACGTTGGCCAAGACCTTGGCGCCCCTACTTCCGCTAGTGGCCGAAGAAATCTGGACCGGACTCACCACCAATCGCGCCGATACTGACTCGTCGGGTCCTGCCGGCAGTGTCCACCTGCAAGACTGGCCCGACGCCGCTTGCCTACCCAATGACCTCAAACTAGTGACGGCAATGGACCGACTTCGTGAGGTGGCTTCCGCCGCGTTGTCGCTGCGCGACGATCACGGTCTACGGGTTCGGCTGCCGCTCGCAGAGGCCACAGTAGCTGGAGCTGACGTTAACCAGATAGAGCCCTTTGTGGACTTGCTGGCTGATGAGATCAATGTGAAGAGGATCACAATCAGCGAGGACGTAGAAAGATTCGGAAGCTTCCGACTACGCCCCAACGGGCGAGTCCTGGGCCCAAAACTCGGTCAAGAAGTCCAAAAGGTAATCAAGGCGGCCAAGGCCGGCGAGTGGACAAGCAACGACGACGGGTCTGTTGTGGTGGCTGGCCAACAACTCATCGGCGACGAATTCGAATTGGGGCTTGATCCCCTCGACGGAGTGGCGGCTGCTGCATTACCCGGCAACCGCGCCGTAGTTGCGCTCGACACCAACGTCACCGATGAGCTAGAGGCAGAAGGGGCCGCTCGCGACCTTGTTAGGGCTATCCAGCAACTCCGCAAGGACCGCGAGTTACAGGTCACAGACCGCATTCAGCTACACCTTGAGATGGACAGCGACTCCCACAACCGGATCGCACCCCATCTTGACTGGATCTGCTCGCAGGTGTTGGCCACCGGAGTCGAACTCAACACCGGCCTCACCCACCTCGCAACCATTAGCGGCACCGAAGTGGGTTTCGACCTGGCGTTGACCCACTAGCAGTTACCCCTACTTCATCGGCTCAGCCGCTGTGAATTACTCCCCCCAGGCGCTCATCTGGGCATCTACCACCAAGCGGTGGTCGATGCCCAGACAGCGATCGCAGTTCTAACTGCGGCGTCCGAACCACCCACCACTGCGGTTGGTTCCGTCATCTTCCAAGAAGTCCGTGATCGGGTCTCCGATTCCTGGCTCCTCGGTGGTCACCCTTCTCAGCTCATCTAAGAACGGATCTCCAGTCGGAGGTGGTGAGTCGCCTGCCGTCCCGTTGGCAATGGCGGGAGCAGCGACCTCGCCGGTGACTGGCCGCCCCCCGTTTGCAGCCATCACTGGCTGGTCTGCAACCCCTTCAGCGAACGGGTGCTGTATTTGCTCGGCCGTTACAGTGTCAGCCACGGCTTCAGTTAAGTACACAACCTCGTGTGCTTCTTCGGCCACAGGCTCTAAAACCGGCTCCGGTGCAGCCTCAGCGTCGGCTACAGGCTCGGTCTCGGACTCAACGTCGGTTTCGGGCTCCACCGGTTGATCACTGTCCACCGGCGCCAGAGTCTCTAGCTCATCAGGGCTGACTGCCTCCACTGAGCGTTCGGTTTCTTGCAGAGCTTGCTCCGCTTCAGCCTCAAGGCGTTCGAGCGCCATTACTTCTACTGCAATTGGCGGGTAGTCATTGCTGTCTACCATCCCAATTTCAGCAGGCTCTAGAGCCTCTCGTGAGCGAAGCGAATCTGGGTCATCTAGCACCGCGCTCAAATCGTCCAAGGCCTTCTGGACGTCAGCTCGCCTGGCATCTAGATGGTTTTCGAAACGTGAAACATCAGCTTGAAGCATGCTGTGAAGGTTTTGCAGCTCGGCGATCTGTGCCAGCAGGCTCGCCCGTTCGCCTTCATGGGCTTCAGCCAACTCCTCTTCAACAGAATCAACCTTGCCTTGGGCTTCTTCTCGAGCGTCGTCGAGCATCTTGGCCCGCTCCGCTGCAGCCTCAGCCAACAGCCGCTCTCGCTGCGCCACTGCTTCGGTTGTCATTTCATTTGCTTGATCGCGAGCGTCAACGAGTAGAGCGTTGGTCTGGAACTCGGCTTCGCTTCGGAGACGCTCTGCTTCATCTTCGGCGTCACGCACAAGCGTGTCCGCCGTTCGTTGAGCATTAACCAGGGTGTTTCGGAGAGTCTCATCGAAATCGGGCATCGGCGTTGGAGCCCCACCGTCCGCCCCGGAGGCGTGCGCTGGACTTCTCGCTTCGATCAGTCGAGCTTCGGCCGAAGCCGCCCTCTGGTCTGCTTCTTGAAGTCGAGCCTGAAGTCGATCGATTTCGTCAGCCAGGGGGGCAAGGTTTGCCAAAACCCGGTCTACTTGATCCTTGCTGTAGCCGCTGACTTCCTCACCGAACTGGATGTCGGGAATCCGTCGAAGCAACCGCAACTTGTCACTTTGCTGGGCCATCGGGCCAGACTAGCCTTGATCGAGGGTCAAGTGCACGAAGGTCGCGAATCTATGCGGCTTTATTCTGTCGATGTCTAACAATTCAACCTGTTGATCGGGGACCCAACCAGTCACAACAGCCAGGTCAGCGCCGCTGAGTCGACTGACCTCTGCTTTCGGAGGACTTTCGGCTAAACGAACCACTTCCAGATGAAGTTCCAGCCAAACGCCCCAATTCGCGCCCCTTTTGGTGTCATCTGGAGGAGTTGCGATCCTGTCCGGCCGCTAGGCCCCAAAAGTTGCGACCAGCAGCTAACAGATCACGCCCAGCAGGATCGCCAAACCAATCAAGACAGCCAATTCAGCAACACCGAAGCCAGCCATTGCCCCTGGCAGCGGCGGTATCGCCCTGCGCAGCGGTTGGACAACTGGCTCTGTAACGACAGCGGCAATGCCCCGAAGTGTTGCTGCTGGAGACCCAACCCTGATCGGGAAGAAGCCGAGCACCAAACGCACGAAGAATGCGAACTGAAACAACAATAAGATTATGCAGATCAAATCAGTCACTGGTCGAAATTCTACCGCTTAGCAAGCCAGACTGAACCATTAGCGGTTTGGGCAGCAATCTCGTGTCGATCGGCAACTACGACTGAGACCGGCTCCAAGAACCTCGCCGGTCCTCGGGCGAAACCTCAACCGAATCCGGTATCAACAAAAATGCGGCTGGCCCGACCTTTTCCATCGCCCCGCTCATCACGTAGCACACTCCACTGGCGAAATCGAGAAGCCTTTGGCTCAGCAAGCGATCCACCCCGCTCAAGCTCAAAACAACCGGGATCGAACTTTTGAAAATATCGGCGACCGTCTGAGCGTCGCTAAAGGAGGTGGGTGTTACCAGTTCTGGCTTCACGAAACGGCTCGCGCCCCTGATTGGCGTGACGTCGCCGCCCCCATACCCGCCCCCGGCAAGAGGCTCGTCGCTGCCTTGTTCAAAAATATCGCCGCTCTTGGGCGGCGCTGGCACAGAACGAAGGGGACGAACTCTGGGTTGCTGTTGGCGTTGGCGGTCAGGGCCGTCCTCAAAGGGACCCCCAGAGACCCTGGCGTCACGCTCCAACCTTCTGGCCGAGGGAGTGGCCTTGGGTATCTCAAGTTCAGACTCGTCCTCGTCTTGGCGAAGGTCAATCTCGTCAAAGGAATATGAAGCGTTATGCAACCTCCGAGACGATGGGCGATCGGGTGTTCTTTGCCTTGCTCCCCGCCCATCTTGACGAGAGCGTGGCTCACGCACCCTGGACGAGGAACCATGGGATTCCTCTTCGTCGTCATGAGGCCCACGACCCCCGCGTTCATACAAGTAGCGGTCATCGTAGTCCTCATCAGGCCCAAGGCCCATGTAGGTCAGCCAGTTTCGGAGCATTGACATGAGAACTCTCCTTGGCCTAAGTCTAGCTCGACGCTACACCAGTCAAGCGGATCAGCCCGCCGATCAGTAGCCCAAGTCATTAAATAGTGGGGCGCCGGCCAAATAATGCCGACCCGACTCGCACGATAGTAGCCCCACAAGCCGCCGCCATCTCGAAATCTCCCGACATTCCCATCGACAGTTCGGTTACCTCGCAGGTTTGGCCTAGCTGTCGCAACATTTCAAAGCTGGGCCGCGGGTCTGCTGTCGGCTCGGTTGGCCCCACGGTCATCAGCCCAATCACACTGAGTCCGTTTTGTCTACCGTGGTCAACCAAGCGGAGTGCGTCGTCAGGCTTGCATCCAGATTTTTGGGGCTCCGACGTTGTATTCACCTGTATCAGCACCGCAGCTCCCGGGCTGCGTTTAGCCACCTCGTCAAGTAACGCTGAGCGGTCCATTGTGTGCCAGAGGTGCACACTGGGCGCGATGCGCTTGATTTTATTGCGCTGCAAACCGCCGATGAAATGCCAGCGGACTGTCTTTGCTGCTTCAGACGGATCACCCCCATCGACGCCATCAGCGATGATGGTTTGTTTGGCTTGGAGTTCCTGGGCGTAGTTCTCTCCCAGATCACACAAACCAGCACTAATCGCGGTGCGAGCAACCTCAACCCCGAATCCTTTGGTTACCGCAACCAGGGTGACTGAACGCCCATGTGCGGCTGAATCAAGCCGTTCTAGGATATCTGAGGCACGAGACCTTACCGTTTCGACCGTTGGCGCGGTGGTCCAAGAATCCACCATCAGCAGACCTCCTTGTCGATCAATGAATTATCGTACCAGGCCACTGTTGTCTGCCTCCCGGTGTCCCCACGGGTGCGATAACTGAACCAATCCTGGCCACTGGTGCACTCGCCAACCACTTGCGGGGCTGGCCAGCCAGATTGCTCAACGGCGATGCTGGCGGCTCGGGCCAAATCCAAACCCTGGGTTCCCCATGAGGTCTGAGCTACAACCGACTCATCGGTCGCCGATACGACAAGTTCCATCTCGGCGTCTGCGAACTCGTAGGCAAGCGGCGAAATGCAAGGGCCAACCATCGCCGAGTGGGCCACTGCCCCAAGCTCGGCCAACCGCTGGGCCGCCCCGCTAATGACACCGTTGACGATCCCTTTCCAGCCCGCATGAACCACCGCCAGCCCGTTATGGGCCACCAGAACAACTGGCGCGCAATCAGCGGTGGTAACCGCCACGGGGCACCAAGGGGCTACTGTCACTGCAGCATCAGCCTCAGCGCCTGCCCATTCGCCTGGGTGGGTAACCGTTACCTGGTTGTTTCCGTGCGTTTGCACTAGCCAAGTCCACCGAGCATCAACTTGCGAGCGACGCAAGGATTCTGCTTGTGCTCCACCATCAACCCTAAAATCGCCGTCATTTCGATCGGTGAACGCAATGTGAACCGAGCCAGCAGCGACCGCGACTCGATATTTCCGAGCCATCGGCTAACGCCAGCTATTTGAGGAACGAGGGAACATCAAAGTCGTCGTCAAAGTCGTCCTCAAGATCAGACGATCCGACATCTACAAGGTCTATTGACGACTCATCGTGAATTGGGTCTGGATCATTGCGAGATCGCGAATTATGATTTGCCGCCGAACGCTCCTCGGGTGGCGGCTTGAACAGGTCCTCTACCACCGGATTGGAGTCGTCTTCATAACGATCGAACCCGGCCGCGATAACCGTGACCCGGATCTCCTCATCGAGGTTCTCGTCCACTACTGTGCCGAAAATAATGTTTGCGTCAGCGTGGGCTACATCATGGATCACTTCTGCGGCTTCGTTGACTTCAAACAATCCGAGGTCACTGGATCCAGCAATCGTTAGCAGGATGCCTCTCGCCCCTTCGATAGAAGCCTCAAGCAAAGGGCTGGCAATAGCAGCCCTAGCCGCAGCCAATGCCCGACCCTCCCCAGAAGCTCGGCCGATACCCATCAGGGCGCTACCGGCATCATGCATGATCATACGAACGTCAGCGAAGTCGGTATTGATGAGACCAGGAGTGGTGATGAGGTCTGCAATGCCGGAGACTCCCTGCAGCAGGATCTCGTCGGCCATACGAAACGCGCTAACCATTGAGGTCTTCTCGTCAGCGATTGACAGAAGCCGATCATTGGGGATAACGATCTGGGTGTCGACCTTTTCCCTAAGTCTGGCAATTCCTGCTTCAGCTTGAGATGCTCTCCTGCGCCCTTCAAACCCGAAAGGCCGGGTTATGACCGCAATGGTTAACGCACCCTGGCTCTTGGCCACCTCGGCTATGACAGGGGCAGCCCCCGTCCCGGTGCCTCCGCCTTCTCCCGCGGTGATGAACACCATGTCAGCCCCTTCGAGGGCGACACTGATCTCCTCGCGATGAGCCTCGGCCGCTTCCTGGCCAACTGCCGGATCGCTGCCTGCTCCCAGACCCCTGGTCAGCTCACGTCCGATATGTATCTTTGTTTCCGCATCGCTCATCAACAGGGCCTGAGCGTCGGTGTTCACGGCGACGAACTCGACGCCACGCAGACCTGCGTCGATCATTCGGTTCACGGCATTGCAGCCGCCTCCCCCAACACCGACTACCTTGACTACAGCAACATAGTTCTGGTTACTCATAACTTGCAGCGTCCTCTACTTGCGTCGTTCTCAACGATCGATAAAGCTCCCTTTACCGTTGGCGTCACGGGAACGACTATAGCCCGTCTGGACCAACAGGCCCGTGGCCACCGAGAACGAGCTTTACCAGCAATCTGCATCAGACTAGCAGCCACCAGACCACTCGTTTGGTTCTTTGGGCTCGAACAGTAGAGTCTTCCTACTCACCGTCGGCGATCTGGGTACTCTCACATCAATCGTGTCAAGGCAGCTTAGATCCACTCGGAGCAGTACGGTGTCGAGCGCCGCTAGCTTTGCTTCAAGCTCGCGTGCATCACCAAACCTGGCTTGCCCACCCACCTCTAGCTGGGCAAACACCTCTTCTTCTTCGACTGACCACCCTACAATTTCGCTGCGTAAGCCATCAGGCACCCGACTGACGATAGGCAACAGTGCACGGGCCGCTTCGGGAATGTGGTCTCCAGGTACCCCAGAAGCTTCAACCCCAGAGACAGACAACATTTCCGGTGGCTGGTCACTCACTACCTCTAGCTGTCGGCCTTCGACGTCAACCAACACAAACCTCGGCCCGGTTGGTATGGCCAGAATTGCATTTCTTTCAGTAACGCTGATCGTTACCGTTCCTCCCCAGCTGCGCTCAACGGTGGCCAACAGAACCCAAGGCACCGACTCGACGGCGATGGTCGCTGCATCGATGTCGATGTCCACCAGTGGTTGACCGAGAACGATTCCCGAGCTTTGGACCACTTGGCCAATGTCGACTTGCCGAGCCCCTGCGACCTCCACTAACTCCACGTCAAACAGGGCACTCTTGGCCACAGCAATGGCCGTGACCGACAAGGTTGCAGCTATAGCAACCGCGACCGCAACCCATAGACGGCGACGGCCAGTCTCACGAGCCACGCTACGACGCCGGGCTTGCAGTCTCGGATCAACACGCCGCATCCCTCCCGTTTCGGGCTGATCTGACCCACCACTTTGGCTACCAGATCCGTTCTCGTCCGCACCAGCACGTTGTGGAACAGGACTGTCAGCATCGTCAGGACCAGACGTGCTGCCATCTTGGGTCTTATCGCCACCTTTGACCTTGCTAGGTGCCACCACGAGCCTCTTTCAGCATGGATTGGACCCGATCTGGGATATGGGTAAGGTCACCAGCCCCCAAGGTAAGACAGAGGTCTCCTGGATTAAGTACACCGGCTAGGGTCTCGGCAAGGTCGTCCAATTGCTCCACATATCGAACGTCTGCGTCGGGGTGGGAATTGATAAAACTGTTGGCAACCAGCCTCCCGGTTATTCCTGGTCTGGGTTGTTCTCCTGAGGAGTAAATGCCGGTTACAAACAGCACGTCAGTTTGCTCGAACGCATCATGGAAGTCCCTCCACACTTGCTCAGTCCGGCTATATCGATGGGGCTGAAAGACAGTCACCAGACGTTCGGCGCCAATAGACCGGGCCGCAGCGATAGCCGCCTTCACCTCAGTTGGCAGGTGTGCGTAGTCGTCAATGAACTCCACCCCGCCCGCTTCGCCTCGCCGTTCAAACCTCCGACCAACTCCTCCAAAGGAGCTAAGCGCCTCGGCTGCAACCACCGGGTCCACCCCAAGAGCTACCCCAGCAGCCAAAGCAGCAGTCGCATTGAGTGCGTTATGCAACCCCGGCTG
>Ga0316190_10004408_pt1 | contig 10253 bp, 7 predicted proteins | sample Eddworburrow2_MG_FD_204929 | JGI IMG/M metagenome (GOLD analysis project Ga0316190, IMG submission 204929) | Coastal sediment microbial communities from Maine, United States - Eddy worm burrow 2 | ecosystem: Environmental > Aquatic > Marine > Coastal > Sediment | place: USA: Maine | collected... | reverse complement strand
GATTCCTCCTTGGTAACAGAAGGGGGCTCTGCCTGTTGCGGGGCAGGGGTGGATGGTGTCACACGTTTTACCGCTGGCTCTTCTATCTTGGGGGGGGTAGGCCGGGCGGCATCGGATGCTGCCTTTTCTGGCTCAACCCGCAACTGGTAGCTGGCACGATCGGCCTGTGTCTCGGGCATATCGCTGACACGAACCCGCTCTATTTCGTAATGGGGGGTTTCCAGATGGCGGTTGGGGATAAGCACCACCTCGACGGACTGGCGCTGCTCGATGTCATGAACGGCCTGACGCTTTTCGTTAAGCAGGAATGTGGCAACATCCACCGGTAGCTGGGCAACGATCCGTCCGGTGTTTTCCTTCATGGTCTGTTCTTCAATGATGCGCAGTACCGACAGGGCCAAGGATTCCACACCGCGGATAAAGCCGTGTCCGTTGCAACGGGGGCAGACATTCTGGCTGGATTCGCCAAGGGAGGGGCGCAGGCGCTGGCGGGACATCTCGAGCAGACCGAAGCGGGAGATGCGGCCGATCTGGACGCGGGCGCGGTCCTGTTTCATTGCCTCCTTCAGGCGATTTTCCACCTCCCGCTGATTGCGGGCCGGTGTCATGTCGATGAAATCGATGACCAGCAGCCCACCCAGGTCGCGCAGGCGCAGCTGGCGCGCAACCTCATCTGCGGCCTCCAGATTGGTGTTCAGGGCCGTCTCTTCGATATCGGCCCCTTTGGTGGCCCGTGCGGAGTTGATATCGACAGAGGTCAATGCCTCGGTATGATCGATCACGATGGCGCCGCCTGAGGGCAGGTGTACCTCGCGCTGGAAGGCGGACTCGATCTGGCTTTCGATCTGGTAACGGGTAAAGAGTGGAACCTCATCTTCGTACAGTCGAATTTTGCGCAGATAACTTGGCATCACCTGTTGGATGAAGTCGCAGGCCTCTTCGTAGGTGTCCTTGCTGTCGATGACGATCTCGCCGATATCCGCCCGCAGGTAGTCCCGAATGGAGCGGATGATGACGTTGCTTTCCTGATAGACGAGGAAAGGAGCCGATCTTTCCTTGGATGAGGTTTCGATGGCATCCCACAGGTGGATGAGGTAGTCCAGATCCCACTGGAGCTCCTCCTTGCTTTTGCCTACCCCGGCGGTGCGTACGATGAGCCCCATATCCTCGGGGATGGTCAGGTCGGCCATGGCCTCTCGCAGCTCACTGCGGTCAGAGCCCTCGATGCGACGGGATACGCCACCGGCCCGTGGGTTGTTGGGCATCAGGACCAGATAACGGCCAGCCAGGGAGATAAAGGTGGTCAGCGCGGCGCCCTTGGTGCCTCGCTCTTCCTTTTCAATCTGGACGATGATTTCCTGGCCTTCCCGGATGGCGTCCTTGATGTTCGGTCGACCGCCGGCTTTTGTGGCCTCTTCGGTAAAGTAGGTGCGGGCAATCTCTTTGAGGGGAAGGAAACCGTGGCGATCAGCGCCATACTCCACAAAGGCAGCCTCAAGACTGGGCTCGACACGAGTGACGCGTCCTTTGTAGATATTGGCCTTTTTTTGCTCCCGGCCGGGGGTTTCGATGTCTAGGTTGTATAGTTTTTGGCCATCCACGATGGCTACGCGCAACTCTTCCGCCTGAGTTGCGTTAATTAGCATTCTTTTCATATTGTCTGTATCTCGTGGCGCGCCATACTACGCCATCTGCTTAGCGCGGCTTTTGCTCCATGTCTTATGGAGGCACCGGCCTTGCCTTCCGACATGTTCGGAAGGTAGCAATATAGCCTCGAAGCAGCACCCAGTCTTTAAGTGTAAGTCCGCCTGCTCTGATGAGAGAGTAGGGGCTCAAAGCCGAGCTCTGGGGCGCAGATAGAGGCGCGCAATTAATCTTTTCACCCCCATCAAATTCTGAGGGCAACTCAATTTGCGTAGTCAGGAGATTGTCATACGGGTAGGAGACCGGCCGCTGTGGCCAAAAAGGGCCTCTTTACGCGATGTCTGTTTATGCAGTCCCAGCCGCCACTTTATCGGATCATTGCCGATGAACCCCGATAGAGGATCAATTCCAAACTACGCCTGTCGGCGTCCGCGTTAGCTATGCGGACCCCAGGTAATCAGTTCAATCATCAGTCAGCGGGCATTACCCCGGACTTATGACCAACGACCAACTATAACAGTCTTGGCAAGCTGCATCAATCAAGGGGTGAAGCTGGTATTATTGCCGAAATGTCTGAACCACAACCGAATGCCTCTAGCGCCACCCAGATCCGGGTGGATGCCGACCACCAAGGGCAGCGCATCGACAACTTCCTGCTCACGCTGTTGAAGGGGGTGCCGCGTAGCTATGTCTACCGCATCCTGCGGCGGGGTGAGGTGCGGGTGAACAAGGGGCGCATCAAGGCGGCATATCGCCTCCAGGAGGGGGATATGGTGCGCGTGCCACCGGTACGCATGGCCGAGCCCAAGGAGCAGCCCCGGCCCCATGAGCGGGTCCTTCAACAGCTCCAGGATGCGGTGCTGTACGAGGATAAGCGTCTGTTGGTGTTGAATAAACCGGCCGGGATTGCGGTGCATGGTGGTAGTGGCCTGAGTTATGGGGTGATCGAGGCATTGCGGGTGCTGCGGCCGGATGAGAAGCAACTGGAATTGGTGCATCGGCTGGACAGGGAGACCTCTGGCTGCCTGCTGGTGGCCAAGCGACGCAGTGCCTTGCGAGCGTTGCACGAACTTCTGCGCAGTAATCAGGTCGATAAGAGCTATGTTGCCCTGCTGTCGGGGCAGTGGGATCGCAAGCGCGCCAACGTGGATGCCCCCCTGCTGAAAAATACCCTGCAAGGTGGCGAGCGTGTGGTACGGGTGGATCCCGAAGGCAAGCCGGCGCTGACCCGGTTTCGGGTGCTGGAGCGCCTATCCGATGCCACTCTGGTTGAGGCCAAGCCAGTCACCGGGCGCACCCACCAGATCCGGGTGCATGCGCTCCATTTAGGGCATCCGATCCTGGGGGATGCGAAATATGGTGATAGCCAGAAGAACCGGGCTTGCCGTGAGCGCGGCCTGCGGCGGCTGTTTTTACATGCAGCCTCCATCCGTTTTCGCTGGCCTGGAGAGGATAAGGATCAGCTTATCGAGGCACCGTTGGAACCGGGCCTGAAACAGTTTTTGGCAGAATTGAGAAAATGAAGAAGCGAAGTTTTGAACTCTTGGTGTTTGACTGGGACGGTACCCTGATGGATTCCGAGGTCCGTATCGTGGAGTGCGTACGTGCCGCAGTGGCTGAATTGGGGCTGGAGGTGCCACCGGACAGCAGTATTCGCAATATCATCGGCCTGGGGCTGACGGAGGCGATAACCGCGTTGTTTCCTCGGGCAGATGATCAATTGATCAATGAGATTGCCAATCGCTATCGGCAGCACTTCCTGTTCCAGAACCAGACCCCCATGCCGCTGTTTGCCGGCGTGGAAGAGACCCTGCGGGAGCTGGAATCCCGGGGCTATCTGTTGGCGGTGGCCACCGGCAAGAGCCGCCGTGGGCTGGAGCGGTCCCTGGAGCATACGGATCTGGGCAAGCTGTTTCATGCCACGCGCTGTGCGGATGAGACCTTTTCCAAACCCCATCCGGAGATGTTGCTGCAGCTCATGGATGAGTTGGGGACCATGCCGAGTGAGACCCTGATGATTGGTGATACGGAATATGACATGCAGATGGCCAGCAATGCAGGGACCGCCTCCCTGGCGGTAAGCTGTGGTGTGCATGAGGTTGAGCGCCTGCTGCAGCATGGGCCAGAGGCCTGTTTGCAGGCCGTTTCCGAGATGGTTGGCTGGCTTGATGGCAAGCATTGCCAAACCGCATGATGGTTGAATTCAACGACACTGTTAGAGACTGAATTATGTACGGAGATAACAAGGATAATCTAGCGGGATCTGCTTCTGGGCAGAGTGAGGGCGCCCCAGGGGAATGGGAACGGAAGCAGATGGAGAAGATGATGTTTGCCTCCATCAACGAGGCCAGGCGTGCCCGCCGCTGGGGCATCTTCTTTAAGCTGCTGACCTTTGGTTATCTGTTTGGTCTGCTGTTGCTGTGGATGCCCCAGAAGTTTCCGGATACGCCCACCAAAAAGGATGGTCATACCGCCGTGGTTGAGGTCAGTGGTGTGATCGCGCCGGATGGCCCCGCCAGTGCCGACAATGTGGTGACCGGTCTGCGCCGTGCCTTTGAAGACAAACACACCAAGGGTGTGATACTCAGAATCAATAGCCCAGGCGGCAGTCCGGTGCAGGCGGGTTATATCAATGACGAGATACGGCGCCTGAAGGCTGCAAATCCTGAGATTCCGGTGTACGCGGTGATTGCCGATATCTGTGCATCCGGCGGTTACTACGTGGCCGTTGCCGCTGATGAGATCTATGCCGACAAGGCCAGTATCGTTGGCTCGATCGGTGTGCTGATGAATGGCTTCGGTTTTGTAGAGAGCATGGAAAAACTCGGTATCGAAAGGCGCCTGCTGACCGCCGGTGAAAACAAGGGCATCATGGATCCCTTTTCGCCCCTGCGGAAGGAGGATGTGAAACACATGAAGGGCATGCTCGGCCAAATACATGAGCAGTTCATCCAAGTGGTTAAAGAGGGACGGGGTGAGCGACTGAAGGGGGGAGATGAGCTCTTCAGCGGCCTGTTCTGGAGCGGCGAGAAGAGTGTCGAACTGGGGCTGACGGATGGCCTGGGCAGTACCAGCTATGTGGCCCGCGAGATCATCGGGGTAGATGAGTTGGTGGACTTTACGCCCAAGGAAAATGTATTTGAGCGCCTGGCCGAACGTATGGGCGCAGGGGCGGCCTCCACCTTTGCCCGTCTGTCCGGTTTTAGCTGGGGACCAAACCTGAACTAGCAGATACGTGGGAGTGGGTCGTCTTCCAGTTCTTGCAGGATGCGTTCGCCCCCCAGTTCGGTCTCAAGGATTACCATGGGGTTTGCGCTAGCCACCTCACCGATGATGGCGGCCTCGCTGCCCTCAGGCAGGGCCTTCCAGGCTGCGAGGACGGTTGCGGCATCCTCAGGCGCAACCACTGCAACCACCCGCCCTTCACAGGCGAGGTAGAGGGGGTCATAACCCAGCATTTCACAAACCGACTGTACGGGATCACGTATCGGGATCGAGGGTTGTTGCAACCTGATCTGATAGCCCGTTGCGCTGGAGAGCTCGTGGGCAACGGTGGCCAATCCACCGCGGGTAGGGTCGCGCATGAAGCGCAGGCCGGGCAGATCCCGTATGGCCAGGGTCAGGGGCAGTACGCTGGCGGCATCAGACTGCAGGTCCCCGCGTAGGCCAAACTGCTCCCGCGCCAGCATGACTGCGGTGCCGTGATCACCCACGGGGCCGCTCACCAGCAGCCGGTCTCCTGGTTTGATCTGTTGCATGCCGAGCCCTAGGCCAGGGGGGCGAAAGCCGATGCCGGTGGTGGCCAGATAGATACCTCCGCCTTCACCCCGTCGGACTACCTTGGTATCACCGGCAGCCACCTGCACACCTGAAGCCTGTGCGCTTCGGCCGATGCTGCTTACGATGCGCCTTAGCTGCTCGATCTCCAGCCCTTCCTCAATAAAGGCATTGAGGCTCAAGTAGCGGGGGGAGGCTCCTGATACGGCCAGGTCATTGATGGTGCCATGTACCGCCAGTGAGCCGATATCGCCACCGGGAAACTCCAGGGGCTGCACCGTGAAGCCATCAGTGGTCATGAGCATCTCACCCGACTCCGTGGGGAGCAGCGCCGCATCGGCCTGGATATCCAGTTCAGGACTGCACAGGTGGCGGGCGAAGATCTCCTCGATGAGTTCGCGCATAAAGCGCCCACCATTGCCGTGGGCGAGAGAGATGTGGGTGCTTTGCATGAGCAGTTGGCTGTGGGGGCCAAGCAGCCAAGTATTATTTCCGGTTAATTCTTACAGCGACCGTTGACATACTTGTCGATGGCCTCTGCGGCGGTCTTGGCCTGGCCCATGGCCAGGATTACGGTGGCACCACCGGTGATGGCATCACCACCGGCGAAGACGCCGCGCTTGCTGGTTTGGCAGGTCTCTTCATCCACCGTGATAATGCCCCATTTGTTGGTTTTGATCCCTTTGTCGTTGGCCGGGATCATGGGGTTCACATCGCAGCCGAGAGAGAGCACCACGGTATCTGCATCCTCGATAAAGAACTCGCCCGTGGGCATGGGGCGGCGGCGGCCCGATTCATCCGCCTCGGATAGCTCCATCTTCTCGCATTTGATCTGTTTGACGAAGTTGTCTTCGTCAACGATGAACTCCACCGGGTTAGAGAGCCAGCGCCAGTCGATGAACTCCTGTTCGGCATGTTCGAGCTCTTCGGTTCGCGCCGGGGCCTCCTCATGGGAGCGGCGATAGTAGCAGGTGACATCGGCGCCCAGCCGTTTGGCGGTACGCAGTACATCCATGGCGGTATTGCCGGCGCCGATAACGGCCACCTTCTTGCCCTGGTACAGGGGGGTGGCGAAGTCGGGGAATTTATCCGCCTCCATGAGATAGATGCGGGTCAGGTATTCATTGGCGGAATAGACGCCATTGGCGTTCACACCCGGCACGTTCAGCATCTTGGGAAGGCCGGCGCCGGAGGCGATGAATACCGCATTGAAGCCCTCGTTTTCCAGCAGGTCATCAAGGCTAAGGATTTTACCGATGATCATGTTGTAGACGAAGCGTACCCCGATCTTTTCCAGGTACTCGATATCCTCATCAATGATCTCCATGGGCAGGCGAAATCGGGGGATGCCGTAGACCAGCACGCCGCCGGCACGATGGAAGGCCTCGAAGACCACCACCTCATGGCCACGGATGCGCAGTTCGTAGGCGCAGGTCAGACCGGCCGGGCCGGCGCCGACCACGGCGATACGCTTGCCGGTGGCGGGTGGGATCTTGGGTAGTTCCAGGGTGCCGTGTGCCCGTTCGTAGTCGGCGGCATAGCGTTCGAGACTGCCGATGCCCACCGGCTCCTTCTTTTTACCCACCACGCAGACCGCCTGGCACTGCTTGTCCTGGGGGCAGACGCGGCCGCAGGCGGCGGGCAGGAAATTTTTCTCACGGATCTTTTTGGCGGCCTCGGCCATTTGGCCCTCTTCAATCAGCTTGATGAAGGCGGGGATATCGATGCCGACGGGGCAGCCAATGATGCAGTCGGGTTTCTTGCACTGGATGCAACGCTTGGCCTCTTCTATGGCCTGTTCGATAGAGTAACCAACGGGCACCTCTTCAAAATTCTTGATGCGCTCTTCCGGTGCGATCAATGGCATCTCCTGAAAGGGGATGGCCATGCGCTCCTTGTTGCTTAAGCCAGTACGTTTATTGGTATTTTGTGACATAAAGCCTTCCCGTGTTACAGCGATTCCAGGGCTTTTTGTTCTTCAGCGACAAACATCTTCTGCCGCTTGGTCAATTGATCAAAGTCCACCTTGTGCCCATCGAAGTCGGGACCGTGGAAACAGGCAAACTTGGTCTCACCGTCGATGGAGACACGGCAGGCACCGCACATGCCGGTGCCGTCAACCATGATGGCGTTGAGTGATACAAAGGTTTCGATCTCCAGGGGGCGGGTGAGGTCGCACACCGCCTGCATCATGGGTACCGGGCCGATGGCCAGCACATGGCTGACCCGGGGCTCACGTTTGATGACCTCTTCCAGGGCCTGGGTGACAAAGCCCTGGATGCCGGCCGAGCCGTCATTGGTGGTGGTGATCACCTCGTCACAGTTCTTCTCCAGTTCATCCACCATGATGAGCAGGTCCTTGCTACGGGCGCCGACGATGCCGATCACCTTGCTACCCAACGCCTTGAGGTCACGGGCCGTGGGGATGATGGCGCCGGTGCCATAGCCGCCACCGATGACCACGCAGGTGCCGCGATAATGTCGTACATGGGAGCGCTCACCCAGGGGCCCGACGATATCGGCAAAGTTGTCACCCACTTCCATGGCGTTGATCTCGGTGGTGCTTTTGCCCGCCGACATGACAATGATCTCAATATGCCCCTCTTCACTGTCCCAGCCGCAGATGGACAGGGGGATGCGTTCGCTGAACTGGTGGGGACGGATGATGATGAACTGGCCTGCCTGCAGCTTGCGTGCGATCAGGGGGGCCTCGATTATATAGTGAAAGGTATTGGGGCAAAGCTCACGCTTGGAGACGATTTTGAATGTCTGCTGATAGCGTGCGGCTGAAACCTCGGCGGTGATGAGCAGGGGTTGATAGTGCTTCGCTTCGTGGCGCACGATATAGGCATCGTCCCACTCCCTATCGCTTTTACCGAGTATGGCGTTATAGGCCTTTTCGAGTTTGGCCTTTTCCCGGTCACCGAGGATGCCCTTCTTCAGCATCTTGCCCAGCGCGCGGGCGGCATGCATGCGTACCAGTGAGTGGGTGTCGGCAAGTAGGTTGAAGGCGTTATCGAAGAGTTTTAGGCGCTTGGTTTCGTCAAGCAGATCAGCGTTGAGCCTCAGGGCCAGGCGACCCATGGTATCCAGGGCGATGGCGCGCAATTGGTAATTTTTTGATTTTGATGCGACCAGGATCTCGGCCAGGGCTTGTAGAACCTCAGGCGCTCGAAAGTAGGCGAGGGCCTGGCACAGATTGATCAGTGCCAGCTCATTGCCCCGGTTTTCACTCCAGGCGGTAAGCAGAGGGTCAATGGCCGCGGTGCTGTTCAAGGCGATGGCGCGACCCAGATGGGCGCAGGACTCGGCGTCGGCGTTGATCAGTTCATCGATAAGCACCGGCAGTACGGTTGGGCCAAAGCGGACGATCTGCTTTTCGGCGCGATTGGCCAGAATGATCATCCCGGTCATGCCGCCATGATCATGGTAAAAAATGTTTACCAAGGCTTGAGTGAGGCTGCCTTTTTCCGTGTCACTGAGATCGCTGAGTGCCGCTATCTGGTCCAGTGTCAGTGATATGGAATCCTCGCTTCCGAGTTCTATATTATTGATTATGCTTTGTATTTCTTGTGACATCATACCCCAACCCTTGGCTTTACTGCCCGGGTGCCCGGCTTGGAAAAGGCACAAGTATAGGGGGTTTGTGGGGGGTTTGTCACACGGCTCGAAGGGGCTTTATTAAGGCCTTGATTTTTATCAGTAATACCCTTGAGTATTGCCGATTGCTTGGTGGCTTTTGGATGGCCTTGTGAGTGACCAGGGTGGGGGCTAGGGGGATTCCTGGCTGCTGTGGCGAAAACTTTCAAGTACCTGGGCGAGGTTGATTGCTCCCATGGGTTTGCCGTCGTTGTCGATTACTGGCATGTCTTCGATATTGTGATCAAGCTGCCGGTGCAGAATGTCTTCCAGTTCCTCTTCCAACTCCGCTGTTACAAAATGTGAGTTCATGATCTCACCAGCATTTCCCGTGCTGATGTGCTCCATCAGTTGTCGCCGGGTATGTTCCGGCCGATGCTCCGCGAGCAGGATACAGGCCACCTTGTAATAGGTGATATGTCCGATGAGTTTTCCGTCAGGGGCAGCCACATAGAGATCCCGCAGCCCAGGAATATCGAGCATGCGGTCGATAATGGTTTCCACTGACCAGTCCGGATGGACTGTTCCCAGGTCGCGGGGGTGTTGCTTGAGCCATTCCGCTACTTTCATGGTTTTACTTTCCTGCGCTTGGTTTTGATGTCGATTTCACCGGCCTTGAACAGGGCGAAACGGACGGCCAGGGGGCCGAAAAATTCATTCAGGATGGTGGCGGCGACGACAATATTGATAAGGATGCCGCCGATCTCTTCAAAGCCGGGTTGATTCACCAGGGTCAAGGCGAGCCCCACAGCGACGCCGGCCTGAGGGGTTAGGGCAGGACCTTGCCAATAACGCACCTGTTTAGATGCCTTGGCCAATGAGGCCCCCACAAAGGCCCCAAGCATCTTGCCGAGGAAGCGGGCCAGAAAATAGATCAGGATCAGGCCGAAATAACTATAAAAGATATGCAAATCAAAATGGGTGCCGGCGATGGTAAAGAAGAGGACGAACACCATCTCTTCAAGATAGTCCACCGGTGCAAACAACCGGTCGCCGGCGGCACGCAGGCGCCAACGGGCGGTGAAGCCCAGCATCATTGCCGTGAGCAGGGGGGAAAGGTGCCAGAATTCGGAAAGCCCCATGGCGAGAAAGATGGTGGCCAGGATAATCGGCAGACGCAGACCTCCCTGACGAACATGGCTTCCGGCAATGGCCAGCAGCAGGCCCAGAATACCCCCCAACAGCAGGGAGCC
>Ga0316190_10004406_pt1 | contig 10253 bp, 9 predicted proteins | sample Eddworburrow2_MG_FD_204929 | JGI IMG/M metagenome (GOLD analysis project Ga0316190, IMG submission 204929) | Coastal sediment microbial communities from Maine, United States - Eddy worm burrow 2 | ecosystem: Environmental > Aquatic > Marine > Coastal > Sediment | place: USA: Maine | collected... | reverse complement strand
AACACGTATTGTTCTCCTGCGCTGCCTTATTCCGTGACCTTGTCACGATATTCACAAAGATCCTCAATAATACACGAACCGCAACGAGGTTTGCGCGCAATACAGGTATAGCGGCCATGCAGGATCAGCCAGTGATGAGCGTCTTTGAGAAACTCTTCCGGAATAAAGCGTAATAATTTTTTTTCGACGTCCAGCACCGTTTTGCCCGGGGCCAGGCGGGTGCGATTAGCAACGCGATAAATATGAGTATCGACGGCCATGGTGGGTTCACCAAAGGCCGTATTGAGAATCACATTGGCGGTTTTCCGCCCGACACCGGGCAATGCCTCAAGCTCAGGGCGCGTTCGCGGTACCTGGCCAGCATGATGTTCAAGCAACAGTTTACAGGTCTTGATAATGTTTTCGGCCTTGCTGTTGTACAGGCCGATAGTTTTGATGTAGCGCTTAAGGCCTTCGACGCCCAGTTTGGCAATGGCGGTTGCGGTGTTGGCCACCGGGAACAGTTTGTTTGTAGCCTTGTTAACACCCTTGTCGGTTGCCTGGGCCGAGAGGATAACGGCGATTAATAGCTCAAACGGTGTGGAGTATGTCAGTTCAGTGGTCGGGTGTGGATTATCCTGCTGTAGACGGGTAAATATTTCGCGGCGTTTTTGGGCGTTCATGGTTGTGGACCGCTTAGGGGTGAGGAGTGAGGAGAAAGGAGTATAAAATCGTCATTTCCACAGCAGAGGATGCCTTTCCCCTGCCACCTATCCAGGTTGTTACGTCCCCGTAACGGCTTCGGCAGTAACGGGAATGACCTCGTTGCTACGTTCTTTACGCCGATTGTCGATGACATTTTTTAATGCAATCAATAAACCCAGCCCGATAAAGGCGCCGGGAGGCAATATTGCCAGCAATAGGCCACGGTAATCATCGATAACAGTCAGGCTGAAGCCGCTGGCGGCTTCACCAAACATTAACTGGGCATTGGCCAGCAGGGTGCCCTGGCCCAGCAGTTCCCGCATGCCACCCAGAACCACCAGAACAGAGGCAAAACCCAGGCCCATCATCAGGCCGTCGAAAAAGGCCGGCAACGGCGGTTGTTTGGCGGCAAAGGCTTCGGCCCGGGCGATGATGGCGCAATTGGTGACGATCAGCGGGATAAAGATGCCAAGGACCTTGTAGAGATCGTAAAAAAAGGCATTCATCGCCAGTTCGATGGCCGTTACAAAGGAGGCAATGATCAGGACAAAAACCGGGATGCGGATTTCCGGGCGAATGATATTACGAATCAGTGAAACCGTGACATTGGATAATACCAACGTCAGCAGGGTGGCGATACCCAGCCCGAGACCGTTGATAACCGTGTTGGTGACGGCCAGCAAGGGACACAGGCCGAGGATTTGTACCAGCGCCGGGTTATTGTTCCACAGGCCATCGCGGGCAATTTGAAAATAATCAGTCTTCATGTTGTTCGGCCTCCGCCAGCCTGGCTCGAGTTTCATCCTCTGTCACGGGGCGTGCCAGCAAGGTATCTTTGTTGGCCTCGAAGTATTGTAGCGCCTTGTGTACCGCCTTGACTACGGCGCGCGGTGTTATTGTGGCACCCGTAAACTGATCGAATATGCCACCATCTTTTTCTACCCGCCAGCCCAGGCCGCCGGGGTTGTCAATGGAATAGCCGTTGAAGCTTTCTATCCATTCCGAACGTTCGATTTCAATGCCATCACCCAGCCCCGGAGTTTCCCGATGACCGATGACGCGCACTCCCATCAGAAGTCCGTATTGATCGATAGCGACCAGCAGTTTGATATTGCCGTTATAACCGTCAGGGGCCGTTGGTGCCAGGATTACCGCGACGGGTTTACCATATTTTCTGGCCTGGTAGGCGATGACGGATTTTTTACTGCCGAGTAGTTCATGGTCATGCAGGGTCAGGGTGTCTTCAGACAGGTCATTGTCATGTAGTCGTGGTGGTACCAGTTCATGCAGGCTGCGCAGCAGGGCCTGGAGTTCGTTGTCGGCTATACGTTGTTCGGTATTGATAAAGGTCAATGCCACCAGTGCCGTACCGATAACGGCAAACAGTCCGAGATAAGTGGCAGTGGTGAACATATGGCGTATCAGCATGACTTAGTTCCGATGGCCAAAGACGCGGGGTTTGAAGTAATGGTCAATGATCGGTACGACCATATTCATGAGCAATACGGCAAAGGCGATGCTGTCGGGGTATCCGCCCCAGCTACGGATGACGTAAATAAGTACACCGATACCGGCGCCATAAACCAGTCGTCCGCGGGGACTGGCGGCCGCAGTCACTGGGTCGGTGGCGATGAAAAATGCTCCGAGGATGATGGCACCACTGAACAGATGAAACAGGGGCGAGGCATTGTGATCATTATCAAACAGAAAAAACAACAGTGCGATTGTTGACAGTGAGCCAATCACTGCCAACGGGATCTGCCAGCCGATGACTTTTTTATAAATCAACCACAGACCTCCAAGCAGAAAGCCGCCATTGATCCATTCCCAGCCCTTACCGCCGACGTCACCAAAGATGGGTGTGACACTGAGCAGGCGACTGGTTTCTTCATCAAGCCCCAGCTGGGCCCGAACCTCTGCAACGGTGTTACCCATATTCAGATGGGTCTTCAGTGTGTCCAGAGGGGTGGCCTCGGTCAGGGCGTCAAGGGTGACGCTGGGCGGTAGTTGCTGGGTGAATATATATACAAGGCTCTCCTTGAAGTTCAGGCTGATGTCGCTCAATGAGATTAAGGGTATCCAGCTGGTCATTTCACGCGGGAAAGAAATCAGTAACATGACATAACCAATCATGGCCGGGTTAAAGGGGTTGAATCCCAGACCGCCGTAGAGGTGTTTGGCAATCACAATCGCAAACAGGGTGCCGATAACCGTGACCCACCAGGGAGCCAGTGGCGGTATGGCCAGGGCCAGCAGCGTGGCAGTGACTACTGCGCTGCCATCACTAAGGAACGGTTTTATTGGCCGCTGACGCCACTTCAGCACCAGGGCCTCGCTGAGCAGGGCAGTTGTAATGGCAATGCTGATATTGATGGCCAGACCCCAGCCAAAAAACCAGATGTAGGCAGCAATACCTGGAATCAGTGCAATAATGACACGCAGCATCAGCAGCGTGACACTGTTCGGTCCGGTATTGTGCGGTGATGTTGTTGTATGTAAGTCCATAATTATTCGTTGGCGCTATAGGGTTCGGGCGCGGTTATTGTAGCGTGTTGTCCTTATCATCGCCCTGTTTCCGCTCAGTCTGCCGTTGACCGGCCTGTTGCATGGCCTGATCTCGTCTTTGTTGAGCGCGTTCCACCGCAGCCTGAATCTCGGCGCGTTTATCGTCACGTTTTTTGCTGCCATCCTGTTTCTGTTTACGCCTGGCACCGTGTTCGGCCTTGCGTCTTTCAATACGGTCCTGGCGGAACTCAAAACGCTTGCGTGCCTGCTCGGCCTTTTCCCGCTCCCGCTCACGGATCCAGATTTCACCCTTGGCATAGCGATAATACTGCACCAGTGGGATGTTGCTCGGGCAGACATAGGAGCAGCAGCCACATTCGATGCAGTCAAACAGATCGTGATCCTGGGCCTTATCGAGTTCGTCACTACGGGTAAACCAGTAAAGTTGTTGGGGTAACAATTCAACCGGACAGGCATCCATACAGGCCCCGCAGCGAATGCAGGGTAATACCGGTTTTTGTTTCGGCATCTGCTCACGGTGATGGCTCAGTATACAGTTGGTTGTTTTGATAACGGGCAGGTCGGTACGATGCATGGCAAAACCCATCATGGGTCCGCCCATGATGAGTTTGCCCAGTTGTTCGGGGTCACCATCACACTGGCGCACTAGTTCATCCATTGCTGTGCCAATCAGGGTTTCAAGATTGCGTGCCGTGTCGACACCACTGCCAGAGACGGTAATGATACGCGACAACAAGGGTTCGCCCTCGAATATGGCGCGGTAGATGGCGGCACTGGTGCCAACATTGATGCTGACAACACCGATTTGTAATGACAGGCCATTGCTCGGAACTTCCTTGCCAGTCAGTACCTTGACCAGTTGTTTTTCGCTGCCTTGTGGATACAGGGTGGGTACCCGGACAACCTCAATATAGTCGTAATCCTGTGCCGCCGCATTGATGGCGTCCCAGGCCTCCGGTTTGTTGTTTTCAATGGCAATAATACATTGCTCGGCCTGCAGGGCGTGCCGTGCAACATTAAGGCCGGCGATGACCTGTTCCGGGCGTTCACGCATCAACATGTCATCACAGGTGATATAAGGTTCGCACTCAACACCATTGAGGATCAGGGTCTTGATAACCTTGTCATGGCCCGGGTTTAATTTGATGTAGGATGGAAAACCGGCGCCACCCAGGCCGACAATACCGGCCTCGCGGATCAGATTGCGTAAGGCGCTGGGAGACAATTCCTTGTAATCAGCTATGGCCAGTCGTTCACCCCAGCGATCTTCACCATCGGTGTCGATAATGATGCAGTCGGCGCTGAGTCCCGACGGATGCGGGATCGGATATTCACCGATGGCGGCTATGGTGCCCGAGCTCGGGGCATGAATCGGGGCGCTGACATAACCATTGGCACGGGCGATTTGCTGGCCTTTTAAGACATGATCGCCAACCTGTACCAGTGGTTCGGCCGGTTCCCCGATATGTTGATGCAGGGGTAAGGTTAGCTGTTTCGGCAGCAGTGCCTGGCCGATAGCATTGCGTGTGGATTCGTACTTGTGCTGGGATGGGTGAACGCCACCATTAAATCTCCACAGGCGGCGGCTCATGACGCAGTCTCCTCGCTTGGCTCCGGAGGAGCGGGCCACTTCCAGGTCAGGATATCCTGCCCAATCACTACCATATCGATGCAATCAACCGGGCAGGGTGGCAGACACAGTTCACAGCCGGTGCATTCGTCGGCAATGACGGTATGCATTTGTTTTGCGGCGCCGAGTATGGCGTCAACCGGGCAGGCCTGGATGCACAGGGTGCAACCGATACAGGTTTGTTCATCAATGACGGCCAGCATCTTTTCCTTGACCTCACCATTTTCGGGATTGAGTGGTTTGGGGTCGCGATCGAGCAGGTCGGCCAGGGCATGGATGGTTGCTTCACCACCGGGTGGGCATTGGTTGATGTCGGCCTCGTCATTGGCAATAGCCGTGGCATAGGGTCGGCAACCCGGATAACTGCACTGGCCACATTGTGTTTGAGGCAACAGGGCATCAATCTTGTCGACCAGCGGATCACCCTCAACTTTAAAACGGATGGCGGCAAATCCCAGCAGCAGGCCCAGGCCGAGGGCGAGCAGACTCAAGGACAGGATTGCAGACAACATAATCTCGAAATCAACCTTTGACCAGGCCGGAAAATCCCATGAAGGCCATGGACATTAAACCTGCGGTAATCAGGGCAATGGGTGGTCCACGGAAAACCAGTGGTACATCGGCGGCGGTGATGCGTTCACGCATGGCGGCAAACAGGATTAAAACCATCGAAAAACCAATGGAGGCACCAAAGCCATACACGGCCGATTGCAGAAAACCAAAATCCTGCTGGACATTGAGCAGGGCCACACCCAGTACGGCACAGTTAGTTGTGATCAGTGGCAAAAAGATGCCGAGTACCTGATACAGCAGCGGGCTCGTTTTATGGATGACCATTTCGGTGAATTGAACCACGGCGGCGATGACCAGGATAAAACTGATGGTGCGCAGGTATTCGAGCCCCATGGGTACCAGCAGATAGTTGTTGACCAGATAGCTGCACACCGATGACAGGGTCAGGACGAAGGTGGTGGCCAGGGCCATACCGGTAGCCGTTTCAAGTTTACGCGATACCCCCATGAACGGGCACAGGCCCAGGAATTTTGTCAGGACAAAATTATTAACCAATACGGTACTGACCAGAATGAGGACGTATTCAGTCATTGGTACTGTCGTTTCCCTGTGTTGTGCGCATTATTGTTCGTTGTTAATGGTATTGTGAAACTCAGGAGTGGAGGGCAGCCCCAGTTAATCCGCTGATAGTTCTCGTGTGGATGCGTCATTTCGTCCAGCCAGGTATGCTGCCCGGGGTATACAGGCCTCAAGCCCAGCTATTATAACGATGCCCGTATGTTAATTCTAATTATATATACGGCATAGTATATAAGAACTGGTTATATAGGTCTGATACCCCATGTTCCTCCATTCATGTTAATACTAGCCTCATCACGGCAGGCTAACAATACAGTTTTATTAAGGTTATTCGACAAATACCCGGCTTACTTTATATGGTGCGCACCTTACTTAATGCGCATACCGGGTTGGGCACCATCATCGGGAGATAATATCCACAGGTCTTCACCGCCGGGTCCGGCAGCCAGCACCATGCCTTCAGACAGGCCAAATCGCATCTTACGTGGCGCCAGATTGGCGACCATTACCGTTAACCGGCCTTGCAGGTCTTGCGGTGAATATTTGGCCTTGATGCCGGCAAAAACATTGCGGGTCTGCTCTTCACCGATGTCCAGTGTCAGTTGTAATAGTTTGTCGGCGCCTTCGATATGATTGGCGGCTACGATGCGGGCGACGCGCAGGTCGACCTTGGCAAAGTCATCAAAGTTGATGATATCGGAGTGGTTGGTTTCCATTTTTTCCTTTTTCTTTTCAGGTGGTTGTTGCGTCTGGCCATGTCTTGCAGGTGAGTGCTGGACGGCCTGTTGATCCTGTTGGTTGGCGGCGACCATGGCGGCAACCTTGTTTTCCTCGATGCGCTGGGCCAGGTGTTTGTATTTGTTGATGCCATGTTCAAGCAGTGTCGCTGTGCTGTCCTGCCAGGTCAGCGGGGCAATATTCAGAAAGGCCTCGACTTTGTGTGCCAGTACCGGCAGCACGGGTTTCAGATACAGGGTCAGCAGGCGAAAGGCGTTGATACAGCTCGTGCAGACCTGATGCAATGCCAGTTCCTGGTTGTCCTGTTTGGCCAGTTCCCAGGGTTTATGTTTATTGACGTATTCATTCACCTCGTCAGCCAGGGCCATAATGTCACGCACGGCTGAGCTGAACAGGCGGTTTTCGTACTGACTGGCAATATCCTCGGCCTTATCCTGCAGGGTCCGGATCAGCGCCAGGCCCTCGGTGTCAAACTCAGCGGCCAGCTTGCCGGCAAAACGCTTGCTGATAAAACCGGCGCTACGACTGGCGATATTGATGTATTTCCCGATCAGGTTGCTGTTGACGCGGGCAACAAAATCTTCCAGGTTCAGGTCGATGTCCTCGACCCGGTCGCTGAGTTTGGCAGCGAAATAATAACGCAGGTATTCGGGGTTCAGGTGTTCCAGGTAGGAGCGGGCCGTGATAAAGGTGCCGCGCGATTTGGACATCTTCTGACCATTAACAGTCAGGAAACCATGTACAAAAATTTTGTCCGGGGTGCGGTGACCCGAGAAATGCAGCGTTGCGGGCCAGAACAGGGCATGGAAATAGAGAATATCCTTGCCAATGAAATGATATAATTCAGCCTGGCTGTCCTGTTGCCAGAAGCTCTCAAAATCAATGCCCTCACGGTCGCACAAATTTTTAAAGCTGGCCATATAACCAATCGGGGCATCAAGCCAGACATACAGGTATTTACCCGGTGCGCCGGGTATCTCAAAACCGAAATAGGGGGCATCACGAGAGATATCCCAGTCTTTCAGGCCGGCCTCGAACCATTCGGCAATTTTGTTGCGGGCCTCGGGCAGTAAGGGGCCGGCATTAAGGTCATCATTTTCGATGGCGGTCCATTGTTTCAGGAAGGCTTCACACTCGCCCAGTTTGACGAAGTGGTGTTCCGATTCCCGAGTGATCGGTGTTGCACCCGATACCACCGAGTGAGGATTGAGTAGTTCGGTGGGTCCATAGGTTGTGCCGCAGACCTCACAGCCATCGCCGTATTGATCTTCGGCATGGCACTTGGGACACTCTCCCTTGATATAGCGATCGGGCAGAAACATCTGCCGTTCCGGGTCATAGAGCTGCTCGATAGTTCGGATATCGATCAGTCCGGCCTGTTTCAGCCGCAGGTAGATCTGTTGTGACAGCTCACGATTCTCATCCGAATTGGTCGAATAATAATTGTCGAAATCGATGTGGAAATCGCGGAAATCCTGCAGGTGTTCCTTGTGCACCCGTTCAATCAGGGCCTCGGGTGTAACACCCTCCTGTTCGGCACGGAGCATGACCGGCGTGCCATGGGTGTCGTCGGCACAGACGTAATAACACTGATGGCCATGCATTTTCTGGAAGCGAACCCAGATATCGGTTTGCAGGTATTCAACCAGGTGACCCAGATGGATCGAGCCGTTGGCGTACGGCAGGGCACTGGTGACCAGGATGTTGCGGTGTTGTGCTGTCATTGTATTGGTTTCGTTTCCAGGGCTTAGCCATACAAAGTGGCACATTATAGACCATTACCGGGCTTGTGCATCACGATGATCTTTAAATAGTGTAGAATCGGGGCTCAAAGTGTAATTGCGGTTATTGCCGCGCGTAACAGGAGCAAAACATGACCGAGGTTTCCCCGCTGCAGATAGAGATGGCGCTGAAACAATATATCGATCCGTATCTGGGCAAGGATCTGATCAGCGCAGGCTGTGTTAAGGAAATCGATGTTGCCGCTGCCCGGGTCAGCCTGCAAATTGTGCTGGGTTTTCCTGCGGCCGGTTATCAGGGGGATTTGTGCCAGGCACTGGAGCCGCTGGTGCTGGCGCTTGAGGGCGTAGAACACGTTGATATCACGATCAGCAGTAAGGTTATCAGTCATGCCGTACAACGTGGAGTCAAACCCTTACCCAATATTCGCAACATCATTGCTGTGGCCTCTGGCAAGGGGGGCGTGGGTAAATCCACTACCTCCGTGAATCTGGCGCTGGCCCTGGCGGCCGAGGGTGCCAGTGTCGGTATCCTTGATGCCGATATCTATGGCCCGAGTCAGCCGCGGATGCTGGGCAGTCAGGAGCGGCCCAAATCACAGGATGGCCGCTCCATGGAGCCGGTCATGGCCCACGGCCTGCAGTCGATGTCGATCGGTTATCTGGTTGATGAAGACACCCCGATGATCTGGCGTGGCCCGATGGTAACCCAGGCGCTGGAGCAATTATTGCGTGATACCCAGTGGCGGGACATGGATTATCTGGTTATCGACCTACCGCCCGGTACGGGTGATATCCAGTTGTCACTGTCACAGAAGATCCCGGTCAGTGGTGCCGTGATTGTCACCACCCCACAGGACATTGCTTTGCTCGATGCGCGTAAGGCATTGAAGATGTTTGAGAAGGTTGAGGTGCCGGTGCTCGGTGTTGTGGAAAACATGAGTACACATATCTGCTCCGAATGTGGTCATGAAGAGCCCATTTTTGGCAGTGGCGGCGGGGCGCAGATGGCGGCCGATTATGGTATCGAATTGCTGGGTGCCTTACCGCTGGACATCAATATTCGTACTGGTGCCGACAGTGGCCACCCCAGCGTGATCAGTGCGCCGGACAGCGCGGTGGCCTTGAGTTACCGGGAGATTGCCCGGCGTGTTGCCGCACACCTGTCGATCCAGGGTAAGGATTATAGTGCCCGGTTCCCGGAGATTGTGATAGAGAATGATTAAATAGTGATGAGTGCTGAGGCGTAAGATCACCCTGTAGGAGCGGCTCCGCCGCGATTAGAAAGCGACCTGCGCCTGGGCGGGGCGAACGTTTAATAATTAAAAATGAAGAGAGAAGCATGAGTATCAAATCGGATAAGTGGATACAGCGGATGGCGAAATCACACGGTATGATCGAGCCGTTTGAACCGGGCCAGGTGCGCGAAAATGAAAATGGTCGCATCGTGTCATACGGCACCTCCAGTTATGGCTATGATATTCGTTGTGCCGATGAATTTAAGATATTCACCAATATCAATTCGGCCATCGTCGACCCCAAGGCCTTTGATGCCAACAGTTTTGTCGATGTTAAATCCGATGTCTGTATTATCCCGCCCAATTCCTTTGCTCTGGCCCGGACCGTCGAATACCTGCGTATCCCACGCAATGTGTTGACGATCTGCCTGGGTAAATCAACCTATGCCCGTTGCGGAATCATCGTGAACGTTACGCCGCTGGAACCGGAATGGGAAGGCCATGTCACGCTTGAGTTTTCCAATACCACGCCCCTGCCAGCCAAGGTGTATGCTAATGAAGGTGTGGCGCAGTTCCTGTTTTTTGAATCTGATGAGGTGTGTGAAA
>Ga0316190_10004403_pt1 | contig 10258 bp, 11 predicted proteins | sample Eddworburrow2_MG_FD_204929 | JGI IMG/M metagenome (GOLD analysis project Ga0316190, IMG submission 204929) | Coastal sediment microbial communities from Maine, United States - Eddy worm burrow 2 | ecosystem: Environmental > Aquatic > Marine > Coastal > Sediment | place: USA: Maine | collected... | reverse complement strand
CGGACAAGCGGCGACTGTGATCATCGAGCGTCTGACGGGCGTCGGCCTGACCGGCACTCAGACCCCCGAGACGGGCCTGCGATTCCAGGGCCGACTTGGCCATCGCATCGCGCCAGACGTTGTCGGACAGGCGCCCAAGACCCGGCCGGTGATCACTGAGCAACTCGTCGGAACTCGCAACGGCCGACGCATCGGCAAGCTCAAGAACAAGAGCAACAACGGCCCTCGGGTCCTCCACCAACTCGTTGATCCGGTCGTCCTGGCTCGCCGTCGCCACAACTCCAGTTCAGCTCACGGGTGTGACACAGCTTACGGGGACTGGTGGCCCCGCCGCGGCGGTCTGGCCTGGGCCGGCCACCGATGAAGGGCTGGCCTGGGCAGCTGGCTCCCAACCCGATCGCCGGAGTCGGGCCCCAGACGCATCGACCTTGACCGCACCAGTCGCTTACCCCCAGGCCTTGGCGGACGACAGGGCACACGCCTCCAGCCACCTCAGCACCCCTTGCCCGCCAAGGGCGGGTCGAAACGACCGGAAGGCGTTCACCGCTGATGCTGTGGCTGGGTCGATTGTTCGGTCGAGAGCATTGAACGCGGTTCGGTCGATACGCGAGCAGGTTCGATCCAAATTGTCACTCCGGTCCTTTATTCTACGTACACGAGTTCGATCAACAGTGGGTCGAACATACCGAGCACGTCGAGCACGTGGGGCGATGGTTGGGTGGCCGAACCGGTCACAAGTATGTGAGGTAGGGCGGATGAACAACGACACCGAAGATTGGGACTGCGGGGACGGCGACAACGACAACCCCGATGTCCAGGGCATACCTGGTCACGGCCTTGAGGCGGCCAGAGACGGGCTTAGCGGGTTGAGGGCGGCTCTGGACCTGGTTGTTGGGTTGGATTGGTCAACTCTTGGCGCCGACGGGGCCCGGGAGACGCTTGGGGCGTTGGAGCGGTGTCGGCGGCGGTTGGACGCCTCCGGTGTGGCGCTGGTTGGTGAGGTGGAGTCCCGTCGGTGGTATCGCCATGACGGGTTCCGTAGCCCTTCGGCGCTGGTCCGTCATGTGTGTGGGGTCTCGCAAGGCGAAGCGTCCAGACGGGTGAGAGCGGCCCGCTGCTTGACTGATCTCGACACCGTCCAATCGGCCTTCACAGCCGGTGATCTCGGGGTCGAACAACTGGACGTCATCGCCCGGCTTCACGCCAACACCCGGGTCCGGGGCCCCCTGATCGACGCACAAGCCATCCTCGTCGAGGACGCACAAACCGCGTCGTACCGCGATTTCCGGGCGGTAGCCAAAGAATGGGAACGGCTGGCCGACATCGAAGGCTCGCTCGATGACACCGAACGCCAGCACGCCAACCGTCAGGCGTCATTGCATCAGGACTTCGACGGCTCCTGGACCCTCGCGGGCGGGTTCGGCGCGGCCCAAGGTGCCGCTATCGGCGAGATCTTCGAACGTTTCGTCCGCCTCGAAACCGACGCGGACTGGGAAAAAGCCAGAGCCGAACACGGTGAGGGGGCCAGTGTTGAACACCTCCCCCGCACCGACCGCCAACGACGCGCCGACGCCCTCTGGAACGTCTTCGTCACCGCCGCAGCCACACCGCCCGGCGCCCAACGCCCCGAACCCCTCGTCAACATCATCATCACCCAAACCGAATTCGAGGCCGTCATGGCCCGCGGTACCGGAGAAAAAACCTGCACCGAATCACCCATCACCGACAGTGGGCCGGTCGATCATCGTAATCGGCGATGTTCCACCCTCGAAGGCCACGCCGTCGATCCCGCCGACGCGTTCGCAGCGGCGATATCCGGCCATGTCCGACGGGTCGTACTCAACGCCCAAGGCGTGGTCATCAACCTCGGACGACGCGCCCGGCTCTTCACCGGCGGCGCAAGAGACGCGGCCCTACTCGCCCATCCTGGTTGTGTGTGGGTCGGATGCGACCAGATCGGGGCCCACAACCAGATCGACCACAGCACCGACTGGCAACACCACGGCCCCAGCAACCAGGACAACGCCGGTCCCCTCTGCCGGTTCCACAACCGCTGGAAATCCACCCACGGCTTCCGCACCTGGCGAGACCCCACCGGCACCTGGCACACCTACCACCCCGACGGCCACGAAATCACCTGATAGGACCAGCCTTGCGTGCGGCCAGTTCGGCGCGGATCTCATCGCCGTGCTGGTTGAGCTCGGGGACTCCTCGGTAGATGCCCGCCGGGTCGTCGCTGAACTTGATCGGACAGTTGAGGGCGACCGTCGGCCGATGATGATCGTGGTCGATGCGCACCAGCATCTCGCGCGCCGCCACATGGGGGTCGTGAACCCAGTCCTCGGGCCCGTACACGGGGCCCACCGGCACGACATTGCCGAGGGTTTCGACCACCTCTGCGGTCGTCAGGCCGGCCGCCCATCCACCTATCGCCTCGTCGACGACCGGCCGGTTGCGGACCCGTCGCCGGTTCGACGACGTCCTGTCGTCGGTGATGAGATCCTCCCGCCCGATCAACCCACACAACAGCTTCCAGTGGGGTTCGGTCGGCGTAGCGATGACACAGTGACCATCACTCGTCGGGTACACGTCATAGGGGCTGATGCCGTCGACCGAGTTCCCCATCGGGCGCATCGGACGGCCCATGTAGGAATACATCATCTGGCTGGCCTCGGACATCGTCATCATGGCGTCGACCATCGCCACATCCACGAACTGGCCCTCACCGGTCTCGCGAGCCCGCATCAACGCGGCCAACAACCCGAGGGCGGTCATCAACCCGGGGACGGTATCGCCGATCGGAGGCCCGACCTTCATCACATGTTCCTCGTCGGTGCCCGTCGAGGCCACTACCCCACCCATCGCCTGGGCGATCAAATCATACGCCGGCCATTCCGCGTTCGGGCTGGGCGCTGAGCGCGGATCACCGAACCCGCGGATCGCGCCATAGACCAGCCGCGGATTGCGTTCGTGTACCGCCTCCCAGCCCACGCCGAGCCGGTCGAGCACCCCGGACCGGAGATTCTCGATGAGCCCGTCCGCGGTCTCGACCAGCGACATGAACACCTCGCGGTCCTCGGCCTCGGTCAAATCCAGACAGATAGACCGCTTGTTGCGGTTTCGGATCTCATAGCCGCCCGAGTAGGAACGCTTCTCGTCATCGCGCGTCCACGGACCGCCAAAACGGGTCATCTCCCCCGACGGCGGCTCGACCTTGATCACATCGGCCCCCAGATCGGCCAGGAACATCGCTGCGAACGGCCCGGCGAGGGCATGGGTGACGTCGATGATCCTCAACCCCTGGAGGGGTCCGGTCGGACCATCGGCCATCGGAGCGGCAAAATTGTGGGCCTCGAGATGACTGCTCATCGCCACATACTGCCCGACTCGGCCACCCCGACGCCTCTCCGCCCCGCCACGATGACCGACCCAGGCCGTCAGGATGACCGACCCAGGCCGTCAGGATGACCGACCCAGGCCGTCAGGATGACCGACCCAGGCCGTCAGGATGACCGACCCAGGCCGTCAGGATGACGGTGGCAGGGCCGCCGAGGTGCTAGAACCGCGGGAGCGGTGGTGAGGCGAACCCACAAATATTCTCCCTCAGCATGAAACCTCGGCGGGGTCGTCGGGGTCAGACCAATCGCAGATCGATCCCCGATTCGGAGTGACCACAACCGTCATGATCGCGTTCACGTTTCCTGGACAGGGATCCCAAGCTCCCGCCATGGGCGAGGCTTGGTGCGACCACCCATCGTGGGAGCTCGTGGCTGAAGCCTCCGATGCTTCCGGTCGCGACGTCGCCTACCTGCTGACTCAAGCGGCCAAGGACGAACTGACCGAGACCCACAACGCCCAGCTGGCGACATTCACCGCGAGCATGATCGTGCTCGACGCGGTGGAACGGCTCGGTGTCGAGCCGGCCGCGCTCGCCGGTCACAGCTTGGGCGAGTACAGCGCCCTCACCGCCGCCGGGGTCCTCTCATTCGCTGACGCGGTCCGGCTCGTCACCGAACGAGGCGAGGCGATGCGGGCCGCCTGCGACGACCGGACAGGCACGATGGCCGCGGTGCTCGGCCTCGACGACGACCTTGTCGCCCAGGCATGCGACGACATCGACACCGAGGCCTGGGTCGCCAACTTCAACGCCCCCGGCCAGGTGGTCATCGCCGGCTCACCCGAGGGGCTGGAGCGAGCGACAACACGGGTCAAAGAGCTCGGCGCGAAGCGGGTCATGGCCATCCCTGTCAGCGGCGCTTTCCACACCCCCTTCATGGAATCGGCCCGCGAACGGCTACTCAAGGCCATCGGTACCGCCGAGGTGCGCGACGCCGATCTGCCGGTCTACGCCAACGTCGACGCCTCCCCCCACACCGAGGCGGCCAAGTGGGCCGATCTACTCGTCGAGCAGCTGACCAGCCCGGTCCGCTGGCGGCGCACCCTCTACGAGCTGGCCGACGCCGGGGTGACCACCTTCGTCGAGCTCGGCCCCGGCACGGTCCTGACGGGCTTGGCCAAGCGGACCGTCAAAGGCACCCGTACCATATCAGTGGCCAATCCCGGCGACCTCGACTCCTTGCTCACCGAGCTCTCCACCAACAACGCCACCGAGTGCGGCGCCCTCGAAGGAGAACACCTCTTCGCCACCGAACGGCTCGTCGTCAGCCCCGGTGCAGGCATCTTCATGCCCACCGAACAATTGGCGTCGGGCTCGACCATCGAGGTCGGATCGACCATCGGCCGTGTCGGCCAGGTCCAGGTGAGATCCCCATTCCACGGGGCATTGATGGGCTTGCTCGCGCTCGAAGGCGAGCGGGTCACCGCGTCGCAGCCGATCGCATGGCTGCGTTCATCGCTGGCCGCTCAGAGCATCTAAGAAGGGGTTGACATGCGCGGAGCCAAGCTCATCGGGTTCGGGGCTTCTTTGCCCGAGAAGATCCTCACCAACAAGGATCTCGAAAGTCTCATGGACACCACCGACGACTGGATAGCCGAACGAACCGGCATCCGAGCACGTCATGTCGGGGGGACCACGTCGGGTCTGGCGATTCAGGCGGCGGCCGAGGCCCTCGAGGCATCCGGTTGCGAACCTTCCGACATCGACCTGCTGATTCTCGCTACGACCTCGCCCGACCAGACCTGTCCCGGCACCGCGCCGACCGTGCAGGCCGAACTGGGTCTGAACTGTGGTGCGGTCGACATGCAAGCCGCGTGCTCCGGTTGGGTCTACGGCCTGGTGACCGGACACGGGTTCGTGCAGCAGGGCATGGACAACATCCTCATCGTGGGGTCCGAAAGCCTCAGCCGGATCACCGACTACACCCAACGAGACACCGGCATCCTGTTCGGCGACGGCGCCGGCGCCGGCGTGCTCCAGGCCTGCGACGGCCCCGGTCAACTCCTCAGTTGGGATCTGGGATCCGACGGAACCGCCCGCCACGCCCTCTATGCCGATCCCGGCGACACACTCGTCATGGACGGCAAAGAGGTGTTCCGCCGGGCCGTGCGCATCATCGTCGACACCGCGAAACGAACGCTCGACCGGGCGGGCCTGACCGTGGACGATGTCGATCTCGTCATCCCCCATCAGGCCAATGTCCGGATCATCGAAGCCGCCAACAAGCGACTCGGCCTGTCGATGGACGACACCGTGCTCATCCTCGAACGCACTGGCAACACCTCCGCGGCAACCATCCCCCTATGCATCCACGACGCCTTGGCCAACGATCGCCTACACGATGGCGACATCGTGCTGCTGGTCGGCTTCGGGGCCGGCATGACCTGGGCCAGCGCCGCACTGCGGTGGGGTGGCTGACCCTCCCGTGGACAAGGTTGTACTGATCACCGGGGGTTCCCGCGGGATCGGCCTCGCCACCGCACGCGCCTTCGCCGACCACGGGGCCCGGGTTGCCATCACCCACCGCAGCGGCCCACCCGACGACGACCGGCTGCTGGCCATCGAGTGTGACGTCACCGACGAGGCCGACGTTGACCGCGCCTTCAGCGAGGTCGAAGCTCAACTGGGTCCCGCCGAGATCGTCGTCTCCAACGCCGGGATCACCAAGGATGGCCTGGTCCTGCGGATGAAAGAAGACGACTTCACCTCGGTGCTCGACGCCAACCTGACCGGCGGCTTTCGAGTTGCCCGCCGGGCGGTCAAACCCATGATGAAGCTCCGCCGTGGTCGGCTCGTGTTCGTGTCATCGGTCGTCGGTCGCAACGGCCAGGCCGGTCAAGCCAACTACGCCGCGTCCAAGGCCGGACTGGTCGGCCTCGCCCGGTCGCTGGCCAAAGAGTTCGCATCGCGTAGTATCACGGTGAACGTCGTCGCACCGGGTCCGGTCGCAACGGACATGATCGAGGCGCTCCCGGCGGAACGCCAGGCCGCGATCACCGATGCGGTTCCACTGGGGCGCTTCGGCACCCCTGAGGAGATAGCAGCCACGATCCGATTTCTTGCCTCCGACGAGGCCGCCTACATCACAGGAGCAGTGATCCCTGTCGACGGTGGCCTCAACATGGGTCTGTGAATCGACAAATAGCCGCCCGAAGATCAGTGACGATAGTAACCAGTCTTGGTACAGAAAAAGATGGAGAAAAACCAGTGAGCGATGATGCGAACTTCGCACGATTTGTGAAGTGTGCGATAGACGTCCTGAGCGTGGAGGAGTCCCAGGTGGTCAAGGAGGCCAAGTTCGGCGATGACCTCGATGCTGACAGCCTCGACCTCGTCGAGTTGGTCATGGCCCTCGAAGAGGAATTCGACGTGACCGTGGAAGAAGAAGAACTCGAAGGGATCGAAACCATCGGCCAGGCCTACACCCTCGTAACCGGGAAGCTCTGATGACGGATCGACGCCGGGTCGTCGTTACCGGTGTCGGTGTCGTCTCGCCCTGCGGAGTTGGCCGCGACGCCTTTTGGACCGGTCTGAACTCCGAGCCCCCTGAAGGGGAGCGGAGAGCGAACGACTTCGACCCCGCCATCTGCTTCGACAACCCCAAAGAGGCCCGGCGCACCGACAGATTCGCACAGATGGCCATGGCGGCCGCCGCCGAGGCGCTCGCCCAGTCGGGCGAATCGACCGCGGACCCGTTCCGGGCCGGAGTCATCATCGGCACCGGCGTGGGTGGCCTCGCCACCCTCGAGGAACAGATCTGGGCCTTTCACGAAAAGGGTCCCCGTCGGGTCTCCCCCTTCCTGGTCCCCATGATGATGTCGAACGCGGCGGCCGCGGCAGTGTCGATGCGCTACGGCTGGCAGGGTCCGTGTGAGACCACCGTCACCGCATGCGCAGCCGGTACCCACAGCATCGGCAACGCGGCCAGGCTCATCGCCGGCGGCCGGACCGACACGATGTTGGCCGGTGGGAGCGAAGCGGCGATGACCCCCGTCGGGGTGCAGGGCTTCACCAACATGACCGCCCTCTCGTCGAGCGGTCGGTCGATGCCCTTCGACGCTGAGCGCGATGGTTTCATGATCGGCGAGGGCGCCGGTGTGCTCGTGCTCGAAGAATTGCAGATGGCCAGGGGCCGAGGCGCGCCGATCCTGGCCGAGATCTTGGGCTCAGCGAGCACCGCAGATGCCCACCACATCACTGCGCCTGCCCCCGGTGGCGCCGGTGCGGTGGCCTGTATGGAACTCGCGATGGCCGACGCAGGGCTGGGCCCTGATCGCATCACCCACATCAACGCCCACGGCACGTCGACGCCGCTCAATGACGCCGCCGAAGCCGAGGCCATCAACAAGCTGTTTGGGCCGACTGGTCCTCCGGTCACGTCGACCAAGGGGGTGACCGGTCATGCTCTGGGGGCCGCTGGCGCCCTGGAGGCCGCGGCGCTGATCCTCGGCATGGAGCACCGGTTGATACCGCCCACCGCGGGCACGAGGGCGTTGGACCCCGAGCTGAGCACCATCAATCTGGTCCTCGGCGACGCCATCGAGTGGGAACCCGGTCCAGCCATGTCCAATTCGTTTGGATTCGGCGGACACAACGGCACGCTCATCCTCGGCCCACCCCCGTCGTAGCCAAGAGATTTTCTTCCGGCTGGTTTGGGCCCGGTCACCGGTCCCGTTCCACCGGCCGCAACGCTATTCGTCTACGACGATGAACATCAGGCCCGCCTGGGCCGCAAGTTCGCCCGAGACGCTCGCCCGGCCGAGCCCGCGGCCTCCCCGGCCGCTGAGGCGCTCGAGTTCGATCTCAAGATCCAACACCTCTCCGGGCACGACCTGACGCCGGAACCGGGCCTTGTCGACCCCGCCGAACAGCGGCAGCTTGCCCGCAAATCGCTCGTCGCTGCGAACCACGACCACCCCGAGCTGGGCGATCGCTTCGACCATTAGCACCCCGGGCAGGGTGGGCCGGCCCGGGAAATGGCCCGCGAAGAAGGGCTCGGTACCTTGGAGATGCCAGCGACCGCGCGCCCTCTGACCCGGCTCAAGTTCCACGATCTCATCGAGAAACAGGAAGGGTTCACGATGGGGAATGAGATCGCGGGGATGGGGATGTTCGCTCATGGGTTCAGCAGGTTCCTGACGATATGAGACCACTGCGAACAGCGTAAATCCTTGATCATTCGCTACGCCTGGTGGCCAGAATGACTACTATGGGACACCGAGCTTTCACCTAGTTACCGGCACATAGTGGCTGGCAAAGCGACTCACCGAGGCGTCGAATTCGGCCAACAGACTCGGAACGACGCTCATGCGGCAGCGTCGTTCCGAGCAGGGCGCAACGAAGCTTACAGCTCGCCCTTGGCGGCCTTCTTCAACTTCGATCCCGCGGTGATCTTCGGGTAGTTGCTCTCGGCGATCTGCATGGTCTCACCTGTCTGTGGATTCCGTCCGGTGCGGGCCGAGCGGGTCGCACGCTCGATCTTCATCCAACCCGGCACGTTGATGGCGTCACCGTTCTGGACACTGTCGGCGGCCACGTCGAAGAAGCCGGAGATCACCGCATCGACATCGGTCTTGGAGAGCTCGGTTCGCTTCGCGATCTCATCGACGAGTTCGGTCTTGGTCATGAAATTGTCCTCCTGGGCCAGTTGCAGGGGGTTCCTTGCCGGCCCGGTCTGGCTCTACGTGAGTAGATCGGGAGCGCCATGTCAAGCATTTACCGCATTCTGCTGTTCGCGATTTCCTTCATAGCGGAGAAGTCGACTATCATGCGCTGCCGCTCGACATGATCCTGGTTCCCCGCCGAGCCGGCCGCACCGAGCTAACCGCACCGATGAGCCCCACAACCGCGGCCGACGGGCTCGCGATCAACGGTTCATCGCCGATCAACGGTTCATCGCCGATCAACGGTTCATCGCCGATCAACGGTTCATCGCCGATCAACGGTTCATCGCCGATCAACGGTTCATCATGGCGGTGGCGGCTCGATCAAAGTATGTGATCATCTCCTCGCGGATGACGGCTGGAAGCTCATGAGCGCCGGCGAGCGCTTCGCTCATGTGTCCAAACCAGGCGTCGCGTTCGCCTTGGCCGATGGGGAACGGTACGTGACGCATCCGCAGACGGGGGTGTCCTCTCGCGTCGCTGTAGTCGGTCGGACCGCCCCAGAACTGCACCAGGAAGCCCGCCAGCCGCGCCCGGGGCTCCGCCAGATCCTCGGGATACATCGGGCGGAGGATGGGATCGTTCTCGACGGAGTCGTAGAAGCGATCAACCAGATCGTCGAACCATTGCCGCCCGAGTATCTCGTACACCGTTTGCATCACGGCCCAGAGCGTAGCGGCGCAGATCTGGCCCCTTGAACTATCACCCCAGCTCGGTGGTAGCGAGCCAGCGACGGAGGCGGGCCGTGCTCAGCTCAGGCCTCTTCTGATCCGCACAGCGGTTCAGGGCCACCCGCACCGTCAGAGCCACGGTCCGCTCGCACTCGATACAGGCTTGGCGGTGAATCTCCATCGCGCCGCGACGCGGCGCGGAGAGCTCCCCATCGACAAACGCGTCGATCTCAGAACGCAGACGATGGTGACGGCCCATTCGCACAGACTCGAAACAACCCAGAGCTGCTCACCATTCCCGCCGGCGGCCTTGTGGCCTGGACTCGTGACCTGGGCCAAACCGCGGTGTCGAGCGCGGTACGATTTCACCAGCGGATGACGCCGACGGTGCGGACACTCCCTCCCCCGGCCGAATCACCATCACACCACCAGGCACACCACCAGGCACACCACCAGGCACACCACCAGGCACACCACCGGGCACACCACCAGGCACACCACCGGCCAGACCGTCAGCATGACCGACC
>Ga0316190_10004402_pt1 | contig 10258 bp, 9 predicted proteins | sample Eddworburrow2_MG_FD_204929 | JGI IMG/M metagenome (GOLD analysis project Ga0316190, IMG submission 204929) | Coastal sediment microbial communities from Maine, United States - Eddy worm burrow 2 | ecosystem: Environmental > Aquatic > Marine > Coastal > Sediment | place: USA: Maine | collected... | reverse complement strand
TTAACCAGGCAGTCAGTCAGTTTCTCCGGGTCAAGCCCAATTTGGCGTGACAACTCGGGATAGCTATGCTGATTTAATTGATTGTGATAGACAAACAATGCCTCATGCATGGGCCAATACATACCCTGCTCGTTGGCACAAAAAGCTGCAACCGCTGCATACTTGGCCTGATCATGTCGCGGCTGGACAAAATCTCGTGAATAGTAGCGGATATTACCCGTATCAATATAATTTTTTTGTATTTTTGGTAATACATCAAACGCGAAGAGCGCGCATTCATCGCACTGAAAATCTATAAACCCAACAATGGCTACGCTAGCCTCCGCCGGGCCGAGTGGTTCCATAGTGCCTACATTGATATTAATGCCATAAAATTTTCCGTGGTGTTCTTTTTTAAGATCGGCGAGATTCTTCGTCGCCTTGTCAATGATTTGATTTAATTCGCTCAACCGATCCTTTACATCGGCGTACCTTTTTTGCAGATGGATGCGCTCTTTTATTTGCTCTGGCGATAGTTTCTTCTGATTCCCTGCACCAGGTGATCCAAACTGATCACATGCACCGAGCATGATCAGTATCCCCAGATATAGTATCCAAAGCATGCGCATGAATGCGGCCTTATAAAGGTAAGTAGTCAATAATATCGCTATAGATTAGCGCAACAAATTAATTCAAGTATGGTCGAACATCACACTGTTACAATGTCATTTATGCTATGACAGCAATATAAGGATTTGGTTTCAGCGTAACCAGTTGAATCTGTAGGCTAAAAATCAATCTCGGCGATCAATTTACCGTCTTTAACAACTATTCCACGCAGGACACGACGTGCCATTGCCTGGCGCAGGTCTTTATCATCGAGTCGATATAACACTACTATCGGTAGCTGTTGTTCGGTAACGGTTGAAATTACGCCCTTTACTAGCTCGTTATATTCAGCAGGCAATGTGGCGAAATTGACACTCACCAAGGCAGGGTAACGCAATTGAAACTCACCGCGCTGGGCATCGAAATGCAGTTCGCCTTCAATAGTGGCCCGACCCATAACAGCAGACTGCATGGGCATCTTGATCTGGCACGCCAATGAAAGACGTATCCGTTGACGACTCGTAATTCGCACCCTTGGATCTGAAAAAGTAGCATCAACCAAACCTGACTGCTGCGAAACAGGAAAGACAGCCGCCACCATGGTCTGCATCTCGGCCTCGGTGATTTCTACGCTATAGGCCAGAACTTGTGACGCAAAGGCACCGCCACACAGGACAAACGCCAGCATTCTTACCCACATGAGATTACCCTCTAAAAAGATTGACTGAAATATAACGTATACAGGGCGCATCGCCAATTGGCAAAGTATGCGCTAGATTGGTTAAATGATAAATCCATACCACAGTGGTAGACTTATCAAACTCAGCAGCATCGTCAAGCTTACAGCTGCCGCATAGATTTCCGTATCAAGACCGTACTGGTCACATAGCACCACACCCAGCACCATCGACGGTAAAGCAGCCTCTATAACAACAGCATGTAGCTGCATACCCTGCACTCCCAACATTAAAGCCAACAGCCACACCAGCAACGGCATCAACACTAATTGAGTGACTACAACTGGTATCAAAAAGGGAATACTGCGCCAACGTAAACTGTCCAAACGCAGACTGAGACCTAATGAAAATAACATTAATGGCACCACGGCATTACCCAGCAGTGTTAATGAACCATCGACAATTTCAGGCATCGACACATGTGTAATATTCAGCACTATGGCTAACATGGCCGCCCACAATGGTGGCACTCTTAACAAGGCAATCATCACATTATCGTGTTGATCGCCAGGTATTGCTTTATCGGGGACAACATCACCTGGATTAGCATCAATAGTGATAAATTCAGTGCGCTGGCCTACGGCACCATAATAACGCGCAAAAAGAATACCGAGAGTCAATAACAGCGGTGTGCAGGCAAACAAGTCATACTGAATCGCCGTGCTTCTACCCAGTTCACCAAATAAGGCGCCTTGAAGCGGTAGCCCTAAATAAGTGGCATTGGGCCAGGCAGCTGCAAGCAGACATGCGCCTGCTACCGTTGCCGGGGCGCTGAGTAGCCGCATCGAAAACCAGGTGATTGCCAATGATGTCAACACACCAAAGGCTGCCAGTAATGCTATATGCAACGAAGACAGGCCCAACGGAGCCAACCAGATGACCTTGAGAACCAACGCTGGTAAAAATAAATAATAAACCACAGTCGTTAGCACCGAACGCAACTGACGAGCGCTGATTCCCGCAGGTGACGCCCACCCCCAAAACACCCCGCAGGCCATCAGGACAACCATTTCCAGCAATATTGTTGTCATTAGAAACTCAAATTTAAAAGACGTGAAAAACTTCCACGGGCAGATTGATTGGGTTGAATATTAGCCATCGCACAACAGTGACTCTCACGATCCAAACATGGCATACTCAGATTCAATATATTCAATCAACCAATGAGGAATTACAATGCCTAGATTTACCATAGCACCAATATTATTGTTGATACTTACTGTTACAACCATCCCTGCTGCTATCGCTGAAATGAAGGATAAACACCAGGGCCATGATATGAACAATACGAAAAGCCAGCACAAGGATCATGGCATGGCTAAATCAAAAGGCCATCATCAATTCAGCCCTCAATGGAAAGATACGCTCACAGACGTACAAAAGCTGGCCATAGACAAAATGCACCTTAAGCTAGCGACTGAGATGGCAGTCCTCAAGGCCAAGGTCGATTTGGCTGAAAAAGAATTGAATGTCTACACCATCAGCGCAGGCGCCAAGCAATCCAGGATCGATACAATGATTGATGGTATTATTGCGGTGAAAAAAGAAATTCTGACTAAACGTTATGCCCATCTACTTGAAATGCGTATGGCGCTCACTGATGAGCAGCGTATCTCCTACGACAATATGGTCATAAACAGAAGCGGTACTAAATAGCAATAAAACACTAAAGGCATTCGTGCCTGTAAACTTATTGTGAAATATTTATGTTTTTTTATTATTGCCCAACTTTGACTTAATATCGGCAAAGGGCTGGTAACTTGCTGACCCCGTTCTTAGTGTCGATGATACTTTTGACGGGGCACTAACTGCATCTAACAAGCGCTGGTGTTCATTGTCATGACAATAGATACATAACAGCTCCCAGTTACTGCCATCCTGAGGGTTGTTATCATGATTGTGATCACGATGATGGACTGTCAACTCATGCAGATTTTCTCGAGTAAATTCACGGCTACAGCGACCACAGATATGAGGATAAAGGCTTAATGCCCGTCTCCGATACCCGAGTTCGCGCGCTTCATTGGCCTGCCTGGTCTCAGCGACCAGTCTATCTAGTTTTTCATTATCGGTTTTCATATCACCCATTTAAGCCAATCAGCTAAAATTCTAACATCATTATATACGCAGCAATGCCTTGATACCTCGCGAGGCCAAGTACAAAAAGAACAACGGAAAAATAATGGTCTGTACTGTAAAAATTACTATCAAATTAATTGTGTGCTCAGTCAGATGCTGGACAGCAAGCTGTAACGCCTCGACGTGTTGATCTATATTCAGTGAGTTAAGCGTTGAATCAAAATTATGACGCAGCATGTCATACCATGATGCGTCACCATTCATCGATACATCATTTTTACCCTCGTCATTCAAGCGCCCCAATGTTTCACTGGTTTGCGTTAGATAATGACTCGATGATGCATATCCAGCAGCCAGGAATAACTGATAAAAGCCTTCACTACAAACAGCCAACAATGGAATCATAAAACGCAACACAACCATCATTGCAGCAACGCGAATCAGGCGTGTACGCCACAATGACGACACGCGTGGCCACCACCCGACAATAAGAGCAAGTACAATGGCCGTTGCGGCGAGTACAATAAACCCTGGTGAAGAGAATATGGTTTGCAGCAAGGCCTGAATTCCAAGCGATGTTGCGCTGACCAACATCACCCAGGAAAACCGTTCAACCAGATCATTAACAGGATCAAGAATTTGGCCCGGCGCAAAGATAACACCCACGCCAGCAGGCTCCATTGCCACCTCAGTACCTTGCGCTACTGAAATGACACCATTTAAGCCGCGAGCAACACCAAAGGTAACCAATGCACGTTTAAGACTCTCATCGGTATAGTCTTTACCTATGTCATCAAATACTGGCAACATTGTCAGTGCCAATACAGCAAGCGACGCCAGTGTAATTATAAGCTTGTAAGGTGTTATATAGTCTCGCACGACTCTATTCTACACATATAAAGAGTTCTCAGGCGGACGAATAATCGAGCACTATAAAAGATTCAGGATGGATCGATTGCAGCTGCTGAAGTGTCTTGATCAATTTGTAATTGCTCATACAGCTTGCGCAATTTGATCATTCGATTTCTATTGACAGAAAAATCGCTACGACCAATGCGAGAAGCCGATCGCACATGAATGACGTGGTTAGCTTCATCACTTCGAAACTCAACATCATCAATAAAACGTAGCCACTGCGTCTTGTAGGTCACCCACATATACTCGCCATTATCCGCGACTACATCACCATTTGTCTGCTCTATTACTGCTCTCAAACGATGCCATGCATACTGCGCATCACCGACAATAACAAACGGCTCAATATAGGCCACCGCCATCGGTGATATTTCACTACATACGCAATTGGGGGTAGATGGGCAGGGACTGAGGTGTCCAGCCATCAAACCACCAGCGCTGGACTGCCCTTTTTCAAGCACAATCACCCCAATCAGCAGCAGGGCTAATGTCAAAATAATTGTAAGCAACCAATGCATAAACGTCTTCAACAAGGTTTTTCCGCTGAGGGTACTAGTCCCAACATTATTCACCCTTGTTTAATAGCTGGCAAGCCTAAATTAGCGAGATTACCTAAAATTTCAAGAGGTTATTTACATGGCCTCCTGCTATACACATGCCGTGTTACTGTAAGGCCTTCACTGGTAAAACGACAGCGTTTATCACGGTTGCAGGATCCAAGGCAGGCGATGCCTTGACACCTACATTTGAAATTGTATAGAGAAAGGTTTCATTTCCACTTGTCATATACGCCGCACGCCTGGGCGCAGAATACCAATAGTTATAACTGGGTACGCAGAGTGATTGGTAACTCGCAACAGTCGTGTCCTGAATACCGGCACAAACGGCGTCACGAAACAGGTCATCGTGACGCACGGCGCCGAGCTCTGATATACCCTGATTGAGATCGATTTTAAATGACGTGATCGTCTGATAGAAATCGGCGTGTATCGCATCATAATAGCTGTAGGGTATCGCCAGTAGCCCATCAGGTGCGTAATAGGTAAAGGCATGGGGGTCATACAATGCCGGACTCCAGCTGTAACTGTTTTCGCCGGTGGTCAAGGTATGGACAAATTGCTGTACCGGGCTGCCTGTATTACTAACATCAAAGACCTGTAATTGGATCTGGCTCAAATTGGCACCACGACCAATAGTTAATATGTGCGTGGCATCGAGTGGATGCATATACGTGCTGAAACCGGGAATCTCCAACTCACCGGCCAGGCGTGGCTGCGCCGGGTCTGACAGATCAAAGGTAAACAATGGGTCGATATTACGAAAGGTCACTACATAACCTCGATCACCGACAAACCGAACGGCGAAGACAGCCTCATCAGCACCGAATGGCTCTGTACTGCCTACGTTTTGAAGCTTTAACTGACGAGAATTCTCTTTAAGTATCTGTATTAGGTGCTGGCTACGCATTCTGTTTTCATCTTCGTCATACCATTGTTCAGATGCCACCACGCGTAGAAAACCGTTATCCTCGCTCATGCTAAAACGATCCTTGATCATCCCGACAATACTCGCTAAACCACGATAATCGGGCTTGCCTGATGTCAGATCGAATTTGTAGACCACAGACTGATTACGCTGCTGGCCGGGATCTGCCCACCACCACCAACCATTACTGGTTTGAGCCACATAGAGTGCTGTTTGTGTCGCGTAGGTGATCCAGGCATTATTCATAACGGCAACGCTGGAGATATTTTGCCCATCAGTAGAAAAACTGCTGATCGCCATCAGACCCGGATTAACCTTTAACTCAGGTAAATAGATATCCGCGCAAGTAACCAAATCCTGGTAATTATTGTCTACGCCTGTCTGCGTGTATAACCATGGTAATAATTCACTGATATCTGCGACTGTGACGGCATCGGTTATCAATCTCTCAATCTGCAGCGCCAACACAGTTTTATCTTGACCTGCGCTTGAAGCTGCCTTTGGATCGACTATGAGGGTATAATAATCACTCAATAATTGATTGAACTCTTTATTCGCCAGCAAATCCGCAGGCGCCTCAACCTGATAACGGGTGAGCAGATGTAGCGTCTGTCCAATAAGGCGACTGGTCATTCGATAGCCTTCGAGACGATATTCGTTCTTGATGACAGGATTCGTTGGATCACTGATATCGATAAACTGAATAACCGTACCATTCAATTGGCGCGGCAGGATATCGGCATTCATCATTCGCTGTACCGCTCCATAGCCGATCAAGATAGCCGTTTGCTGATCTTCATCGATATAGAGTTCGTCGGCATTAAAATCCTTTTGATAGAGCACCGACAACAGCTCCATCTGCCCGGCAGGAAAGCCCTTCACAATACTCAACTGACCGTAACCAAGGGTATAGATCAGGCCATTACTGTCCACTTTAACAATATCACCCTCGTCTACACCGGCTTCCTGGGTATTTGTCTGCGAGACATTATCCGGTGCCGCCGATGCCGATGCGGCCTCTACCGCAAGATTCAATTCACTATCGGCTCGCGCGATATCAATCAATGGGTAATAAATTGGAGACTGATTGAGATAACGCCTGGTTAAAGCCTGGGCAATATAGCGACGGTAATCGGTGCAAGTATTTGTTCGATTTAGCGCCAGGGCTCCGACTGGCACCAATCCATCCGCATTATTTGACGTGCCATCAAGGCACGCAGACAAGCTTGCGCTACAGAGCAGTATTAAAAGAAACCGATTTATTGCGATCATGAATACACACCTATTGTGATATCTTATTTGACCGGCTTGAGGCTAATTGATTCCTTTCATGATGACGTGCATGACTAAGCACGTTAATCCATATACGACCAGAGCCACAACACCGTCTGATCTAAACTAACCAAGGGTATTATACATCAAGGTCTTATCATTAACTCTTCTGGTTTTTTCTGATTAATACTCGTTTTGTCGTAGATCTGTTGTAAATTCAGTAAATGGCTGGTGATCAACACAGCCTCGGCCCTGGGCATGTTACTGAACACCGGCATTGTTCGCTGCGTATTAACCGGTGTTGTAATATAATTAACTATCCCCTCACGACCCAGCTGCGTCAGTATATTGGCTGGCGACTGCTTCACCAACATCCCTGTGCCATCCGTGCCATGACAGCTACTGCAATGGTACTCAAACAGAGCCTCTCCGGTTACCAGATCAGGGTGATCATGATTATCGTAATGATAGCTACACGCGCCCGGCAGCAATGCGAACATGACCACAAAACTTACACCCTTCATGTGGTCGAACAGGTGATATTTAGTTCGAAGCATCATTTCTAACTCATTACGCCATAGCCGGTTTAGTATGCTCAACCGGATCTCCATCAAGCTTATCTGCCGGAATGAGACTGATAATAGTCCACTGTGGTTCCGGTTTAATCTCGGATTTATCTGTGAATATCTTTAATCGTCCCTTTTCATCGAGCACGAACAATGGAATGACCTCGTCGTCATAATAGGCCTTATAGGCGGCATAATCGTGCGTATCAGATAATCGGGTACTATGAACTTCACCACCATTAGCCAACAAATCAGCCAATAGAGTATCGGTAATATGCTCACCAAATAATCGGGGGCCGGTCATCTCGCCAGTTATATTCAGCTTTTCAGTTGCCTCTTTTTCCTCAGCCGTTTGAATGCAAAAGACCTTATTACCGCCAAACTCAGCCCGATAGCGTTGACAGGCCAACACATTTAAAGCTGGACGCGGCGACATGGCTAGCAGACTACCTATGCCCACCAGGTCAAGGTGGCGATCGGCATGTTCAGATACAATATTGCCAAAATAGGTCTGCAATCCCGCCATACGGGCAGCGCGAATATCACCCCAGCTGGTATCAGCCAACAGCACACGATAGTTATATTTACACAACTCAGTGGCAATAGCGCGCGCGACGGCATGCGCCCCAACAATAAGTACACCACGCGGCTCAGGATCAGCCAGCTTGAGCCACCCTGCGATTGGACGGGTTGTAATGCTCTGTAATACAACAGTGACAATAATGACCAGAAATGTCAGCGGTATAAGCAGCTGGGCTTCGACTTCACCCGACTCGTCAAGACGCAAGGCAAACAACGCTGAGACAGCGGCAGCAACAATTCCGCGCGGAGCTATCCATGCTAGCAGTGCTTGTTCTCGCCATGTCACATCCGAACCAACACATGATGCTATTACAGACAGTGGACGCGCAATCAAAATAATGACGGCCAGGACACCCAGTGAGCCCCAGCCCAATAGTGCAAAGTCATTAAAATCTACCCGTGCAGCCAGCACGATAAATAATATGGAAATCAGCAACACACTGAGACTTTCCTTAAAGTCCAGTATACCGTCGATCGGGGTATTTTTCATGTTAGCCAAAATCATACCCATCAATGTCACCGCCAACAGCCCAGCTTCATGGGCTAAACTATTGGCTATGGTATAGACCGCTAAAACAAAAGACAGGGCCGCTACATTGTGCAGGTATTCCGGCATTAAATGCCGCCGCAACACGATACCTAAAACAGCTGCACCCACCATACCCATGGCACCGCCCACGACAACAACGGTTGCAAATGTTTGTATTGGATCACTTTGTCGTCCCGAGACAATAAAGTTAAAGACCAACACCGCCAACAAGGCACCCAAAGGGTCTATCAATATACCCTCCCAGCGTAAAATATTTGCCAGCTTTGCCTTAGGCCTGACAGTGCGTAGCATCGGTATGATTACAGTAGGGCCTGTCACTACAACCAGCGCACCGAACAGGAATGAAAGTTCCCATGAAAATTTTAGAAAATAATGCGTCCCGGTCGTAATAATAAGCCAGGTGATAACTGCACCAATCGTAATCAGATTACGCACAACATGACCGACACTCTTCATTTCATGCAAACGTAACGTCAAACCACCCTCAAAAAGGATGAGCGCGACACTCAACGAGATAATGGGAAACAACAATGTCCCGAACAAACTATCAGGGTCTAAAGTACCCGTCACCGGACCAAGCGTGATTCCAGCGATAAGCAAAAATAAAATGGCAGGTAATTTCATCCACCAAGCCAGCCACTGACAGCCAATACCAATCAGGCATATCATAGCCAACATAAACATCGTATGCTCTATCAAGGAATTACCTCATTAATATTTACCGTGTGTCAGGCGCACCAAAAATATCCCTGGCATGTTAATTTATATTCCAAATCCAGCCATCTGTTATCTCAATGTTTTCATTGAACGCTATAAGTTACAGTCAATGTATGGCGCTCACCCGGGAGCAGCTGGATAATATCATCTGCTGCATTGGCAGACTCGACACAAAGCATTTTACGAAAACCATCAACACCCAGGTCGCCCATTTTCGCAGCGATAATCGCACCGGGATTCCAGATCACAGTCGTCTGGCTACCAGTCTTGTCAATAATGATTCTACGAACACCATCATCAATCATGACGACATCACTGGTTTTTAAATAGACGCGATCTACCTCACCATCGATAACAACGCAGCCAGATTGAACCTTGTTTTTAAAACTATCTGTCTTATCAAGATAAGATACATCTTCCAGACCTGTCACTGTAGTCTCACTGATATCATTTATTGAAAAGTAGGTGTGTAACGCTTCACCAATTGCAATCGTTTCAGTGCTGTTATTGCAGCTTGTCATTGATAACGACAAGGTACGCCCTATCGTAATTTGTACATCCAGCACAGTCGCAGTTGACCACATCTGCTGTATCTGTTGATCTAACTGCGTCGTGTCTAGTCGAAAATCTACTTGTGTCTGGCCTGAGTCTAATTGACGACTACCAACAACCTGCCAAAGGCAGGTCCTGGCAAACCCATGCGCCGGAAAATCTGGTCTTGTTTTATGGGGACCAAACCATGGCCAACATATAGGGATACCACCCCG
>Ga0316190_10004401_pt1 | contig 10260 bp, 10 predicted proteins | sample Eddworburrow2_MG_FD_204929 | JGI IMG/M metagenome (GOLD analysis project Ga0316190, IMG submission 204929) | Coastal sediment microbial communities from Maine, United States - Eddy worm burrow 2 | ecosystem: Environmental > Aquatic > Marine > Coastal > Sediment | place: USA: Maine | collected... | reverse complement strand
CCCTCCTCTCTTCCATCTCTTTTTCAAACTGCATTCTCCTCTCTTCCATTTCCTTGTCATGCTTGTTTCTACGCTCCTCGATTTCCTTATCATATTCTTTCATGCGAAGTTCATGTTCGCTCCAGGCTTGCTCACGCTCAGCTTTCATCTGCTCTATTCGCGCATCGATATCTGCTTTGCCTGAATCGTCAGCTAAAACCACAGGTGTTGATAATGATGCAGTTAATAACAGTGTAAAAAGGATGATATTTTTGGTTTTCATAGATGAGTTTCCTGTATTGCCAGAAGGCCATTTAAAATCTAATAGTTAACTGTTAATGATAATAAAACCACTTATGAACAGTATTGATTTAAATCAAGTCTTTTTAAGGTACGAGATAAACTGGTAACAACAGCCAGAGCAGACCTTGTTCTGCTGCCTCTTTTCCTGCATGTACAGTCGAATAAGACAGGCAAAATTATTTTTGCGAGGCAACAAATAGTACCTTTTTATATGAGGCAAAGTATCGGCGAGATTCACTATGATTAAACTTTTACCACATCTACTGAAAAGCAGTAATGTCATTATTGGTTATCGGTATCATAACCCGGCGGTACCGCATGCCACTCATAACCATCTACACAGGCTGTGATAAACAATAGTATCGGTAAAAAGCAAACCAACTGAGTCAATTTCATCATGACATCTCTTCTATGTTACCTGGTATCTTGCAGTACGATATCTTAACCCTTTAATCAATTCCACCTGTAGTGAAGGTTTAATTTGAATTGCTGCTTCTGTCTATCGGGCTACCTTTTAGTATGCATGCAATGGCCTTCACATTAAAAGATTTTTTGTTCTTTAGAGAATCACCTCGATGGCGTCGAAAGTTCTTCTTCCACGAAACGCAACAATGCTTCGAGCAGTGCTTCACGTGGGTAGTTGTTCTGATCGACGAACATAGATCCAATGGTTTCATGGGAGCGGGCAACAGGAATAACCAGCGCCCAATGGTCGGCGTTAACATACCCGATCAGTGCGCTGCCAGGTATGACCTGATCGTAAAATATTACCTGGCCGTCATTGCGCGCATCGATCCGACTCAGCTTATCGTAACTGGATTCGAGGATAGACGAGATGCGCTCGGGGTTCGGATAGGTAACCAGTGAGTAATAAGGAAAGTCGCGCGGAAGTGGATTATTGGCCAGCCAGGCTTTTCTGGTCGAAGGGCGTAGACTCTCGAGCGCACCATCGTCGCCGACGGTGCATTTAGCGCCAGGCCAGTGTCTGAATAGATCAAGTTGTGACTGTGTTGCATCATTTGCCAGTGGCGAGCCACCGACTGCGCCAGCAGTACTGATAACGGCAGCTATGTGTTTACGTATCTCTGGATAGGATACGACTGCTTCCAGGATATCCGGTGCTCCCTTGGAGTAACCGATAAGAACAATATTGGGTTCCGTATCATCCAGCTCCATCGCCATGATGGCATCGCGGATCTGTCGTGCATTGTTGGCAGAACTCGACAGAGCGTCCACTTGCAAAGCAACCTGATCATAGCCAAACTGGCGAATGTGACTGGCTGCCGTGTCCTTCATATCAAGCCATTCAGAGATACAGTCCCAGCCCACGCCGGGAATGATTACTGCGACTAGCCGACGTTTAGAAGAACCCAGGTTAACATCTCTGCCTGTACCCTCTGGTTCGATACCGACGTGTGTGAGCGCGTCGTCACATGGCATATAGTCAGGCAATGTTGCCTGGCGCTGTTCGAGAATTGTGCAGAAAATCTCCCGGAAACGTCCACGTTCATCATCGATACCAGCCTGCGAAGCGGGCATGAGCACCAGCGGTGGCGTGTCTTCCGTGTAAGGTAGAAGTGGTGTGGTGGAACAGGCACTGATTAAAATACTTGCCGCTAATACGATCGTGGCTGACAGTTTACTGGCTCTGCCGGCACGTGTCGAAAACGTTGGATTAATCCCCGACATTTTCAATCTCCTTAATAGCTTCGATCTCACGAAGTTTGAGAGCGGGATGCCAGTCGAGGATTTCTATATCAGACAGTGACAGCGGTCGTGTTATAAAAAATAATACTGCGCGTAGACCGTCTGTCTGGTATCTGGCGCCACCAAGACTGCCGCGAGACTCGCCAGGCCCGGTTGCACCGACGCCGCTTATGAAAGCGATTTTCTGTAAACCGCTCGAGTACACCATATCCTGAATCAACAGGTTCCTGACCTCGTCGACGTATGGATTCAGCACCATATCCTTTTCTTCAACTTCTGCCAAGCGCCAGCCCTGACGACGCCCCGCCTGTACCAGGAAGACAGACTGTCCCTGGAAACGAAGCGGCGCCAGCCACAGACGCACCCAGTTTGCTGGCACGCCAGCCTGGCCCGCTTTTCTTGCCACGATGTCTGGTGGCCGGCCAAACAGCCATTGAGCATTATCAAGCTCCCGTAGATCCCTCCTGAAACCACGGCGCACAAAGGCGGTAACAATATCGGTAAACTCGCCGATCAATATGACATTAAGCGGATCACCGGCTTCGCTTCCATCGGCACTCGTCGCGCAACATGGCAGCTGTTCCAGACGCGCACGAAATTCGTTAACATCCTGATAATCATCCGTTACCGCTTCGATCAATTGAGCCACTTCTTCAAGAGAGATACCCCCTGATTCATCGGGCTGATCATCAGGTACCTCTAGAAACAGGGTGAACGGGTAGATCTCACCCTGGCCGAGGATATCGACACTGAGCAACCTGATCTGATCGTGAGGATTGGCGAAGATCATGCCAGATTGTGCTGCACCTGGCGCGATAGGATTTTGAAAACTCATGCTAGAGAAGTGCCGATCAAGACTGGCATTGGTTTCACTGGCAAAGCTGGCGTGAAACGGCCAGGCTACTTCCAGTGGTGAGAAAAGATCTGGATCGGTGCCGGAGCGCAGCAGCCATATCACCTGCCCTGTATTGTTTTTAACTTCGAGCCATAGAGGTTGCACGCCCGTCCCGTTAACATCGACACCGAAGATACTCTGGCTGTCATCGCGACTGAGTACGGCCGCACTTAACTCAACGCCCTTCACCGTCTGACTCACTGCACGCGCACGCAAAGCAGAATCATCGAACGCTGCGGGTGCCTGCCAGGTCGCACACCCGGCCAGGGCCAGGTAGAGCCAACCCGTAATGAACATGGTTAGTGCAGGCGATAACCGGCATTTCAACTTTAGTAAGAGTTCAGTTGTCGAGTTTATCGTGCTCATCATTGCTGCTGCCGGTTCATTTGCTCGATAAAGCCTTCACTCCGACCTTCCCAGGGAAGGAACCTGATATCGGTAATCTTCGTCGGGTGAACATCAAAGAACAGTACTGCACGAGTACCGTCTGTGTAGTAGGGATCTGTGGTCAGGTTACGACGAGGTGAATTTTCATCTGCGGCGCCAACACCCTTCGCCAGGCCCAGTTGAACCAGAGACTGCGAATAGATCATATCTTCCAGAAATGCAGTTCGTGCCTCGTCCACATCCGGATCTATTTTGTGGGTCGTAAGATAGGGCGAGTGAATGGTAAAACGGCTGCCGATGTCACGGCTGATCTGACCTACCCAAACCAGCTTGCCGTGATATCGCATGGGGCTGAGCCAGAGACGCAGGTGATTACGTTGATGAATGTTATCACGCGCCTTCTGCAGCGCAAGATCCTGGGACCTTTCATACAGATAGAGTGGGCTCACTGGCGAATAGGGATAACGCTCACCGGCGAGAACGGATTCCATCATCTTGTATATCGAGCCAAAATAGGTTTGTTCTGTCGGCTGCCAACCACGGCGAACAAGTGCAGGAAATGCGTCATCAAGACCACCAATGATAACCAGGTTAAGCGGGTCGCCATTTTTAGTGCCATCCTTATTGGTGACACAGCACGGCAACGCTACAAGGGCGGCTCTAAAAGCGTCTTCATCGGTATAGTTAATCACCTCATCTTCAGCATACAGATCAAGGAGTAACTCCCTGCGCTTACGGTAGTCAGCGCGAAATCCCGGAACAGTCGAAAAGAATGAGAAGGACCTGTGGTTGCGGTTACCGATAAGATCGACCTGCACCATCTTTACGCCTTCATCGAGATTAGTGAGGACAAACCCCGACACCTTCATGCCCGGAGGTACTGGATTCTTAAAGGCCAGCGCATTAAAACGTTGCTCGAGTACCTCCCTGGTTTCGTCCTCATGTGTCGTGGCAAGTGCTTCTGCCACCTCTGAGGCGGGAAAGAAGTTAGGATCGATGCCTGGTGACATCAGCCAGTATGCTTCTTGTTCGCCGTTTTCGACTTCTATCCAGACTGGTTGCACCCCTATCCTGTCGAGGGAAAGGCCGTAGATATCGTGACTCTCATCTGTAGATAACACACTGGCCGATACAAGAACACTGCCATCGCTATGCGTTGTCGCACGGCTCTTATAATCCAGAGTCTCCGATTCAGGCAGAAGGCCTGTTGAAGCACATCCAGCGCAGACGAATACTATGGTTATGCCAAGCAGCGATATCCAGGTAAAGCGCAGCATTATTTGCTATTTCACCATCTCTGCTTTCGGTGGCGACCAGGTTTTATATTTTTCGAAATCTGGCATATAAAGCCTTAAAATGACATCCAGGTTTTCATCTTTACGATTGATGGGCAACCAGTTTTCCTCTGGTACACCTTCTGGTTTTTGCGCGGCAATATAGATCTCTATGCCACCTTGATCATTTAATTTCATACCGGCATTTTCACCGACGCTGTATTTCTTTTGCTCATTCGGAATGAAAAAACCGTTGGCGGAATCATATAAGGTTAACGACCAGAATATCTTTGCCGGTGGTAATTCTTCCTTGCTCATACGGATCACGTAGTCATGCTGGGCATTCATCGATTGGCCGTCCCGGGTCGTCACGGGTGGATATAGAGCTTCGCTTGCCGGCAAGCCGATCGGACCAAGCACCGATTGTATCAACAGGGTTTCCAGCGATATATTCCCCCGGGTCTTGAACATGCCCTGACCAATCTCGGCGGTAACGGCTGGATCCATGGCGCGGGCAAATTCCGTTTCTCGGATCTGCTCGGTGATTGCCCTGAATCGTTTGCCATCAATGCTGGCGACGTTGCTCTTGTCAAAAGTCTTGCCCGGCGAAATGCCGAGTGACTGCATCGCCACGAGAAAACCCTTTTCCACTTCATTGTTAGTATCAAAGCTGGTGTGATTGACCACGAACTGCATCACTTCCAGAAAGTTATTTTCATATACATCGGGATCAGTTTTTCCCACACTGGGAAATTTCACGTCATCAACCGGCTTGACTGGCTTGCCCTGCAATTCAGACAAGCTGATGGCTTTGACCGATTGCATTTGCCCGATGATTTTCTCAAAACGGGCTTTATCGCTGGCATGGGGCATCACACGAAACACGGCAGAGACAAAATCACCGGTCATTTCGACAATGCGATCCACTCCCTCGATCTTGCCCCCATCAAAACCTTCTGTGCGTGAAGTGTAAAACAGCACCTTCTCGGGTTTGCCAAAGTCCCCTTTGGTCACGGACATCGGCACATTCACATAGTGATCGTAGCCCGTCACCATCAATGAGGCATACATGGAATCAAATGCTGGAATATCGAGGATCACCGGGTCCTTACGCAAATCCAGCATACAACCGGTGTAAAGCGTGTCGTTATTGGGCCGTGCGATTTCCCGTGTCGTGTCATCCTTGAGCTGGGTATCGGCAACACACTTGTTCCACCCGCCATTCTTCAGTGCAAACTTGTTGTTCACGTTGTACATCGCTACATATTGATAAGAGCGGCGCACAATATTCTCAATCTGTTCATCGGTCAGTTGTGCCGAGATATTGGCCGCGTCGCCTGCATTTTTGATCGTTGCCGATGGGGTTGTTTTGTCCTCGCCACAGCCTGTTAATAACAGCGTAAAGATGCTCACGATTGCCAGATTGAATTTTAACTTGCTCATATGTTTACCCTCTTTACTGTGAATAACTTAACGAGATGGATAGCTATAATCACCACCCGTCTCGCTGACTGACCGTGTTTTACTTCAGCAATACTTTGCGTAGCGCTTTCTGTTGAGCGGTATCCTGCGCCAGGAGAATGCCAATGTCTGTCACGCTACTTACTGGCCTGGAACCCCAGTGCCAGTGCAGCGGCTTCCGCCTTGCAATCGCCCGTCGGCCCGACGCCTTTGGCATGAACAGCTGCGAGCTCAGCCCTGCCGGCCTCGAGATCAGCGCGGAACGTAGGGTCGGCGTGCAACCGCGCCACGGTTGCCGAGCCCATGAAACGGCCCCAGATCACATCGCTATACCAATGATGGTTGGCGACCATGCGACTCTCGGTATACGCCCGGCCGCGGGCGAGAATTTCGTCGCCCTGATTCGGCGCAAGCTCGCTCAGGATGAGGGCAAATCCCCAGCCGAGGGCGGAATGCCCCGACGGATAGGAAGGGTCCTGCTCCAGGAGCTCCTGCATTTCTGGAACGGCGATGGGCTGGTGATTAACCTGGAAAGGTCGCTTTCTTTGGTAATGATTCTTCGCGGTGTAAGTCGACAGGGCTAAATCGCTGAAAGAGCGGCTCAACAAGTTGAATAGATACGGCGCATCCTGTTTCGTAATCTCGGTGTTTAGCGCACAGGAAAAATCATTAATAAATACCGGAAGTTTCAGTTCGAAGTCGGCAGTCGCCAGCGCGAAGCGCGGCGTGTCGCGCAAAGCAAATGTGTTGCGGGCGACCTCCTCGTCGTGCGCGAAGGCAGCTGAACCCGGGGCAGGTGGCGGGGGAATCAGAGCGAGGCTATTCGGAAGCGCCTTGGCACCCAGATAACCCTCCAGTGCACCCAAACCAAGTTCAGGATGGGACTCTGGAACAGTGCCAAGCCTGGTTCGAGCATCTGGCGTAGCCATGCAGCCAGTGAAAAGAATAAGAACAAAGACACTGACCAATGCCGTGCCGAGGATTGTCCGGTTTTGACGAGTAATTGTCATTGCATCTCCATTTAATTTAGTCAGTGATAAAACGTTTGATAGACAGCTAACGCTCTGTTTCAGTGGTGCAGCTTCGTGCGCCATCGCTGCCGTGTGCCATCGCCCCACTCAACGGTTCACCAGGCCGAACTGCGCCGGTCGTCATTTCGCTCACCGAGAATACAGCGGTTGTTCAACTCACCTGACGATGAACTTTCTTTGCGCTTCAATATTATCGGCCGCCGCGATCAGCATATCTGCGATTCGGTATCCGGCCAGCGTAATGCGGCGTTCAGACGTCCCCTGTAGTTTCTCCCAGTATCCATCTGGCAGCGGCGGCGCATCCTTCACCGGTGAGACCCCAGTGAGTATAAACTGGATCATGCCCTGGACCAACTTCTCGGCAGGCTGGTCTTTGTTCGGGTCGGCTAAGGTCTCGAGGTCATAGGCCCAATCTAGCGCAACCTGGTGACTTTCTTTCGCCCATGTTACAAAGGCATTCGAATCACTTACTGGAGTCGCCTGCAACTCGGGGAAAGCCGAACGCGGATATTTCTTCAAGAAAGCCTGCGTGTGCCTGTCCACCTCCGGCAATGACGGAATGCGAAGGGCATTCATGTCCCACAGAATATGTAACGGTATGGATTCCTTGCTGACCGGGTCCTCCACATAACTCATCCCTGCGGCCGAATTACCCGTCGGAAAGTCCTTCGAAAAGAGGTCACTGACATGCATGGGTTGGTGGATATCGCCCAATATGTGCATCACCCAGCACAGCGCCAGCGCGCGCTCTGCAGGTGTGGATTCAGGATTAGCGATCATCGCATTATTGAGTGTCAGCGCCTCGATGGCCTGCCCTGCGGGTTTGCCATGGCGAGCCTCCGCTGCCGCCTTTACTTCAGGTGGGGCATCGTCCGCGACGATGGCCCAACGCGCCGTGTGCCAGGTCAGCCGATCATTTGGCGTGAATTTGCTGTCATCCGGCCAACGTGCGCATTCAAGAAACATGCGCCGGACGCGCTCCTTACCTTTGGCTTCACCAGCCGCTACCCAGAAAGGCGCAGTGTCGGGGTGCTTCAGGAAGAGCATTCCGATTTTATCAATCAGTTCGGGACGTGCGCGCTCGATCTCCGAAAACGCGATAGCAGCAGTCGTCATGTGACCGGGATGATCCCAGGCATGTACATTCGGTGTAATAACACTGAAGAGCACGGTAGCAAATAATGCCGTTGATAGCTTAAACATATTCTTCTCTTTTTTAGTTAATTCAGTACATCTTTAATGAACTCATCACCCAGAATGATGAAGTTTTTTTACAAAAATCAATTTACTGACATAATATTCTTTAAAGGTTGATTTAGGTCAAGAAGGTCATTCAAATAGATTACTTTAGCTGCTAGAAAGGTTGCCCAAAACGCAAATAGAATGCGCTATTGTCTGATTTTCCAACCGCATATTCCGCACGCACCACCATCTTTTCCTTTTCTTTTATAGTAAACGTTACACCTGCACCTGCAGACGGATACAGGTTGCTGTCATCGGGGCGCCCTTCCTCGCCGCCATAGAGCCAGGCCACACCTGTCGACAATGTCGCCCCCCAGCGTTCTTTAATTTTTATACGTTCGTCTATTTCGACCAGTGTCATATGAGGCGCCAGGTACTCGCCCCGGGTATAACCGCGCAATTCGATCGATGAATAACCGCTGGTGGGAGCATCATCGGTCCAGCGGCCTTTGGCGTGCAGCGCAGCTACATTGCCATTGCCATGTGCAATGAAGGTTGCGTAATTTAAGGTATAAGCATCGAAGCTCTCATCCCCACCAAATGATTTTCGATAAGCGAGATTATTAAACTCAAACATGGCGCCACTGGCGGGTGAATTCTGGTTATCGCGTGTGTCGTAATTCACAGCGAGACCCACCGCATTTGACCGGTGACCATTTAGTCCGATGAGATCGATGATAATCCCGGACAGTGCATCATTAGCGATGATCGCATAGTTTGTCGAGACAAGCTGGGCACCGAGATACCAGTTAATTTTATAGAGCCTGAAATACCGCAAGGCTGCCACGTCGAGGTCGTCTGTGGTTGAGACAGGCAAACCCGTACCTAAAAAATCTTCATAGTTATTATTGATTCTTCCATTGATGAGCACACCGGTGATGCGCTGCTTGTCATTATCAAAATAGCTGCGGGTAAATACGCCATAAAAAATGAATCGGTGTCACTGTATGAACCCATAGCTCCAAACATAGAGGCAGGTGATTCCTCATCAAACTTTTTAAGATAGCCAGCCATGAAACCGACAGCCGAGCCCAGCTTGGGATCACTGCTGATAGTCGGCACCAGCAGCCAGGGAGACTCTTTCTCGTCTTCTGTTTCTGCCGCATTGACAACCAGGCTTAATAAGCCGAACAGTGTGATCAGTGAATATTTGAAAACAGTAGATCCTGTTGAAGATGTATAATCATGAAATGACATGGATTTATATTCTGTTGTTATATATTGATAATAAAAAAACTGGTGCAGACTTAACCACTATACAAAAAGATTAACATCGCATTTCATAATGTCCTTTTTCTATTTATCAAAAAATAAAACGGGACCGCTTGAACAGGTTGCACAGGTAGATAAAAATCCACACTGACTTAAACCAATTAATTTCGAGCATCAAAAGAATTTAAGCGAATCATATAAACCCCCGGCCAAATGTAACACTGTTATGATATTCATTCCCTGATCGTTTAGTTGTTTATTTCTTTAGCAATCTGATCACGCGTACATTGTAACGGGTCTTGAGGGTCCATCCGTATCGCCCATAAGCTGTTCTTTCTTACCCAGCGATAGAGCGTAAGCGGATAGCTTTTTTCCTGATCGGTTACTTCGTAGGCGGTAGCCTCCTCTGCCACCCAGGTAAAAGTACAGGTGTAATCATACTGGTAGCTGTCATAGATGATGACAATTGTGCTTTCACCTGCCTCGAGATCAAGCTCATACGAAGGTTCTATGGCAGCCCCGTTGAGACTGACGATCGGGTAGTTGGATTTGATGAGCGCATAACCCTCTTCCTTAAAAACAGGTGCCTGCACACAGGCACTGAGCAGCATACTGATGAAAACATATAATGTAATTGTTCTTCTCATCGTGCTGTCAGCCCAAACTTGTAACCATCGACATTATCGCCATAGATGATGCCCGCTCTCAGCCCCAGCATCTGCCAGCCAAACCAGTCGAGCGGTTTGATATTCATCTCCCACTCCAGGCC
>Ga0316190_10004398_pt1 | contig 10261 bp, 8 predicted proteins | sample Eddworburrow2_MG_FD_204929 | JGI IMG/M metagenome (GOLD analysis project Ga0316190, IMG submission 204929) | Coastal sediment microbial communities from Maine, United States - Eddy worm burrow 2 | ecosystem: Environmental > Aquatic > Marine > Coastal > Sediment | place: USA: Maine | collected... | reverse complement strand
GGCTATCGCTTTGAATGGCAGGATTCGTTTACAACCATTCGATGCTCGATTGGCGTTGTCCTCGTGACGAGTGAGAACGCAGATGTTGCAGGACTTATGAGTTCCGCAGACGTCGCCTGCTATTCTGCAAAAGATATGGGTCGCAACCAGATTCACCTGTACAAGGACAGCGATGCCTCGATGCGACACGAAGAGATGAAGTGGGTGTCACGCATCAGCAGCGCGGTCGAAGAAGACCGTCTTGAACTGTTCTTCCAGCCCATCATTGGAATTGGTAAGGCCAATGGCAATGCGCGCGGCCACTATGAAATACTATTGCGCATGCGTGACGAGAACGGGGAGCTCGTCAGCCCTGACCAGTTCATTCCTGCAGCAGAGCGCTACAACCTGATGTCTACGCTTGATCGCTGGGTCATCGGCACGGCGTTGTCGAACCTTGCTGACCGGGATGCAAAAGGTGAAGCGCGCTATACAATCGCTATCAACCTCTCCGGAACGTCGCTGAGTGAAGATCGTTTTCTCGAGGACGTCATCAAGGAACTCGAGAAGCAGAAACTGCCGACGGGTGCTGTGTGCTTCGAAATTACTGAGACTGCGGCAATATCCAACTTGTCACGGGTTGTTCACTTTATGCAGACGCTGAAAAAACTGGGCTGCAAGTTCTCGCTTGACGATTTCGGTAGTGGCTTGTCGTCATTTACTTACCTCAAGAATTTGCCAGTCGATTACCTCAAGATCGATGGTCAATTCATTCGTAATGTCGTCGATGACTCAGTAGACGAGAGCATGGTAAAGGCGATCTGGGAAGTCGGGCATGCGATGGGTATCGAGACGATTGCGGAACGCGTCGAGACCAAACAGGTACTCGAAAAGCTCGGGTCACTGGGTATCGAGTTCGCGCAGGGTTACTACATCGCCCGCCCGACGTCTGTTGCGTCCTTCGAACCGTGGGCTAGCAACCGCTTCTCGGAGCGCTCCGCCTAGTTGGAAAAACGGCCTGAGATTGCGTCGCCGCGCTCACGATGCCAGAATCAGTTGTCATGTCAGACGGCCAAATCAACACTGATCCATCTTTGCTGACCGCCAGCGAGCCGTCGCCGTTCTACGTCGTTAATCCACTCGCTGAAGCACCTGTATTGCTGGTCTGTGACCATGCGAGCTGTCGATTCCCACAAGCGTTGGGCGACATGGGTCTCGACCCCTTCGCACGTCGTTGTCATCTGGCCATCGATATCGGCGCGGGCAAGCTGACCGAAAAGATCGCCAAGAGCCTCGGCTTTACGGCTGTCATTGCCCAGTATTCACGTCTCGTCATCGACTGTAACCGGCAGCTAATGGATCCGGGCGCCTTTCTCGAGTATGGCGATGGCATCGTGGTACCGGGAAATCGAAATCTGACCCAGGCTGACAAGGACGCACGAGCGGACGCGATCTACTGGCCCTATCACAATGCCATCGAGGATCAGATAACGCGTCTGCGCGCTGTTGGACCGGCCCCGGCATTTATCTCGATACACAGTTTTACACCGGTGTTGAACGGCGTCTCCAGGGACGTGCAAATGGGTGTCCTGTGGGATACGGACTCAAGACTCTCCGATATCTTCATAGAAGAATTCCGCGCTGCGGGATTCATGACCGGTGACAACGAACCGTATTCTGGTCGGGCCCCGCAGGATTTTACGATTGACCATCACGCTGAGGAAATAGGTTTGCCTCACGTTGGCATCGAGGTACGGCAAGACCTTATTGACGATATCGCCGGAGTGGAAGAGATTTCACCGGTGATGCATCGCATCATCGAATCGATTCCGGAGAGAATCGGGTTACTGCAGGAAAAGATTCCGGCGTAGCGAACAACAGGTGGCCTGCCAAAGGGGGGTACGTGAAGAACGAGGTTGGACCGCAACTGACCATCGGTGTCGAAGAAGAATACCTGCTCGTCGACAAGGACACGCGCGCACTTGTCGTTGATCCACCTGATGACCTGATGGAAGAGTATGAGCGGCGCCTCGGCATTCAGGTGTCGACTGAACTGCTTCGCTCTCAGGTTGAGATCGGCACCAAGGTCTGCAAGAACGTTGCGGAAGTTCGTGAGGAGCTTGTGTACCTGCGTGGCAACATCAAGGAGGTCGCGAACAGGTACGGTCTCGAACCCATCGCATCGTCGACGCACCCGTTCAGCCACTGGCAGGACCAGAAACACACGCGCAAAGAGCGCTATGATCAGCTGACGGTTGAGATGCAGGGCGCCGCCCGGCGACTCTTGATCTGCGGCATGCACGTGCATGTCGGCATCGAAGACGATGAGCTGCGCATCGACCTGATGAACCAGATGTCGTATTTTCTGCCGCATCTTCTTGCGCTGTCCTGTTCGTCGCCCTTCTGGGAAGGCCGTGACACCGGGCTCAAGAGCTATCGCCTCACCGTGTTTGATGCATTGCCTCGTACCGGGTTGCCCGAGCGCTTTGCCAGTTATGCAGAATATGAACGGCATGTTCGTGTGCTTATGGACGCTGGGCTGATCGAGGATTCGACGCGCATCTGGTGGGATCTCAGACCGAGCGCGAAGTTTCCGACGCTTGAAACGCGGATCATGGATGTGTGCACACGCGTCGACGACAGTGTGTCCCTGGCGGCGCTGCTCGTGTGTATTTACCGCATGTTGTATCGACTCAGAACGCACAACCAGCGCTGGCGCATTTATACACCGATGCTGATACGTGAGAACCGCTGGCGCGCCATGCGATACAGCTTCGACGAGGGGCTTATTGATCTGGCCAAAGGTATAGTTGTGCCGTTCGAGCAGTTGCTTGATGAAATGCTGGTTCTCGTCGCCGAAGATGCCGAAGCACTCGGTTGCACGGACGAAATCAACGATCTTCGCCATATCATGCAGCGTGGCACCAGCGCCCACCGGCAGCTCAGGAAATATGAGCTTGAGCGGGCAGGTGGCGCCAGCAACGAGGAGGCGCTGAAGGCCGTTGTCGACAAGCTGATCGAGGACACCGCAGAAGGCCTGTAGAGCGCTCCACAAGTGGGTTTAAGGAATGCGGCACAGGTCGCATTATGTTGCCTTGAAGCCGGCTAGCATCCCCGTATGAGACGGTATGCTGAGAATACTGCGTCCGGGGCAAGCCTGTGACCGAATGGCTTGATTTCGTGCTGCGCCCAACGTTCGCTATCGCGTCTGTCGTGTACATATTGCTTGCTGTGCACGTGGCGCGCTCGTCACCGCAGCATGCCAACAGCGTCATCGCATTTTTCCTATTCCTGATCGGCGCGCTGGTTGCAGGGGCGGGCTTTTCTTACGGCACCAATGATCCAAACATCTACGGCATCGGTCGCGTCCTCGCGTTCTTCGCCTCGGGTTTCCTGCCAGTAGCGTTTTACGTCGTGTACCGGGAGTACACAGATGGGCCGCCGCACGCACTGGTCATCGCGATGCTGTCGGTCATACCCATTGCGACAACGCTACTTGCGTTGACGAACTCGATGCACAACATGATCTGGACAGTGACAGCGACAGAGACCGGGCTGCACTTTACCGACGTCAGCGAGCACTCCTGGTTCAATCGAGTGCAGGCACCGTTCATGTACGGTCTGTTCATCTATTCTGCGATTGGCCTGGCCGGACGACTGCCGACGATTGCTCCGGCGCATCGCAAAACGGTCCTTCTGTTGCTTGGCTGTGCAATTCTGCCGTTCAGCGTAAGCGTCGGTAATATCTACCTGAATATGGGTCCGAAGGACTTTCCGTTCTCGGCACTTTCATTTGTCGTGATGTTGCCACTTTATTCCTATGCGGCTGTATCGATGCGATTCTATGAGTTCAGTCCGATCGCATACCAGACGCTGTTTGATCATGTTCGTGATCCGATATTCGTACTTGATCATGAAGAGCGCATTGTATGCGCGAACAAAAGTGCACAGGAATTACTGGGCGACAGCGAACGTGAGCTTATAGGACGCAGGCTGTGGGACGATTTCCCCGAGGCCCGCGACATTGTCAGGCAAGCCAGTGAACTGGATCTGACGCAAACGCTCAAGTTGCACAAGGATCATATCTACGAGCTGAGTGTTGGTCCGTTGAAAGGGCCAAAAGGTCAGCACCTTGGTATGGTCGTCGTATGCCGCAACGTGACCGAGCGCCGCCATGCGCAAAGTCAGCTCGCGGACAGTGAACACCTCATTCGCACGTTGATTGAGACGTCATCGAACGGAATCCTGCGCTTCGCCCGAGACCGAAACGACAAGAATGTTCGATTCCGCTGTGTTTTTGCCAATCGTGCTGCCGAGACATACCTGGGCTGCGGTACCGGCACGCTGGTCGGCATGCCCCTGGACAAGCTGAAGCAGCTCAATCCCGAACGCCTGATCGGGCACTTCACAGGTGAGGCTGCCAGCCGTTCCGCACTGAGCTACGAGACCTCAGCCGAATTGGCAGATGGCGAAAGCTGGTTGCGCATCGTCGGTGAGCCGGTCGGGGATGACTTCTCGATCACGCTGATCGATATCACGCAACGCAAACGAAATGAAGACAAGATGCTCGCCGATGCATTGCGTGATCCGCTGACCAGCGTGCTCAATCGACGCGGGTTCGAGAAGGAGGGCAATGCACTGGTCCGGGCTCACGATATCGGTGCAGTGCTATACCTGGATCTCAACCAATTCAAGAGCATTAATGATCGCTTCGGACACCAGGCGGGTGATGCCCTGTTGAAGGCGTTCGGACATCGTCTTGAGTTCTGTCTGCGGCCTGAAGATATCCTGGGCCGGCTGGGTGGCGATGAATTCGCGATCGTCCTGCCAGGCGTCAGCGTTGACGATGCCAGGCATGTCGCAAATCGCCTTGTGCAGACCGCCTCTGAGGCTTACATCATCCAGGGCCAGGAGATTAAGTGTGCTGCCAGCGTCGGCATTGCATTGATGCCCGAGCACGGCGAGGAGCTCTGGCATCTGATCAGCGTCGCCGACCAGGCGATGTACGATGCAAAGACAGAGGCGTCCGACGACGCGGCCAATGACGGATCGGCGTTCATGGGCAGCACACGCGAAAGAAACCAGTAGTACCTGGTGCCGTTCTTAGGCCTCGCAGAGATCTTGTAATCCAATAATATATCGAATAATCTCGATATATGGATATTAATTCAGCTGTCAGCGCCCTCGAGGCGCTGGCTCACGAGACCCGGCTGAGCGTATTCCGCTTGTTAGTGCAGGCGGGACCCGCCGGACTGACAGCCGGTGTGATAGCCGAGCATCTGGACGCGCGCCAGAACACCATGTCGAGTCATCTTGCGAAATTGCATCGCGCCGGCATCGTCACGAGTGAACGCGATGGCCGCCACATCATCTATCGTGCCGACTTCGATGCGGTCAGTGGCCTGATCGTTTACCTGATGGAAGACTGTTGCGGGGGCAATGCAGAAGTATGCAAGCCCGTGGCGGCTTTCTGTGCTTAACGTCCTGTTTCTGTGCACCGGCAATTCGGCGCGCAGTATTCTCGCCGAAGTGATCTTGAATGAGTTAGGGCGTGATGTCTTCAGGGCATACAGCGCCGGCAGTCATCCGGCCGGGCAGGTTAATCCTGGTGCACTGCAAAAGCTCGCCGCCGAAGGTCATTCTGTTCAGGGTTTATCGTCCGACTCATGGGAAAAGTATAGCGGTGACGGCGCGCCCGAGCTCGATGTCGTTATTACGGTTTGTGACAATGCGGCGGGGGAGTCCTGCCCGGTCTGGAGCGGCAGCCCCGTGACGGCACATTGGGGTATCCCGGACCCGGCCGCGTTTCAGAATCGCGACGAGCAGCGTATTGCTTTCGACGTGGCATACGCTCAGCTCCGACGGCGCATAGAAGCGTTCCTGAAGCTACCGCACAAGCCCAGGTCGCACGAAGAGGCAGCAAGATTGTTGCAGCAAATTCACAGGGAAGAGAGTCAGCATGAATCTATTTGAGCGTTACCTGACACTTTGGGTCGGCATTTGTATCGTCGTCGGCATAGGCCTCGGACAGTTATTTCCAGGTGTCTTCCAGTTCGTCGGTCGAATTGAAGTCGCCCACATCAACCTGCCGGTCGCAGTGCTGGTGTGGTTGATGATCATTCCGATGCTCATCAAGATTGATTTGCGGCAACTCAAAGGCGTGCGAGAACACTGGCGCGGTGTTGGCGTAACGCTGTTCGTCAACTGGGGAGTGAAGCCGTTTTCGATGGCGTTACTCGCCTGGTTTTTCATTGGCTTCCTGTTTAGAGAATACCTGCCTGCGGAACAGATCGACTCCTACATCGCCGGGCTGGTGATACTCGCGGCCGCACCGTGCACGGCAATGGTGTTCGTCTGGAGCAACCTGATGCGCGGCGAACCGCACTTTACGCTGTCGCAGGTTGCGTTGAACGATGTGATCATGGTGTTCGCATTTGCGCCCATTGTTGCCCTGCTGCTCGGCTTGTCTGAAATACAGGTTCCCTGGGACACACTGTTTCTGTCGGTCTTGTTGTATATCGTTGTGCCACTAATCATCGCAAGCCTGTGGCGCCGCCATTTGCTGGCCGGGGACAAGGGTGAGGCTCGACTGCAGGATGTGATCGCGCGCCTGGGACCAATCTCGCTGCTCGCGTTACTGGCCACGCTGGTTCTGTTGTTCGGTTTTCAGGGCAAGCAGATTATTGCTGCGCCACTCATCATTGCGTTGCTGGCCGTACCGATCCTCATACAGGTTTTCTTCAATTCCGGGATTGCCTACCTGCTAAACAGGCAGGTGCGATCGCCACACTGTGTTGCGGGTCCGTCCGCGCTGATTGGTGCGAGCAATTTCTTCGAACTGGCTGTTGCCACAGCCATTGCACTTTTCGGGTTTGAGTCTGGTGCCGCACTCGCAACAGTAGTCGGCGTATTGATCGAAGTCCCGGTGATGTTGATTGCCGTGCGGGTGGTCAATAATTCCCGCGACTGGTACGAACGCCGTGAGGGGATCAGTGCCGAGATCTAGGGAGGCGGAATAATCGCAAAATCGACGACGGTCGGATCAACATTCTCGAAGATGATCGTCTCGACAACGTCACCGAAATCCAGATCGAGGGTATTGGGGCCGGAGAGTACGACTTTTTCGCCGGCATCGGTTACGTAGACGTCATAGGTGCCCGGTAAAATTGGAAGTTGCACGGGCGCGAATCCGAGTGGATAACGCGGAACCAATGGCAACGCCTCATCAATCAGTTCGCCACTTTGCACAACGTAAATATCAACACTGGGCCGGCCACCGGCTGTATTCATAAAACTCAGGCGTGCTCGTGTCTGAATGGAGCGCCGGTCGGAGCGATTGCTAACCTTGATGTCATTCCCGTCAGCGTCTACGAGAACAAAAAAGTCAGTTCGGGTTCCTGCAAATATCGGTTCATCAGTATCAACCAGCGTTGAGCCTATGTTGCCAGGTGCCGTATAGGTAATGGATACGTCGCCACCTGCGACATCGATGAACGGCGTGATGTCCTTGAATGCATGGTCAGTGACGACAGGGACGGTCAGTGGGTCGTCAACGTAAATATCTGCATCGCCAAAATTCAAAGACCCATGTATAAAACGCATGGTCGGCGGAAAGCGCGAATCGACTAGTGCTCCGGATCCGCCGGCACTGAGGTTAAACAGGCGCACCGAAATGGGCGCCAGGTCGTTTTCGTCACCGTCGAAGACGGTCGCCATGAACTGCGATTGCGCGGCGATCTCAACCGGATTAGACACGAACAGAATGGTCGTATCATCGCCAGCCGGTGTGATGGTCATGACGTACTCGCCCGCCTCCAAATCGACGGGAGCGTCGATTTCACCGAAGCCCAACGTCGCGATTTGCGATCCAAGGGCCGGTGGTATCGCCGCGTCGGCGAAATATATATCAACGCTGCCGAGTGTCTCTGCCGCGTGTGACATACGTGTCTCGAAGGCCGTTTCAGTTCCGGCCCACTCACGCTGATCGGCTTCCCAAATCGTGATGTCCGGAGTGGCAAGTGCACCGGAAACAAGGAATGTGTAGTCCTTGTCTGCTTCGACATCAAGAAACTGGCTGGCGACTCGCGTCGTCCTGCTATCGCCAGCGAGCAGGGTCTGGAAATTGAAGGTGTACGCAAGGTCATCATAAACCGAGGTCGCCGTAATCGATTTCGTTGTTGCCGAGCCGATCACCCGTTCTTCAATTAGAAACGCTATTTCAGGCGATGCCGGAATCGCGTTAAGGGCCCGAATGGCACCTTCGCCCGTGGCTTTCGGTAAACTCGACTCCTTGGCGCATGCGCCAAGGATGAAGGCAGCCATACAGATGGCCAGTATTACGTTACGCTTCATGCTTAGATCCGTTGCCTTTCCCTAGTTTCTGGCTTTATAGCCGTAGATCGATTTGACCTCGAGGAACTCGTCGATCCCGTGGGCGCCCCATTCACGGCCATTGCCGGATTGCTTGTAGCCACCAAATGGCGAGGCCGAATCGGCCCATGCGCCATTGATATGGACCATGCCGGTGCGCATTCGTGCCGCAACTTTCCTGGCACGGTCCAGATCAGACGAAGATACGTAGCCAGACAGTCCGTACGGAGTATCGTTCGCAATTCGTACGGCCTCGTCTTCGTCGTCGTACGGGATAATCGACAACACCGGTCCAAATATCTCTTCACGGGCAATTGTCATGTCATTGCTGACATTGGCAAACACGGTCGGCCTGGCAAAGTACCCTTTTTCGATCCCGCCGGGTTTGCCGGTGCCGCCGGCAGCCAGCGTCGCGCCTTCATCAATGCCTTTTTGAATCAGGTCCTGCACCTTGTTCCACTGTAGCTCCGAAACGAGCGGGCCCACTTCGGTCTTCTCATCCCTGGGGTCACCGACAATGGTCGCGTCTGCCACAGACGCTGCGGCCGCAGCCGCCTCTTCCATGCGTGCTTTGGGTACGAGCATGCGTGACGGTGCGTCACATGACTGGCCCGTGTTTTCGAATACGTCGCTGGCACCGCTTCTCACGGCTTTTTCGAAATCAGCATCATCGAGCAGGATATTGGCTGACTTGCCACCGAGTTCCTGTGCGACTCTCTTAACAGTCGGGGCGGCATTCTGCGCGACCAGAACGCCTGCGCGTGTCGAGCCGGTAAACGACACCATGTCGACACCCGGGTGTCGCGACAGCGCTGTGCCCACACCAGGGCCATCGCCATTGACGAGGTTGAATACGCCGGCAGGTACGCCTGCAGCATCGAGTATTTCGGCAAAAATCATCGCATCGAACGGCGCTATCTCACTGGGCTTCAGCACCATCGTGCAGCCAGCCGCAAGCGCCGGGGCAACTTTTACAGCAACCTGGTTCATCGGCCAGTTCCACGGTGTGATCAGTCCACACACCCCAATGGGTTCCTTGACCACCAGCGTTGTACGGTTGCGTTCTTCGAACGGATATTCCTTCAGGGCCCGAATTGCGGCCTTGATATGTTGTGGTCCACTGGCGGCCTGCGAATCCCTGGCAAGGTTCCACGGAGCACCCATCTCCTCCATGATCGCCTCGGCCACTTCGTCATGGCGCTTGGCGAATTCAGCCAACACCGATTCGAGCAATGCAATCCGGTCCTCGCGCGTTGATTGAGAGTATGACGCGAATGCCCGTGTTGCGGCCGCAACGGCAAGATCAACATCCTCGGCAGCACCAATGCTGATCCGCCCGCAAACCTCTTCGGTTGCGGGATTAATAACGTCAAGTGTGTTCGGCGATTGCGGATCGACCCACTTTCCGTCGATATAAAACTGCAACATCTCGCGCATCAATGGTCCTCCTGAGCTGGCCGCGAATGATATCCTAAAATGGCCCACGTGGCCTGCTGTTGAAGACCTTTGGAGATTGACTGTGACAACGAATAAAGAACTGCTCGAGATACGCCAGAAAGAGACACCGCGCGGTGTTGGGACGCAGACCGCGGTCTTCGCGGACAAGGCCAGGAATGCCGAAATGTGGGATGTCGAGGGCAATCGCTACATCGACCTGGGGACCGGGATCGCTGTTGTAGGGACGGGGCACAATCACCCGCAGGTTATCGCCGCAGTCAAGGCGCAACTCGAACGGTTTACTCACACCTGCTTCCAGGTTGCGCCGTACGATGTGTACGTGAGACTTGCAGAGCGCCTCAACAAGGCTGCACCCGGCCCGACGCCAAAGAAGACAATCTTCATTAATACAGGCGCAGAAGCCGTTGAAAATGCAGTAAAAATTGCTCGAAGCCATACGGGTCGAAGCGGCATT
>Ga0316190_10004397_pt1 | contig 10263 bp, 9 predicted proteins | sample Eddworburrow2_MG_FD_204929 | JGI IMG/M metagenome (GOLD analysis project Ga0316190, IMG submission 204929) | Coastal sediment microbial communities from Maine, United States - Eddy worm burrow 2 | ecosystem: Environmental > Aquatic > Marine > Coastal > Sediment | place: USA: Maine | collected... | reverse complement strand
ACAGGTTGACATTTCACAGCTTGGCGGCACTATGCGACTCGGCGCCTACACATGCGAAATCACCAGAAAATCAAGAGCATGGTCTGCCTATCGCAAATCCAAAATCAGTGAAAGACATCGGCACCGTTATGAAGTAAACAACGACCTGATCAAAGTGCTGGAATCTGATGGACTGAAGATCACAGGCACAAACCCGGATACGGGACTTGTGGAGATAATCGAACTCGAAAATCATCCGTGGTATGTCGGTGTTCAATTTCACCCGGAGCTAAAGTCAAGGGCGCTGCGTGTGCATCCCCTCTTCCGGGATTTTATAAAAGCAGCAGCAGATTATTCAAGTGATGCCGCTGAGGCAGGCCGGTAAAAGCAGATGCGATCTGTAATAAACAGTAAGCCGGCCCGGCTGACAAACAGCCAGAATTTTAAAAACGAAGGTTAGCAAAAATGTCTGTGCTTTCAAACACACATCAGGTTGATATTGATGGTATAAAACTGGGGAATGGGCATCCGCTTGTTCTCATTTGCGGCCCATGCGTCATTGAAGACGATGATACAATGCGCAGATCAGCCGAGGGCATTATTGAAATTGCGGACAAGCTGAATTTTCCGCTGATTTTCAAGTCATCCTATCTCAAGGATAATCGTTCGTCAGAACGCTCCTATCAGGGGCCAGGCATGGCGGACGGGCTCAATATTCTCGCAAAAATCAAAGCAGAATTCAAAGTACCGATTTTGTCTGACATTCACAGTGCCGCTGAAGCTGTTGTGGCAGCTGAAGTCCTGGACGTGCTCCAGATACCGGCCTATTTGTCAATGCAGACATCGATTGCAGTTGCGGCCGGAGAGACTGGTAAGGCGATAAATGTTAAAAAGGCACAGTTTCTGGAACCCGATGACATGGGCAAAGTTGTTAAAAAAATTGAAAATACCGGCAACAAAAAGATCTTTTTAACAGAGCGCGGCGCCTGCTTTGGCTACCACAACCTTGTTGTTGATATGCGTTCACTTGTAACTATGCGAAATCTGGGATACCCGGTTGTGTATGATCCGACGCACAGTGTGCGTGTTTACGGCATTCCTTCAGACAGCGCAGATGGCGGCAAACCGGAATTTATACCTGCGCTGACTCGTGCGGGTGTGGCCGCAGGGGTTGATGCACTTTTCATTGAAAGCCATCCTGATCCATCTAAAGCCAAATGTGATGCAGCAAGCCAGTGGCCGCTTAAAAATCTTGAGGCCCTGCTTCGACAAGTTCGGAAAATTGATAATGTTTTGCGAGAATTGCCGCCAATAACGTACAACCACTAATCTACTGACATTCTGTTGAGCGTACGAAACGTTTTATTCATGATTCATTAAAAGTGCTTTGAACACTAAATCCGATTATTTCGCTATGCCACAGGATAATTCACTACAGATAGCACGTGATGTTTTTCGAATTGAAGCAGCAGCTGTTGCCGGGTTGGCCGAACGGCTGGATGAAAGATTTCTGCAGGCCATCGAATTGATATTTTCCTGCACCGGACGGATAATCATTACCGGCATTGGCAAAAGCGGTCTTGTTGGAAAAAAAATAGCGGCAACCCTAAGCAGCACCGGTACACCCTCCCTTTTTCTCCACTCAGCGGAGGGGCTGCACGGCGATCTTGGCGTTGTGTTGAAAGAGGATGTCATCATCTATATTTCGAAAAGTGGAGCGGGGGAGGAATTCCAGACATTGCTTTCGCTTTTCAGACGACTGGGTGTTTCAATTATTGCTATCACCAGCAATCCCTCAAGCGAACTTGGGCGGCATGCTGATGTTGTGCTCGATGTGTCCGTCAAAGAGGAAGCCTGCCCCTTTGATCTGGCGCCCACGGCAAGCTCGACAGCAACACTGGCAATGGGAGATGCGCTTGCAGTTGCGCTTCTCCGAAAGAGAAAATTTACTGAACAGGACTTCGCCATGCGCCACCCGGGCGGAAAGCTGGGCAGGCGGTTGCTGATGCGCATTGAAGATCTCATGGGGGAAAATGACAAAATTCCTGTTGTCAAAATGGATACGCCGCTAAAGGATGTTATCCTTGAAATTTCAAAAAAACGTTATGGTGCGACCTGTGTTCTGGACTCGAATGACAGGCTGATCGGGATTATAACCGATGGCGATTTAAGACGACGGCTTGCCAGCGCACCTGAATTTTATGCAATGAAAGCCGAAGATGTCATGTGCGCCGGTCCCAAAACGGTAACAAGAGGTACGCTCGTGACCAAGGCCCTGGCTTTGATGGAAAAACACAATATTATGCAGATAATTATTATTGAAAAAGATGGCCGACTCGCCGGTATCATCCACCTGCACGACCTGCTGAAGGCGGGTATTGTATGATGAAAAACTGGTTAAAAATAAGCAGCACATCCTTCCTGCTGACACTGGCTATCCACCCCGGCTGCAGTGAACAGCAACAAACGATATTCGATAAAGACAGGGATAAAATTCCGGTGCAGGAGGGCTGGAATCAGGCTGTTCGGGTTACCCGAAATGGCAAACTTTCTGCACGGCTTGAGTACGGTCATTTCATGAAATTTGCCAACAATCAGGACACGCACTTTGATGAAGGACTGCAGGTCTACTTTTTCAACAAGGCGGGCAGGCAAACATCAACCTTGACAGCCAATGCGGGGACCCTGACAATGGCAAACCATTTCGAAGCTGTCGGGAATGTCATTCTGGTTGCAAATGATGGCAGAAAACTGGAAACGGAAAGACTCAACTGGAATAATGACCGCCAGCAGATTCGCTCCGATGCATTTGTCAAAATAACCACAGCTGAAGGAGACACATTAACCGGAACAGGCTTTGAGGCCGACCAGTCATTAAACAGCTGGCTTCTGCATAGCCCACGGGGAAACACAACCAGCAATGCCGGCGAAAATGGCCCTAATTTAACGGTAAATAAAACAGCAGCTGAGGACAGCCTGCAGCAGGCCAATGTCAATAAAAAATAATGAACTCTGGCGGGCAAAACTTTTACTGCTCCTTATATTTTCTCTGCTGATACCAGGCTTCGCTCGGACACAGGAAAAACAGGAGAACGAAGAACAGCGCATTGAGCTTATTCATGCTGAGCGTGCACGCGGCTCGATAGCGCATGGCAAAGTCGTGCGAAGGCTGAACAAAGATGTTCATCTCAAAATTGGTGATACCCATATTCGCTGCGACGAGGCAGTCGAATTTCCCAACGAAAAACGATGGCGCCTGAAGGGCCATGTACATATTTATGATGCTGAAAAGGACTTGAGGGCAGATGAGGTCACCTGGTCGCAGGCATCACGGCTTTATCAGGCCACTGGCAATGCTGTTCTTGTTACCGGCGCTTCGAGAATTGAGGCCCGGCGTCTATTAAATTTTGCAGATGAAAAAAAAATTGTAGCCGAAGACAGCGTGGAGATTACCAACCGGGATGAAATGATCCGCGTCACGGCACAGCACGCAGTACACATGCAGAAGGATGGCTGGTCCCGTCTTACAGAGAATCCGGTGCTTGTTCAGTTCGATTCAACTGGTGCAGAGGTCACACGACTTCTCGGCGAAGTAATGGAATCCGATCAAAAAAAGAAAAAATATACGATCTCCCGGAACGTCAGAATTTTCCACGATGATATTCGGGCAACAGCAGAGCAGGCCCTGTTTTTACCGGAGCAGGACAGAATTATCCTCTTCGAAAACCCTGTTGCCTTTCAGGATAAGCACAAACTTGAGGGCGACAGCCTTGAGATCTATCTTGAAAAAAGGCAGATAAAAAGTATCCACGTCATCGGTAACGCAAAGGCCACCCTGCTTTCAGACACTACCCGAAGTGGGGATGCCGATACACTAACGGGAAGAGAGCTGTTTGCCTATATCGATCAATCAGTGCTGCATAAAATAAACGTGCAGGGAACAGCCACCAGCGTATACCGCTTCTATGAAAATGAGGTATACAAAGGTGTGAATCGAATACAGGGTGATCAAATCACGCTGTTTCTCAGGGCCAATTCCGTGTGGCGAGTAAAAATTGACAGTGATCCGGGAAAATCCACTGGAACGTTTACGCCTCCAGGGCTGGCATCAGATGAAAAGAAGACCGAATCATCTTCAAGCTCAAAATCAGCACAGGAAAAGCAGAGAAGGAAAGCTGGTAAGCGATGATACTGAAAGCCGAAAAACTCATTAAAATATACAGCAAGCGCCGAGTTGTAAACGAGGCAAGTGTAAAAATTGCGCAAGGCGAAATTGTTGGGCTGCTCGGCCCGAATGGTGCTGGCAAAACAACTACATTTTATATTATTACAGGTATGATTCGGCCGACGAAGGGACACATTTATCTTGATGATAAAGATATCACCCGTTTCCCCATGTATAAACGCTCACGGCTCGGCCTCGGCTATCTTTCGCAGGAGCCATCAATTTTTAGAAATTTAACGGTCGCTGAGAATGTAATGGCCATACTTGAAACGTTGCCCCTTTCGAAGAAGCAGCGCAAGGAACGGCTTGAAGAACTTCTGGAAGAGCTGTCGGTTTCCCATCTGGCTGGTAGCAAGGCGTACACCCTGTCAGGCGGTGAGCGCCGACGCGTTGAGATTACGCGCGCTCTGGTGACAAATCCCAAATTCATCCTGCTGGATGAGCCCTTCGCAGGCGTTGATCCAATCGCGGTAGAAGACATACAATCCATTGTCCGTTCATTGAAAGAAAAGGGCATTGGCGTTTTGATAACAGATCATAATGTTCATGAAACATTGTCCATTACAGATCGCGCTTACCTGCTCTATGAAGGTACTATTTTACTCTCCGGGAGCGCGGATCATCTTGCCAATGATCCGGAGGCACGGAAACTCTATCTCGGAGATAAATTTCGTCTTGATCGCTAGATTTCTATGGTTAAATTATCACCCTGCCAAGCATTGGCCAGGCGATTCGAGGCCAAATAAAAACGCCATTCGATGCCATCATTCTGGCCATATTTGAAATAATCTTTACTTGAAAAAATTGTACGCTTGAAAATTAGCTAGAAAGGCCCGTCTGCCCTAAAGGAGATAGTTCGGACTGTCACAGGAGATAGATTAAGGAATTATTCAGCATGCTAGGTATACATCAACGACTCGTTCAAAAACAGATTCAATCGCCACAGCAGGTTCTACTTTCTTCCCTGCTTCAGCTTCCGCTGCTACGTTTTGAACAGCAATTAAAACTGGAGCTGGAAGCAAACCCACTGTTAGAGACACTGGAAGACTTTGAACTCGAGCAGGAACAGACTGAAGAGGAAAAGCTGGAAACGGCAGAAAAAGATGAAGCGCCTGCTGAAAAGGAAAAAGAGGCGCAGGAAGAGAAAGAAGAAGAGATTGCCAACGAAGATCACGGCGATGCGGTAGAAGATCTCGATAAAGGGGAAGAAGCGCTCGATGAAGCCGACTGGGAAAATATCATCGGCGATGACGCCTACCCGGATATTCGGGCACCACGCGATGACAGTGCTGAAGTATTTGAACGCCCCGAAGTATCAAAAGAATCTCTGTACGATCACCTGCTCAGCCAGCTGCACACCACAGATCTATCGGAAAAGGAATATGATATTGGGGAATATATCATCTACAACATAGATGAAATCGGCTATCTCTCCTGTGATGTTTCCTTTATTGCCCATAATCTGGATGTGGAGGAGACATTGGTAGAGCGTGTGCTCGCCATTATTCAAGGCTTTGAACCCCTGGGGATCGCAGCGCGCAATCTGCGGGAATGCCTGCTTGTTCAACTCGAAGCAGAATCTCCCCAGGATGAGCTGGCAGTTGAAATCGTTCGCGATAATTTTGAAGATTTTACCAACAAGCGATATGAAAAACTGGCCAAAAAGCTGGACATCGATCTTGAAGATTTGCGCGATGCTGTGACTGAAATCATGAAATTGAATCCAAAGCCGGGAGATGGCTACGTTTCGTTCGCAGACAGCGTCATCGTGCCGGATCTCGCGGTTGAAAAAGATGGCGACAAGTACAGAATCATCTTGAATGAATGGAATATTCCAAACCTGCGCATCAATAACGCCTATAAAAAACTGCTGCTGGATAAAAAGAAGTCAAATAAAGAAACTAAAGATTTTGTACGCAAGCGTCTCGAATCTGCTCGCTGGCTGATCAACTCCATCCATCAACGCCGTCTGACTATCTTGAAAGTCATCGAGACCATCATTGAAAAGCAGGGAGATTTTTTCAAAGGGGGAAAAGAATTCATTAAGCCCATGATCCTGAAAGATATTGCCGACGAAATCCAGATGGATATCTCTACTGTTTCCCGCGTTACCAATGGCAAATATGTGCAGACCGAGTGGGGCGTGTTCGAGCTGAAATACTTTTTCAGTGAAGGTATTAAAACCAGCACCGGAGACGATGTCTCCAATCGGCGCGTGAAACAATTGATAAAGGGCATTATCGACCAGGAAGATTCAAAGAAACCGCTCAACGATCAGAAGATAGCCAATCTTTTGAAAAACGAAGGTTACACATTGGCACGAAGGACTGTCGCAAAATACCGGGAGCAGATGCACATCCCTGTCAGCCGCCTGCGCCGAGGTTTCTAGGCAAAGCATCAATTAAGACTTCTGATTCAAAAGTGGAAGGCATACCGGAGTATGAATTCAGCCAGAATTCATGGCACTTTCTTTAACACGAGGTCAAGTGCTGCAGGTATGCTCGATTTTTAATGACCGGATTCACAAAAAGGATCTTTTGGGCATGCCCCGCTGGAAAATATGCGGCACGGGCTTTTTGCTCCGCAGGTCTCACAGACGCTCAATGTTACCCCTGGAATCCCTCACCCAAAAAATCGCTCCTGATATTCTCGGAAGACCCGGCACATTAATTGTACCCGAGAATAGCGAATGCACACTTCCACCCCAAATAGCAAACAAAACGGTAGAGAATCCAGGTCTGCTCTCTTCCATAAGTCTGAATAAATCCTGAAACAGGATTTCCAGTCTATCCGCTCACCGGGGATAGAAAATCAACCAACCTGCAGTACAATCGCTTGAGGCATTTTATGAAAAGATATATGCGCATTCGCAGTACCACCATTCTGGGGGTAAGGCACAAAGGAAAAACCGTCCTGGCCGGTGACGGTCAGGTGACCTTCGGCCCGACACTCATGAAAACAAAGGCAAAAAAAGTGAGAACGATGTACAAGGGAAAGGTGCTCGCCGGTTTCGCAGGTGCTGCAGCGGATGCCTTTACATTGTTTGAAAAATTTGAGGGACATCTTGAAGCAAGCCGGGGAAAACTTGGCCGTGCGGCAATTGACCTCGCTAAAGAATGGCGCTCAGATCGCTACCTGAGAAGGCTCGAGGCACAGCTCATCGTCATGGATGCTTCCAACACCTTTCTTATTTCCGGCACCGGAGACCTGATCGAACCCGATGATGAAGTCATTTCAATTGGCTCCGGCAGTACCTACGCACTTGCAGCCGCACGCGCCCTGGTTCAGTTTTCAGACCTCGATGCCCGCCGCATTTCAGAAGAAGCGATGAAAATAGCTGCCAGTATTTGTATCTATACCAACGATCATTTCACGATTAAGGAAATCGAATAATGCACAATGATGAATTGACGCCACGGCAAATAGTAGAGCAACTTGATAAATACGTTATCGGGCAAAACAGGGCAAAAAAATCTGTGGCCATTGCTCTGAGAAATCGCTGGCGCAGACTGCATGTTGAGAATGAACTCCGCGATGAGATCATGCCGAACAATATTATCATGATCGGACCAACTGGTGTTGGAAAAACGGAAATTGCCCGGCGGCTGGCCCGGCTTTCAGGTGCCCCGTTCATAAAGGTTGAGGCCACTAAATTTACTGAAGTTGGCTACGTCGGCCGCGATGTTGAATCAATCATTCGAGATCTTGCTGATCTCGCGGTCGTGATGGTAAAGGCGGAAAAGGCTGAAGCCGTAAAGGACATGGCACTGAAAAATGCAAATGAACGCCTGCTCGATCTGCTCTTCCCACCACCAGCTGCTTCCGAAAGCGAGCTGCAGCGTGTGGTCAATGTGGATGAGGAAGGTGTTGGCGAGATCGACGATAATGCAGCGGAAGAACGCTATCAGCGGAATCGCGAAAAGATGCAGGAAAAACTGGAAAAGGGCAAACTCGAAGATCGGGAAGTGGAAGTAGAAACCAGTACAGATTCAACCCCGACAATGCAGGTCATCTCTCCCGGCGGCATCGAAGAGATGGGTGTAAATCTGCAGGATATGTTTGGCAGCATGTTCCCGAAAAAGACGAAAAACAAAAAAATGAAGGTGTCCGAGGCCCGGGACGTACTCATTCAGGTTGAAACGCAGAAGCTGATCGATCACGAAAGTGCCACGCGGGATGCGCTGGAACGGGCACAGAATTCCGGCATTGTCTTTATCGATGAAATTGACAAAGTCGCCGGGAAATCGGGTAAAAGCAGCCCGGATGTTTCCCGTGAGGGCGTGCAGCGGGACCTGCTGCCAGTGGTCGAAGGAACAACCGTTGTGACCAAATATGGCCCGGTGAAAACAGACCACATTCTCTTTATTGCCTCAGGTGCTTTTCACGTTGCCAAACCCGCTGACCTGATCCCGGAACTGCAGGGGCGCTTCCCGATTCGTGTTGAGCTCGACAGCTTGACAGCGGAGGACTTTGTCCGCATTCTAAAAGAGCCGGAAAATGCCCTTTTAAAGCAATATACGGCGCTGCTCTCAACTGAAGATGTAACTTTGCGCTTCAAAGATGAGGCTGTGCAGGAAATAGCGGAAACAGCCTTTCGGGTGAATGAGCGCACGGAAAACATCGGCGCACGACGCCTGCACACCATTCTGACCACCCTGCTCGAAGATATCCTCTTCGAAGTGCCGGAAAAACGCCATGGCAAAATTACTGTTGATACCAAGCTGGTGCAGGAAACCCTGAACAACATCGTCGCTGACGAAGATTTGAGCAGGTATATTTTGTAAATCTTATTTAAACCATATTCAATTGAGCATCTTGCACTACAACCCAGGGGGATTCATGGATTTCATAGAACGCCTGCAAGCTCTTTCAAAGAAGGTTTCTCAGGTTTCCGACAGTTTAACGACTGAAGAAGCTACCAAAAATGCTTTAGTAATGCCGTTTTTACATTCAGTTCTCGAGTACGATGTATTTGACCCAAGTGAAGTTATTCCTGAATTCACCGCCGATACGAGGACGAAAAAAGGAGAAAAAGTAGATTATGCTTTAATCAAAGATGGAGTCGTCCAGATTTTGATTGAATGCAAAAAATATAGCGAACCCCTTACAACAAAGCATGCGAATCAGTTGTTTCGATATTTTTCAGTAACGAACGCTCGAATTGCAATTTTGACGAATGGCTCACAGTATCAGTTTTTTACTGATCTGGACACTCCAAATCAGATGGATGAAAAGCCATTTTTGATGCTTGACCTTGAAAACCTGAACGAACACCTGGTGCCTGAGATTAAAAAGCTGACCAAAACATCGTTTGATGTGGACTCAGTGGTTGGCGCAGCAGGCGAGCTTAAATATTTGAACCAGATTAAAAAGGTTCTCGCTGATCAGTTCCAGAACCCCGAAGAAGAATTTGTTAAGTTCTTTACTTCCAAAGTTTATGACGGCGTGCAAACAGCGAAGGTCAAATCTCAATTTCTTGAAATTACGACCAAAGCCCTGAAGCAGTTCTTAAATGACAGTATTAATGCTCGTTTGAAGTCTGCGATCGATGATAACGAAAAAGAGACAGTCAAAGAAGAAGACAAAACATCAGCTGCGGAAAATGTAAAAAGTGAATCAGAGCCATCAAAGATTCACACTACTGAAGAAGAGCTGGAAGGCTTCAATGTTGTTAAAGCCATTCTGCGGCAAAAAGTAAGTGTACAAAGGATTTGCCCGAGAGACACACAGAGCTATTTCGGAATCTTGCTGGATGACAATAACCGGAAGCCTTTGTGCCGTTTGCATTTCAATACCAGACAAAAATACATTGGCCTGTTTGATGATAATAAAAATGAAACGCGCCACCCAATTGAGTCGGTTGATGATATATTTAACTTATCGGACCAGCTGCAAGAAACACTGGCTCTGTACGCATGAAGACGTTGTGCACGCATTATAAATCGATGCCTGCTGATGATGTTGTCCATACAAGCTCAGCTTGCGGTTGATTTTGACCGACAGAATTCTCGAAGCGCCACCGGGCATCTACCGCAAAAGACGGCGCATCACAAAGTGAT
>Ga0316190_10004395_pt1 | contig 10265 bp, 9 predicted proteins | sample Eddworburrow2_MG_FD_204929 | JGI IMG/M metagenome (GOLD analysis project Ga0316190, IMG submission 204929) | Coastal sediment microbial communities from Maine, United States - Eddy worm burrow 2 | ecosystem: Environmental > Aquatic > Marine > Coastal > Sediment | place: USA: Maine | collected... | reverse complement strand
GTGGATGCCCAGGGGGCGGTATGGCTGTGCAGCACGAAGCCGCGCTCTTCCTCGACCGGGCCGCCGAGAAAGACGATCTGCCCGCCGGCATCGCCGAGCCCGCCCTCGATATCCATATGCCTGAGCATGTCGGCCAGAGACAACTCGGTCGGCCGGTTGAGCACGATGCCCATGGCACCCTGATCACTGTGTTCGCAGATATAGGTCACGGTGCGCGAGAAGTTCGGGTCTTCCAGGGTCGGCATTGCGATCAGCAACTGGTTCTTCAATGTGTCTGACTGGCTCATCGTCACAGTATCCAGCGCCCGCCTCCCTGCGGCAAGAGGCGGTTATTTCGACGAAAAAAGCGTATCACCGTCGAGGAACTGCCAGGTGCGTGTGATATCCAGGACGTCCACCTGCTTTCGGATCTCGGGTGGGAAGGGCGAGAAGGGCGCCGACATGCGTACGATCCGGACCGCGGCGTCATCCAGGAGCTTGTGGCCCGATGAGCGTACGACCCGGATTCGTTCGACGCTGCCGTCTGCGCGCACCGCTACGTGCATCAGCAGGTTACCGTAGAGCTTGTTGCGTTTTGCCTCGTCCGGATAGTTCAGGTTGCCGATCTTTTCGACCTTGCTGCGCCAGGCCTCGAGATAGGCGGCGTACTGATATTCCTGGGTGCTGGCATTGACCGCCTTGCGCCGGTCCTGACGCGAGGCGGAAAGGCTGCGCCTGTCCAGTTCGGCGGTCAGGCGGTCGATTTCCAGCTGGGTGCTGGCGAGCAGCTGGCTGAGCTTGGCCTTTGGCTTGGCCTTCACCTTGGGTTTGGGCGGCGGCGTGGGCTCCGCACGCGGGGCCTTTTCGGCGGCGATGATCTCCGGTTTCTGTGTTGGCTCCGGCTCGGGGGTGCCGGAGCGCTCGAGTTCCATGGCCGGTTTGGATATGGGGCTTGCCTCCGGATTTCCCAGCGGGCTGGTCTGACGCTCCTTGATGGTTTCCTCGCCGCCGCCCTCCTGGCTCTGTTGTGCCAGGAAATCCGGGTTCTCGGTGAGTTTGGGTTCGACCTTGGGCTGGACCAGGGTGATGTCCAGGGTGCGCTCGGGAGCAGGCGGCTTTTCCCGGGAAACATCGAAACTTATGCTCAGTATGAGAAAGGCATGGACCGCCAACGCAGCGACCAGGGCCATCCCGAGAGGCTCGTTCGAACGATCTATTGCAAGGTTGCCGCTGATGTCCAAGGGTATGCGTCTGGGCAGGTCGGGACCCGTCTGATTTTATGAATGAGTCGCAAATCCGGAATCAGAATCTTAACACCCCGGGCTGTCGTCATGCGTGTTGCAGACCTATGCCAAAGGCTCGCTGATGATCACCTTGTGATTGCTGCCCTGGAGCTTAACACGTGCCTGCATGGCCGGGTTCATATGTATCCGGCCCTCGTTATCCGTCAACATGACGTAGCGCACCCCCATCTTCCTGGCCACCCGGTGCCAGTCTTTCGGGCCGGCGATGAAAAGGGCCGTGGCGGCGGCATCTGCGGTCGAGGCATTGGGGTGCAGTACGGTCACTGAAGCGGTATCCAACGCCGGATAACCCGTCCGTGGGTCGATGATTTCATGGTAAACCTCGCCTTCCCAGGTGAAGTTCCGCTTGTAGCGTCCCGCCGTAAAGGCGGCTTCATTGCCCGAGATCTGCAGGGTGGCCAATACCCCCCCACCTTCGGGACCGCGGATGGCGACGCTCCAGGGGTGGCCGGCACGTGAGCCGATGGCGCGCAGATCGCCTGCAGCATCGATGCTTGCATTCTGAACCCCGAATTCCTGCAGTCTAGCGATGGCCTGATCGATCGCGAATCCCTTCTGAATACCGCTGAAATCCAGTTTGACGGTCTGTTTCCGCGATGACACTCGCAGGCCGTCGATGGTGATGTCGCGCATGCTCGGGCGGGCGGTGACGATCAGGTCGATGATCTCTTCGGGTGCCGGTTGCAGGCACTCCGGCTCGCGGCCCTGAAACCCCCAGGCCCGGGTCAGATGGCCGATCGTGGGGTTGAAAAGGTCTTCGCTCTGCTCCGACAGCGTTTTGGACAACCGCAGAAGCGGCAGTACCGAGGGTGGTGCGGCAAAAGGTGCGGCGCCTTCGTTGAACAGCGCGTTCATGTGTGACACGGGACCGGGTTCTGATGCCTGCCAGGCCGCCTCCATCAGCCGGAGATCGGCCTCCAGCACCCGGATGATTTTCGCTGCCCGTTGGCGATCCACCCCGATCAGGGTGACTTCCATCACCGTATCGAAGGCGTTGATCCGACCCCGCGAAACGGGATCCGTGGCGTCACAGCCTGAGAGGCCGCTCAACACCGCAAGGAGTCCGATCAAGAAGCCGCTGACGCGCGGCAGGGCAAGCATTCTCATACTGCGAGTTTTTGCTCGATGCAATCCATCAGGATGGCGCTGATGTTGAGGTCGTATAACTGGTCCAGTTCGCGTATGCATGTGGGGCTGGTGACGTTCACCTCGGTCAGAAAGTCCCCGATTACGTCGAGACCGGCGAACAGGATCCCCTGCTCGCGCAGACGCGGAGCCACAGTCTCCACGATCTCGCGGTCTTTGTCACTCAGAGCGACACCGATGCCGCTGCCGCCGGCAGCCAGGTTGCCGCGGTTTTCCCCCGCACTGGGGACGCGGGCTAGGGCATAGGGCACCGGCTTGCCGTCAATCACGATGATTCGCTTGTCGCCATCGACAATCTCAGGGATGAATTTCTGCCCCATGGTGTAACGCTTTCCATGCCCGGTGAGCGTCTCGATGATGACGTTCCGGTTGGAGTCGCCCGCACGCACCCGGAAGATAGAGGCCCCGCCCATGCCGTCGAGCGGCTTCATGATGACGTCTTTGTGCGCATTGATGAATGTATCAAACTCGGTATGGCTGCGACTGACCAGGGTCGGGGTGCAGACCTCGGGAAACCAGGCGGTATACAGCTTCTCGTTGGCGTCGCGCAGGGCGCTCGGACGATTGACGATAAGGCTGCCGCGCGCCTCCGCCTGCTCGAGAAGGTAGGTCGTATAGACGTATTCCATGTCGAACGGCGGGTCCTTGCGCATAAGTACAACATCGACCGTGTCCAGCGGCCGGGTTTGAACCTCACCCAGTGAAAACCAGTCATCGGGGTCATCGCGGACCTCGAGTGCGCGCATGTGGGCTATGCAGCGGCCGTCATGCAGGACGAGGTCCTTTTGCTCCATGTACCAGAGAGGGCAGTCGCGCCTCTGGGCCTCGAGCAGCATGGCGAAGGTGCTGTCTTTGTAGACCTTTATGGTCGAGATCGGGTCCATCACGACTCCGAGCGAAAAAGCCATCGGCTGTGTTCCTCCTGCGATGCTGACCTGGGTATATCAGCTAAAGGTTGAGCGTGTTACGCCGAGGTATTCTTGCAGACCCACAACGCGCTTGCTATTTTGACCCGAATTAAATGCCTCTTCGATTCTGGATCTGAGAGTACGCGGGGACAGCGGCACCGGGATTTGAGAACGGAGGGACCATGATCCACCCCAGACTACGACTTGGCAGGGCGCCGCTATCAAGGTGTTTCTGCCCCGTCGTTGGTGCCGTGTTGATCGCATTGCCGCTGTCAGTTTTGCATGCGGCTGATGACCCTTATCTGCAAATGCTCGATGAAGAGGTGACTAAGGTCGAAGCGGGTTCGACCGATACAGGGAAAGAGGACGCTGCTGCCCGGTCGGCCCAAACCCGCGGAGCGCAAGGTGCACAACCGGTGCCGTCGCGTAAAAGCTTTGAGGCCTTGCTACGGCAGCAGCATGTGGGGACCTACAGTTTCTACCGCAGGCTGCCTGAGCGCAGTCGTGAAGAGATTTTTGTCGATTTCGGCAGTGGCGCCTCCATGGAGTCACTGCGCGACAAGGTCGTCGACAGGTACCTGCATCCATGACTGCAGATATTGGCGCCACGGCTGATGGTGGCATAGGGAAAAAAAAGATGGATTGGTTTCTTCGAGGTGTCTGGACAATCGCGCTCGTTGGCTTGTTCCAGGTGTGCGGCGTGCATGCCGCCGACAAGGTGCAAGTCGGTGAGACGGCGCAGCTTATCCCGCTGGTGGCAGGAAAACCTTACCTCCATGTCATTCACGAAGGGCGCTCGGTGAAGGTTCAGCGCGTGCAGGACCCTGATTACGAGCTGAAGGGCTATTTCGCCAAGACCGGGCGCAAGTGTCCGCCGTTCTGTATTCAGCCGGTTACCCCGGATTCATCGGTTGGAACGATCGCGGAGGTCGAGCTGTTCGATTTTATGGAAACCAAACTGCGCGACGGCAGCGGCGTCCTGATTGACGCCCGGACGGAATCATGGTTTCGCAAGGGCACGATTCCCGGATCTGTGAATTATCCTTTCACGCTGTTTGGGAAGGACAGGGAAGATCCCGAACTGGTCGCGGCTATCAAGAGTTTCGGGGCCAAGGAACGCGGTGATGTCGGCGCGACAGAAAAGTTATTGGAGGATTGGGGCTGGGCGGACGCCCGCCACAAGACAGAGGACTGGGATTTTTCCATGGCCAAGGATCTGGTGCTTTGGTGTAACGGGCCGGCGTGCGGACAGTCGCCTCGTGCCATCCGGGGGCTGCTGGATGTCGGATATCCCGGTGAAAAGATCAGTTATTACCGTGGCGGAATGCAGATGTGGCAGCTCTGGGGGCTGACCACTGTGGTGCCGCGCCAGTGAACAGGGCTTATACAGGTACACAGGGGGCAAGGCGTGAGCAGTGAAGACGCAATGAATATCGGTGGATTGAAAGTCATGGTGATCGACGACAGCAAAACGATTCGTCGCACCGCAGAAACTCTCTTGAAAAAGGCCGGTTGCGAGGTGTTGACCGCAACGGATGGCTTCGAGGCCCTGTCCATTATCGCGGATAATCATCCTGACCTTATATTCGTCGATATCATGATGCCACGCCTGGATGGTTATCAGACGTGTGCGCTGATCAAGCATAACGAGCTCTTCAGCAGTATCCCTGTGATCATGTTGTCCAGCAAGGACGGGCTGTTCGATCGCGCAAGGGGACGCATTGTCGGATCAGAGCAGTATCTGACCAAGCCTTTCACACGGGACGAGCTACTGGGGGCGATCAAAAGGCACGCCGCCAAAGCCGCCTGACGGCGCTCTCACCAGCTGACTGAAACGAGACCCATGGCCAAGATTCTGATTGTCGATGATTCCCCCACCGAGCTGCATGTGCTTGCGAAGATCCTGCAGCACGGTGGACACGAAGCCCTGACCGCATCTGACGGTGAGGCGGGGATTGCCGCCGCAAAGTCGCAGGGGCCCGACGTGATTCTGATGGATGTGGTCATGCCGGGTATCAACGGATTTCAGGCGACGCGGAAGCTCAGCCGTGATCCGAAGACGCAGAAGATCCCGGTCCTGATGGTGACCACGAAAGACCAGGATACGGACAAGGAGTGGGGGATGCGGCAAGGCGCCAAGGGCTACCTCGTAAAGCCTGTGGACGGCCGGGAACTGTTGCACAAAATCGCCGAGTTGCTGGACTGATCGACATGCTGAAGCTCGTGAAAAAGAATGCGATTTCGTCCAGGGACGCCATGCTGACCCTTGCCGAGATCGAACAACGTAGCCAGATGGCCGCAAAGCAATTGCCACAGGTCAGGGGGTCGGCGGACTTCTGGGATGCGCTTGTTTTCAATGTCTCCGGGGTTCGCATGACGGCTGCCATGAGCGAGGTCAGCGAAATGCTTCCATACCAGGACGCGATTACCCCGGTGCCCGGCGCAAAGCGCTGGATGTTGGGCCTGGCCAATGTGCGCGGCAGCTTGCTGCCGGTAATCGATCTGCAGGTCTATCTCGGGGCAAAGGCGGTGGTTCCGTCAAAAGCTTCACGCATCCTCGTCTTGCGCCTGCGGGGCCTCGTTGCGGGCCTCTTGGTGCCTTCAGTTCAGGGTATGCGCCATTTCGATCTCGCTGATCGCCTGTCCAACGCCCGTATGAAGGGTGCATTGGGCGCCTACGTCTACGAAGCGTTCAGCCTCGATGACGAGGTCTGGCCGGTGTTCAGTATGTCTGCCCTGGCTGCAGACCCGGAATTTCGATCGGCCGCGCGGTGATGGTGGAAGATGGACAAGACGCGGCTACCCAGAAATTCCGGATGTTCAATCTCTGTCAAGGGAAAACTTAGCTTCAGGCTAACTGTCTCAGGGAACCCTTTATGAAAAGTACTGCGAAAACTTCCGCCGGTGGCAATCGTTCGATTCCTCTGCTTACCGCGCTGGTCCTGTTTACGGTTATCGCGGCCATTGTTGCATTTGCTGCTCTTTCCCGTATGGAGAGGCAGGGCGAGCAGTATCTCCAGAGGGTTTCGGAACAACAGGTTCTCGGTCAGAAGATTGCCAAATATGCTCTCGAGGCGGCGGCAGGTGATCAGGCTTCTTTCGAACGGCTGCGGGTAAATCGTGACCGGTTTATCACGCTGATGGATGAACTGAAGAACGGAGCTCCGGATATCCGGCTCGCGGTATCACCGGAGCCCATGGCGGAGCCACTGCGTGAAGTTGATAACCGGTGGCTCGCTCTGCGCGCCTATGCCGACGAGATTTTGGTCAATCAGAATGCGATCCTTTCGATTCGCGAGTTCGTCGATGTCATCAACAAGGCGATCCCGCGTCTGCAGCAACTCTCAGACGAGGTCGTGCTTATCCTGGTCGATTCCAAGGCGGATCAGCAACAGGTCTACGTTGCGGCACGCCAGCTGATGCTGGCCCAGCGTCTGCGTGACAATGTGAGCCGGGTGTTGTCCGGCGGTACCCAGACTGCGGCGGCTATCGATCAGTTCAGCCTGGACACAGAGCGGTTCGGCCGGGTGCTCAACGGCATGTTGAAAGGTGATGTCGGACTCGACGTTGCCCGGGTGACCAATTCGAAGGCTGAACGCAAGCTGGCCGAGGCGGCCAAACTGTTCCGGTCAGTCAATGATCATGTCGCCGAGATTATCGAGTTGGCGCCCGGTGTGCTGCCGGCGATGGAGGCTACCGGTGGTGTGACAGCGGCTTCCGATGCCCTGGATGTGGCAACCAGCAAACTGGCGGCTGCATACGACAGTGATCAGTACGCCAGCATGTTTGGGCCCATAAGGATCGGTCCGACACTGGTTTCGGTGCTTGGCCTGCTGGCCATCGTATGGTTGCTGATGCTTGGTTTCGCGCTTTTGCGTGACGCACGAACGCGCGCCCAGCAGGCGGATCAGCAGAACCTTAGAAACCAGGCGGCCATTCGACGCCTGCTGGATGAGATGGTCGATCTGTCCGACGGCGATCTGACGATAGAGGCAACTGTCACCGAGGATATCACCGGCGCCATTGCCGACTCGGTCAACCAGGCGGTCGAGGAGATGCGTACCCTGGTAACGACCATCAACGAAACGTCGGTAAGGGTATCGGCATCTGCACAGGAGACACGGGGTACCGCCCTGAGCCTGGAAGAGGCCTCTGATCACCAGCGCAATCAGATCGAGAAAGCATCCCAGACGGTGAAGGCGATGTCGGAGGCGATGAAGCAGATGGCCGAGGAATCGACCAAATCGGCCGAGATCGCTCAGCAGTCGGTCGATATCGCGGCGGCTGGAGGAAGTACCGTACGACGCACGATCTCTGGCATGGACAATATTCGCGAGCAGATCCAGGAAACCTCGAAACGGATCAAACGGCTCGGTGAGAGTTCACAGGAGATCGGCAACATCGTCGAACTTATCGAAGACATTGCCGATCAGACCAATATTCTCGCACTTAATGCGGCGATGCAGGCAGCGATGGCCGGCGAATCAGGGCGTGGTTTCGCGGTCGTTGCGGATGAGGTGCAACGGCTCGCCGAACGCTCGGCAAACGCAACCAAGCAGATCGATGCACTCGTAAAGACCATTCAGGCAGATACCAACGAGGCTGTGAGTTCGATGGAGTCAAGTACCTCCGAGGTGGTCAGTGGTGCCAAGCTGGCAGAGGACGCGGGTGAAGCCCTGCAGAGGATCGAGCAGGTTTCGCAGGAGATTGCCGGTGTCACGCAGACCATGGCGGCGAGGTTGCAGCAGCAATCCCAGGAGGCGGGCTCGATTGACGAAACGATGAGTGTGGTCCAGGGAATCACCAGCCAGACCTCGGAAGGCACCGAACAGACAACACAATCCATTGAAACCCTCGCTCAGATGGCCGAGCAACTGCGTCAGACCGTGGCGCGCTTCAAGTTGCCGGACGATGAAGCGTCGGTGGGCTAACGGAGGCGATAGCGTCATGATGCCAGAACTGCGTCAGGACCGGAGTGCACTCCGATGGATCCGCGGCGAAATCGATCAGACATTGCGTGAAGCACGGAATGCACTCGAGGATTTTGTCGATGGACAGTCGGAAAGGCTCGAACTGTGTCTGGATGAGCTGCACCACGCGCATGGTGCGCTGGAGATGGCCCAGGTATACGGCGCGGCAATGCTCGCGGACGAGATGGAACAGCTGGCCCTGGCACTTTCGCAGGGACAAGCCAGGCGGGGGGAAGCCGCCGCTGAGGCGCTGATGCTGGGCATGGTTCAGTTGCCCGCGTATCTGGAAAAGATCGAAAGCGGAGGGGCGGATATCCCTCTGGTTCTGCTTCCGCTGATGAATGACCTGCGGGCCGCGCGCGACGCACCGCTGGTATCGGAAACGTCCCTGTTCGCCCCGAAACTGAACGCTGTGATTGCGGCGGAGACGGTGCGGCCCGGTTCAGGCAACCGTGAGCTGCCGCACCTGATTCATCAGCACCGCAGTCTCTACCATCGCGGCCTGCTGCACTGGATCCGGGGTGAGAATGTACCCGTTGCACTGTCCCAGATCCGCGATGTACTGGACGTGTTGAACAGCGGTGCCGGTACGGCGCGTTTCCGTCGCCTGCTCGATGCCGGTGAGGCGCTCGCAACGGCGTTGCTCGAAGATGAGGAGGCCCCCGCACTTGCCGTGAAGCCCTTGTTCGGCAAACTTGACCGGGTATTCAAACAGGTCATAGATCAGGGTGAAGAAGCGGCGATGCTCGACTTTCCGGTCGATCTGCTGAAGAACATCCTTTATTACATCGCTCGTTCCAATTCGACCGCTGCGAGCGTCATGGCCGTAAAGCGGGCTGCCGATCTGGCCAACAATTTCCCCGAGGAGGTGCAAGAGAGTCAGGGTGCAGGTGCCCTCGGCGGGCCCGATCGCGAGCTGTTCAATGCAGTCGGCGAGGCCCTGGCCCAGGATCTTCGTGACGTGAAGGACCACCTCGACCTCTACATGCGCAGTGATCGCAGTCAGCTCAGCCGCCTCACGGACCTCGCGCAGCCGATCCAGCGGATCGGCGACACGCTCGGCATGGTCGGACGTGGTGAATTGCGGTCCAGATTGAAACACCGTGGAGACAAGTTGCGTGCGGCCGAAAAATCCGGTGAGCCGGTTCCCGACGACGGTCTGATGGCGCTGGCAAGCGATCTCCTGTTTGTCGAATCCTCGCTGGCGAGCCTCTCCGGCGAAGCCGGTCTGGCAGTCGATTTTGACCAGCCATTGGATGGAACGGTCTCGCAGTCAGTGTCGGAAGGCGAGATGCAACTGCATGTGCGCACCGCCATCGATGAGGCCCAGGTCGAGCTCGCCAAGACCAAGGACGCGATTCTGGAGTATCTGGAAAAGCCTGCTTACGCGGAATTGCTCACCGATGTTCCTTCGCATCTGCACCGGGTGTCCGGTGTGCTGCAGATGCTTGAATTACCGGAGGCCGCGCAACTGCTGAGCGAGCTCAAACCCTATATCGCCCGTCTTGCGAGCGGTGAGGGAGATGTGCCGGATCAGGAGCAGCGTGACGCCCTTGCAGACGTGGTCATCGGCGCAGAGTGTTATATGCAGACGGCCATTGAGCCCGGCGAGAAGCGTTCGAAGCTCTTGTCCTACGCCAGCGCCGCACTCGAACGGCTTGGTTTGCGTCGAGCGGTGACCGAGCATGCTCCGGCAACTGCGCCGGAGGCACCTACCGATGTTGATATCGGGCTGCCGGCGGATGTCACTGACGGGTTGGCCGATTCCATGGCGGAGGAGTCACCGGTAGAACCGTCCGAAGCGACAGCAAGCAAAGATGTCGAAGAGGTCGATTCGGAAATCCTCGAGATCTTTGAGGAAGAGGCGCAGGAAGAATTACAGAGCATCCAGAGCTGTTACCCCAAATGGCGCGACAATCGTGAGGACAGCGAGTCTCTGCAAACCATGCGGCGTTCTT
>Ga0316190_10004392_pt1 | contig 10267 bp, 13 predicted proteins | sample Eddworburrow2_MG_FD_204929 | JGI IMG/M metagenome (GOLD analysis project Ga0316190, IMG submission 204929) | Coastal sediment microbial communities from Maine, United States - Eddy worm burrow 2 | ecosystem: Environmental > Aquatic > Marine > Coastal > Sediment | place: USA: Maine | collected... | reverse complement strand
GAGGCCGGTTTGGACAGCCCGGCCGCCGTGCAAGCGGGCTTGCGCCGCTTCGACTACCTGGCCGACGACCGGATTGCCCAGGTCGTCTTCCTGGCCGACCGGCTCGGGAAACCGATCCTGGTGGAAGGACCGGCCGGCGTCGGCAAGACCGAGCTGGCCAAGGCTCTGGCAGCGATGGCCGGCCGTAGGCTGATCCGCCTGCAATGTTACGAGGGTCTCGACGAGTCGAAGGCCCTCTACGAGTGGAACTACAAGAAGCAGTTGCTGAGGATCCAGGCGGATACGAGCACCGCATGGAGTGAGTTGGAGGAGGACATATTCTCCGAGGAGTTTCTCCTTCCCCGGCCGCTTCTCGAGGCTATTCGGTCGGCAGAGCCGGTGGTGCTGCTCATTGACGAAGTCGATCGGGTCGAAGTCGAGACGGAAGCGCTCATGCTTGAAGTGCTTTCCGATTTCCAGGTCTCGATTCCCGAGCTGGGAACGGTGGTGGCTACTACCCAACCCCTGGTCGTGCTGACGTCAAACAATACGCGCGAGCTGTCTGAGGCCCTGAAGCGACGCTGTCTCTTCCTCCACATCGGATACCCATCGGTGGAAAGGGAAAAGGAGATCTTGATGGCCCGGGTCGAAGGTTTGAGCGATCAGCTTGCCGATCAAATCGCCAGGCTGGTGCGGAGTGTTCGCAACTTCCAGCTCAGGAAGCTTCCCTCCGTGAGCGAATCGATCGACTGGGCGCGTACGCTCCTGGCCCTGGGAGTCGATGAAATCGAACCGGATACCGCGCAGGGGACACTACACGTGCTGCTCAAGTATCAGGACGACATCGACAAGGTCTCCCGCGACCTCAGTTCGGTTCCTTCGGACACCGTTGGCACGTGATGCTCGGCCTGCTCACCGGGTTCATTCAAGAACTCCGTGAGTCGGGGATACCGATCTCGATGGTTGAAGCGATCGACGCGGCCGAGGCACTTCGCTTCACCGATCTTCGCGATCGCCAGGCATTCAAAGCGACACTTGGAGCCACCCTCGTCAAGAACGCTCGTCACTATGAAGCATTCGAGACCGCCTTCGAAGTCTATTTTGCGTTGCTTCGGCCCGCGCCGGGCGAAGACGCCGATGATCAATCACCACAAACGCGTTCGAGCCAGGGCCCAGTTTCAGGTGGCGGCGGTGGTGGGGGAGAGGCAGATCTTGATGCCCTCATTGAAGCCCTCAGGCGGGCTCTCTCCGAAGGCAACCACGGGCTGCTCCGGGCCGTGGCCCGCCGTTCCGTAGGACGGTTGGCCGGCATGGAACGAGGCAGGCCGGTGGGGGGGACCTACTACCTGTACCGCACGTTGCGTCGTCTCGATATTGACAACATCCTGGCTCAATTGATGGAGGCGGCCCAGGCGTCACCGGAGATGACGGCCCTCGAACAACGGCTCCTTCGGGAGGAGTATGAGGAGCGCATCGAGGATTTCCGTGAGGAAATACGGGCCGAGATTCGCCGGCGGTTGGTGGCCGACCGGGGCCGGGAGGCGGTTGCGAAAACATTGCGCCGACCGCTGCTGGAAGATACCGACCTCATGCACGCAACCCGAGAAGAACTGGCGCAGATAGGTCAGGTGATCCATCCTCTGACCCGCAAACTGGCTGCGAGGCTGGCACAGCGGCGCCGGCGGGGACGGCGCGGGCGGCTCGACTTCCGGCGCACGGTGCGGCGCTCTCTTTCAACGGGAGGCGTCCCGATGGAACCGCAGTTCCGGACACCCCGGCCCAGCAAACCCGAAATCTTCATCTTGTGCGATATCAGTGGATCGATGGCAACGTTCGCTCGGTTCACCCTCCAGTTTGTGTATGCGATGTCCGGCCAATTCTCAAAGCTGCGATCGTTTGCCTTCGTGGATGGTATCGACGAGGTGACGGGCTTCTTCGAAGGGGGAGCCGCCTTCGAGGCAGCTCTCGAGCGTGTCGGCCGTGAAGCCGAAGTGGTCTGGCTCGACGGACACTCGGATTACGGCCACGCGCTTGCCCAGTTCTGGGAACGCTACGGGGGCGATCTCACGCCTCGCTCGACGGTGATCGTGACGGGTGACGCGAGGAACAACTACCGGGACGCACGGGGTGACGTCATGGCGGCTATCGCCGACGCAGCCCGGGCCGTCTACTGGCTCAACCCTGAACCGCGGGCATATTGGGACACAGGCGACTCGGTCATATCGGCCTTCGCCGGAGATTGTGACGATGTGTTCGAAGTGCGGAATATGAGACAACTCGAGGCATTCGTCGAAGACCTGGCCCTTCCTCGCCATCGGATCGGCGGATTGCGGACCGAACGGACATCGGCCGAATTCAGATAAAGAATGGCTCGTTTGGTGTCGATAGAGGACACAGAACGCTTCGCGGCGATCAAACGGGAAGCAGGCCAAAGTCCAGTAAGGAGACCGCAGTGGGCCGTCGAGTGTTGGTAGTTGAAGATTCAGCCGTCATTCGCCGGTTGATCGAAGTCTGCCTTCGTCCGGCCAGCCTCGAGGTCGTCATGCGGGAAGACGGTCCGGCCGGCCTTTCCGCAGCCATTTCTGAGAAACCCGATCTTCTGGTATTGGACATCGGCCTTCCGGAGATGGATGGGTGGGAAGTGCTCGACCGCCTCCGCTCCGATCCGCGGACCAAGGAGTTGCCGGTGCTTGTCCTCACGGCCCATGCCGAGGAGGAATCTCGTCGGCGGGCCGACGAAGGTGGCGCCGATGCCTTCGTGACCAAGCCTTTCCAGCCAAACGACTTTCGTCAAGAAGTCCTCAACCTGCTCGCCAGGATCACCATCGAAGCGGTTTCGTAAGACTCGTCGTTTCGCTCTCCTTCGGCCTCGCCCAGGACTCAGTCGAGTAGCAAAGCTCTAGCCTTCATGACCCGTTGCATCAGCGTTACCGGGTGCGAGAGGCCGGCCGGATCGAACTCGCGCTGGTGGCAGACGTCGAGATCCCAGCCTCGGTCGCCCGGTTCGCTCCCGTGAACTCGGGAACCGTCCAGTGTCACGGCGACGACGTGCGGTAGCGAGGCAAGCAGGTCGACCAGGGACACAAGTGCCTCGGGCAAATCGGATTTCTTCATGGGGAATGGCCCGGCTCCGTGCGCGGACGCCATCGACCCCCTTCCTTTCCCGGAACCGGTGCGATACATTCGGCAGGCGGGGATGCTGTGGAACGAGTCGAAGAGGTGACGATTGGCGCGGTTTCTCGCTGTATCGGTTTTGGCGGCAGCCCTGGTCATGGCCCCGACCGGCGACACCACTGAGCTGTGCGTCGGATTGACGCGGCCGGTGGAAGGGCCGGTTGAGCGCATGTATGCGCCGACCGGCCGCTATTCGGGCCACTGGGGCGTCGATTGGGGTGTTCCGGCGGGTACTGCGGTTCGGGCTTCCGGCCCGGGAACCGTGTCCTTCGTCGGAGTCGTTGCCGGCAACCTGACAGTGACCGTCGACCACGGCGGCGGTTTGAGGACCAGCTATTCGTATCTAGCGGAGGTGGTAGTGAAGCGGGGAGATCCGGTATTCGATTCGACCACCTTGGGATCGAGCGGAACCGGGCATGGCTTTCCGGCGTTGCACTTCTCGGTGCGGGTAGGTCACACCTACCTCGACCCGCTGCCCATCATCGCGTGCCGCCTCGCAACCCTTTCGCAGGCGCTGCGACTCGTTCCGGTTCCCGAGATTCCGTGACGCGCCTAATCTATCGACGTGCGCAGGGGCATTCTTGGCGGAACCTTCGACCCACCTCATGTAGCTCACCTGATTGCTGGTGAGGTGGCCTACCGCGATCTTCACCTCGACGTCGTCACGTTCCTACCGGCCGGCGCCCCCTGGCAGAAGGCGGATCGTCGGGTGAGCGATGCCGAGCATCGGTGGCAGATGACCTGCCGGGCCGTCCAGGGAGTTCCTTACTTCGAGGCGGATGAGCGTGAGGTGCGGCGAGACGGTTGGACCTACACGGCAGATACCATGGCCGAGTTCGATCCACGCGATGACCTGGTTCTGATCCTCGGTGCCGATGCGGCGCGAGGGATCCAGACCTGGCAGCGATGGGAGTACATTCTCTCGAGGACTCATTTGGCGGTAGCGCCTCGGCCGGGTGTCGAGCGAGCTGAAGTTGAGTCCGCGATCCCGGTTCCGTTTACCTGGCTTGATGTGCCGTTGTTGTTGTTGTCCGGTACGACCATTCGGAACCGGGTGGCAGCAGGCAAGACCATACGCTTCATGGTTGCGGACCCTGTGTGGTCCTATCTCGAGGAACACGACGTCTATGGCTGAGCCTCGCCACAAGAAACCCCAACGTCGCAAGGGCTTGGCCGTTCGCTCGGGCGGAGGCCGGCGGCGCCGTTCGGGAGTGATGGATGAGACACCCCAATCGGCCCGCGAACTGAGTCGGTCGGCGCGGCGGTCGGCGGCCGCCCAAGGCAGGCGGCGCATCGCGCTGGCCGTTGTAGGGTCGCTGCTCATTTTCGGCACCGCCGTGGCCTTGAGCTGGTTGACGCTCCGGGAGAAGGCGGAGCCTGAAACGGATGTTGGTCTGCCATCAGCGACCGGCGCTTCGGCGTTGATCGTCATCACAGATGAGAATGGTCGAGCCGACTCGATAGCTCTCCTGGTGGCTCATCCGACCGAGGGCTCGGAGGTTGTGCTGTTCCCGCCGTCGCTGCTTGCCATCCTGCCCGGATTTGGCGAGAGCGAGGTTGCCGACATGATTCGTTTCAATGGCCCCGGTTTGGCGGGGACAACGGTCACCAACCTGCTTGGTGTCAGGGTCGATGCGGTAGTGCACCTCGATGGGGCAGGCTTCGCTGCTGCCATTGGCAAGCCTTTGACCGTCGAGTTGGCCAATCCGCTCTTGCTGCCCGAGGCCGATGGGTTCACTGTGCTGGCCGCCGAAGGTTCGTCTCAACGCGATCCGGACATGCTGGCGACATTGTTGACCAACGAAGGTGACAGTGATCAGCTCGAATGGCTGGATCGCCAAGGATCCGTATGGCGAGCCACCCTGCGGGCGATCCAGACGGATGCTGCGATTGCCGAACGTCTGACCATTGGTGCGACGGGGGCGTCGGACGCTGCCCTGCAGGCAATGATCGCAGCAGCCGGGGACCCGAATCTGGTGGTCACAGCGGTACCGGTGCGGAGAATCGAAGCGGCCGGCGGCAGCACCGAGCGCTATCAGCTGCCCAGCAGCGCGGCAGCGTCATTCGTCGCCGAACGCTTTCCCTATCTCGTCATCCGTGCCGAGCCTCGCCCCCGGGTAGAAGTCCTCAACGGGAACGGTCGCATCGGTACGACCGGTCCGATTGCCGCGTTGCTGGTCGACAAGGGGTACCGGATCGTCAAGACAGACAATGCAGATCGCGATGACTATGCGGAGACCCGAATCGTTGCACAGGGTAGGGAGTATCAGCAGGATGCCATTGAGGTGCAACGGATTCTCGGGAGTGGCGAGGTCCTGCTCGAAGTCCGCCAACCTTCAGGAATCGTGGACCTCACTATCATTGTTGGCCTCGACATCCCCGCCTAAGGAGGCTGAGCGCTTATCGCTCTTCACACGGAAACACAGAACCTCGTCGACCAGATTGCGGACGTGATCGATGAGAAGAAGGGCATCGACCTTGTCATGCTCGATGTTTCGGAGCTGCTCTGGATAACCGATGTGTTTGTCATCGCTTCCGGGACCTCCCGGCCGCATGTGCAATCGCTGGCAGAGGATGTCGAGTTGAAACTCAAATCCGTTGACCGTCGGCCCCTGCGGGTTGAAGGCAAGCCGGAGGGGAAGTGGGTCCTGCTTGACTACGGCGAGGTGGTGATCCACATCTTTCAACCGGAGACTCGGGACTTCTACGGCCTCGAGCGGCTGTGGGGTGATGCTCCCCGGCTGACGTGGGAGACGTTGGCCTCAGAAGCCTGACGGCTGGTACAATCACGCACCGCAATCTTGGGGCTGTAGCTCAGCTCGGCAGAGCACTTGCATGGCATGCAAGGGGTCAGGGGTTCAAATCCCCTCAGCTCCACCACCCGGAAACTCCTGTTTTTACAGGGGTTTTCGGCGTTTGGGGAGTCTATCCGAGTGTGTCCGAAGGCTTCAACCCCACAGCAACCCCACGGAAGTATTCGTCGAGGACGTCAGCTGCGGCCTCATCCAGACCAGGGAACAGATGCCCGTAAGTGTCAAGAGTGGTGCGAATGGATGCGCGGCCCATCCTCAACTGGATCACTTTCGGATGTTGGCCCTCACGGATCAACATGGCCGCATGAGTATGCCGGAGGTCGTGAAATGCACAAGGCTGACCGACGGTTGCTCCGACCGCTGGAATCCATCCCCGTTTTCTGAAGTTGCTGCGGCGGCGGCTCCCACCATTCGGTTCGGTGAACAGGAAGCCGTCTGCACTCGGCGGGTAGTGCTCGATGTGTTGGGCGACTTGTGTGGCAACGAATCGGGGGATCGTCGGTTTCTTCGACTTCGTGCCGTCTTCGGCGGCCCGAGGATCAAATCCCCGTTCGCCTCGTTTAACGAGGCGGAGATGGTCACTGTGCGTCCGAGAATGTTCACGTCCGAGATTCGCAGTCCGGCGACCTCTCCGAACCGAAGCCCGCAATACGCCGCCATCGCCAAGGTGGGGGAGTAGCGAACATCCGTCGGGATCGATCCGGGGGCTATGGCAATCGTGATGCGCTGGGTGGAGAAGCGGCAAGGGTTAGGGATCAACAGTCGGGCCAGGCTGTTCTGCACGCTGCAAGGTCAACCGTTGAAACCAAGCTATGTGCGAACCATGTTGGTGAGGGTGGCGGACAAGGCGGGGATCGAGAAGCGGGTCCATCCACATGGTTTACGTCACACCCATAGTTTCGAGTTGATGATGGAAGGTGTGCCGGTCCCGGTCATCCATTAACAACTTGGTCATGCATCTTTGGCGACTACGGACAGGTATCTGCGGCACATCGCACCTAAGGATGTGGCCGAGGTGATGCAACGGCGTGAGTGGTCGGTGCAGGCCAGAAATCGCCAGCGTTGTTTCGGTCAGCGGCGGTCTGCCGTCTCTGGCGACGGGGCCAATCTGCGGGAGGCAAAGCCGCCCTAGCCGACGTCACCAATTCCGAGACCCACCACTAGCATCGCTGCAACGGTGCCGACGACAACGGTCGGACTCCGCCCGCCGTCCGGCCCGGCGTTGGATCTTCACGGAGGAATGCGATGCAACCGGCGAAAGCCCCCACCATTTCCGCGCACGGCGCTGCGATGCCCGTCGTTGGCTACGGCACGATGCTGTTCCCCGAGCCCGAGCGGGCGGTCGAGCTGGTCGTCCACGCGATCGAGTGCGGCTATCGCCATATCGACACCGCGCGCAAATACGGCTCGGAGCAGTGGGTCGGTGAAGGCATCCGCGCCTCCGGTCTGCCGCGCGATGAGCTGTGGGTCACCACGAAAGTGACGGAAGAGGATGCGGAGGCCGACGATTTCGCGCGCTCGGTCGACACCAGCCTGAAGACGCTCGGCCTCGACTATGTCGACCTGCTGCTGCTGCACTGGCCACAGCCGCGCGTCCCGCTCGAGGAGACGCTCGGGGCGCTTGCCAAAGCCAAGCGCGAGGGCCTGACGCGCCATATCGGCGTGTCCAACTTCACCGTGGCACTGCTCGACGAGGCGGTGGGCAAGTGCCCCGAGCCGATCGTCGCCAACCAGATCGAGTATCACGCCTATCTGCGCCAGGACAAGGTGCTCGCCGCCTGCGCACGGCATGGGCTGATCGTCACCTGCTACGCACCGGTGGCTCGCGGCCGGGTGCTCGACGATCCGGTGATCAACGAGATCGCCGTGGCGCACGGCAAGACGGCCGCACAGGTCGCGCTGCGCTTTCTTGTCCAGCAGCCGCAGATCGCCGTGGTGCCGCGTGCGCTCGAGTTCGGTGAGATCGAGGAGGATATCGACCTGTTCGATCTCGAACTCAGCGACGAGGAGATGGACCGGATCGGCGCGCTGCGCGACAGGAACGTCCGAGTAGTCGACCCCGAGGTGCGCCGCCCGGCGTGGGACGTGGGGTAGAGACACGAGGACAAGTGTTGGCTCGCTCTCGAACTTCCGCACGTGAGGCGAACAACGCTCATCTGCCCAGCCGTGGGAAACGGGGCTGTGCGCTAAATGCCCTTCCCTTCTGGGAGAAAGTCAGCTGGTACATCGGGTCACCGGGAACCTGCTCCCAATCGATGAGATGGTCCATCACTGGGCGGCCTTCTATCGCCGTCTCGGAAATGCACCCTGCTCTTCCAGGCAGGCGTCTCGGCCTCACTGACACCGGTAACCTGGAGTCGACTCCAGGTGAGAGGACCAACCATGGCGACAACAAGGACACCGTCGCACATGGCGGCGCACGTGAACCTGTCGCTGGACACAGTTCGCTTTGCGAGCGGGCGGGCTCCATGCCTCGCGTGCAATGGTTCCCCAACGGGCACCGACGCTACGGCGAGTCGGACATCGAATGGCTGGAGTTGGTGAAGTGCCTGCGGGAGACGGGCATGCCGATTTGGCACATCCAGCGCTACGCCCAACTGACCTTCACGGGCGACGAGACCATTCCCGGGCGGGTGGTGCTGCTCCATGAGCACCGCACCAACGTCGTGGCCCAAACCGCAGAGCTGCAACACAATCTGGAAAACCTCGATTGGAAACTGACCTACTACGCTGACACCTTCGGTGTCACCGCTGGAGAAGCCACCCCATGACTGACCCGCGGTACAGCGGTGATATCGAGACGAGTCCGACGGGTGTTGGCGGCTGGGCGATCGGTGACCCGTTGCGCCTTCCGCCGCGTGGGGTTGACGTCGCTGTGGCGGTCGTTGTCTTCGGCGCCAGTGTCGTGAACGTCGCTGCCCAGGATGCGGTGGGGATCTCGGAGATCCCCGTTGCGGGGTTTCTCATGCTGGCCATCGGCAGCGTCGCTCTGTTCTGGCGGCGCAGGTGGTCCCCAACCGTGTTGGGGGTTGCGCTCGCAATGACGGTCGCCTGGACGGCGTTCGGCTATCCGGGCAATCCGGTATTTCACATCCTGGTGTCGCTGTATGCGGTTGGTCGGTACGTCCCGGACGGGAGGATCAGCCTGACGGCGCTGGCTATCGCCCTCGCCGTTGTCGGTTTCGGCCAGGTGACGGATGGCGACCCTGTCTCTGAGGTAGTCACGGGACTGGTTGTGACGACGCTGCCGTGGTACGTGGGTCGTCGGGTCCGAATCCGTCTCTACTTCGCTCGAGAGCGTGCCGAGCATCTGGAATGGAAGCGGGACGCCGAGGCCCAGCGAGTCATCGCCGACGCCCGCGCCGGTATTGCACGTGAGCTCCACGACGTTGTTGCCCACAACGTGAGCGTGATGACCGTGCAGGCGGGTGTCGCCCGACTGGTGGTTGCGGACGATCCCGAACGAGCTCAGGAAGCGATGGGTGCGGTAGAGGGAGCCGGGCGCAGGGCTCTCGACGAACTCCGCCATCTTCTCGGTGTGCTTCGTCCTGAGACAGCATCGGGCGAGCTCGGTCCACAGCCGGCCCTGAATCAGGTTCACGAACTCGTGGATCAACTCAGACGGACCGGGATGAGCATCTCGTTGGTCGCAGATATCCCGTCCGAGCTTCCCGTCCGGGTGGATCTGTTTGCGTATCGCATTGTCCAAGAAGCACTCACCAATGTGCTCAAGCACGGCGGTGTCGACGCCGCGGCACAGGTGCGTGTCGAAGAAACCGATGGTGACCTCGACATTGAGGTGACAGACACGGGGATGGCGACAAGCACGCTGCCGGGATCGGGCCAGGGCATCGTGGGAATGAAAGAACGCGCTATCTTGCTGGGCGGTACCTTTGAGGCTGGGCCACGGCCCGACGGCGGGTTCCGGGTCCTCGCACGATTGCCGATCGGAGACCAGTGAGCATCAGGGTTGCCATCATCGATGATCAGGCTCTGGTGCGTGGCGGGTTCGCCGTGATGCTCGGGCTGCAAGATGATATCGAGGTAGTCGCCGAGGCTGGTGACGGAGCGGCCGCGATCGAGATCGCCCGTGCCCATCGCCCAGATGTGATCCTGATGGATATCCGCATGCCGGGGATGGACGGCCTCGCTGCCACCAAGACCATTGTTGACTCCGCCGATTGGCCCGTGAAGGTGTTGATCCTCACCACTTTTGATCCGGACGAGTACGTGTATGAGGCGCTCAGGGCAGGAGCCAGCGGGTTCGTCCTCAAGGACATCTCGCCTGAGGACCTAGTGGC
>Ga0316190_10004391_pt1 | contig 10272 bp, 11 predicted proteins | sample Eddworburrow2_MG_FD_204929 | JGI IMG/M metagenome (GOLD analysis project Ga0316190, IMG submission 204929) | Coastal sediment microbial communities from Maine, United States - Eddy worm burrow 2 | ecosystem: Environmental > Aquatic > Marine > Coastal > Sediment | place: USA: Maine | collected... | reverse complement strand
CAGTGTCCAAAGTGTAACTGATTTTGGAATGCCTGGTTTCGGTGGAGCCTGTCCTCCAGAGGGAGACAAACCGCATAGATACATATTCACGGTATATGCGCTTAAAGTTGAAAAATTGGATTTAGACGAGAAAGCATTACCGGCTTTGGTGGGATTCTTCCTAAATCAGCATACAATAGCAAAGGCATCTCTTATGGCCTACTATGGACGATAATTACAAAGAGGGCCTTAGGCGGCTGAGAATATTGAATATATGGCCGATAGCTTAGACGGACATTATAAACCATTGTTTTCATATTTTTGACTTTGAGTCCGATTGCCATAAATATCCCCTGGCACAAAAAAATCTAAAATTCCTCTAAGCCTTTATGCCTAAGTGCCGATAGTTATTTCATATAATCCACATCTAAGGTCCGTAACGTATTACAACAAGGGTTCTCAGAAAAATTATGAACAATTTACGGAAACATCACGTAACTTCAGGCAGTTATTATATCAGTCGGAATACGGCGCTAATCCTGCAGGCCTTTCTCGGAACCTGTGTTGGCGTTGCTCTTTACGACGAAGAAGCCGATGTGGGAGGCTTGATTCATCTGCTGCTGCCGGAACCGGCCAGTGAGGGGAGTTCATTTCAGCCGGGAAAGTATGCCTCCACCGGGTTTCCCATTTTTCTCAGAGCCCTTTACGACGAAGGTGCCTCCAAAAATCGTTTAAAAGCTTTTATCGCCGGTGGAGCTCTGGTGGGTCCCTTGGCAAGCAGAGATTTACATCTGGATATCGGCGGCCGAACCGTTGAAACAGTCATGCGCTCTATGGAAGAAATACAACCGATCCCGCAAGTGGCGCTGAAAATTTTGAGACTGATCAATGAAGAAGAGCATGATATAAAAGAATTGACCGAAGAAATCCGCCAGGACCAGGTCATCTGCGCCAAAACATTAAAATTTTGCAATAGTGCCGTTTTTGGATGTATAAAAAAAATTGAATCGCTCGAACATGCCCTGGCTTTTTTAGGTTTTAAAAATCTCGTAAAATTGGCTATTTCCACCTTGATGGGTAACTTTTACGGTCGCTCGGATGCCGGATATTCATTGTGTAAAGGCGGCCTTTACCATCACGCCGTCGGCACGGCCATCATCTCTGAAAAGCTGGCTAATTTGACTGCAAAAGTGAAACCGGGGTTAGCTTTTACTGCCGGTCTTCTCCACGATATCGGAAAGGTGGTCCTCGATCAATATATAGCTTCGGCCTATCCCCTTTTTTACCGCCAACTGTTTGAAGAAGAAACTGATTTTTCGGCAGCGGAAAAAACGAATCTTGGCATTGATCATACGCAAGTCGGCGGTGACCTTGCCGTGAGATGGTCCTTACCCGATTCGTTGATCGATACCATCCGCCATCACCACAAACCAGAAAACGCCCTACGAAACTTTGAACTGACATATATTGTTTACCTGGCAGATCTTCTCATGTCCAGATTTCACGCCGGTTTGGAACTGGAGCGGTTGAGTACCGAAACGCTTTCAACAAAACTGGGAACTATCGGATTTTCTACTGAAAAATTTTCCGATATCGTAGATTTGATTCCCGCCGGAGTATTTAAATCTGAGCCGGAATTGGCGTTGACGAAATGAGAAACGCAAAACAAAGAAAATCGTTGAAAAATGGCAGAGAAAGAAGAAATCGATATCAATGAGTCACAGGCAGCTGAATTATCCTCCCTTGAGAAACTTGGCTTTAATGATCAGGCCGAAATAATTCTGGCTGAAGAGGAGACGGTCGAACCATTGATAATATTGCAGGATGAGGTCGTTAGCGAGGAAGCACAGAATAAATCCGGTAAACTGGCTAGCGATACTTTCAATGAAGCAGAAGTGCCGTCAAGCCTGGACAACGGTGAATCGGAATTCCTGCCGGAAGAAACCGCAGCTGAAAATTCAGCGGATACAGTCGATGAACTGAAAGACGGGGAATCAGAACCAGGTGAATTTGAGGACGACGAATTTTTAGGTTTGGATGATGAGAAATTTGAGGATGAACCGTCGGAAGAGCAGGATCCGCCCCAAGAAGAAGTGCTGGAAAACCAGGAGAACGACAAATCTGAAAAAAAATCCGATAAAGATAAAGCGTCGCCGGAGAACCAAAAAGACCGGAACCATGATGACAGGCCTCCCGTAAAATCAACCAAAAAATCCAAGGTTAAAATCACCATCGCAAAGAAGTCAGCAACCCAAATAATCGCCGTCTTAACCTTGCTTTTGATGGGCATCGCAGGTGGTGTTTTTTACATGAACTCTGCTCTACCGGGATTCAATAGAGCGGCCCACCCCCTCCCCTCTAAAGCAGCTGAACCAACGCCAACCGTGCAAACCGTTCAAAAACAGATCGAGACACCCAAACCTCTCAGTGAAAATGAAAGGTATTTGGCAAAGTTGACGGATGCCGGTCTTCTCAGAGATGAACTATTAGAGAAAAAAGAAGAAATCTACCGACTCAAACTCCACTATCAGAAGGGCATCGCCGATCTGGAGGATCAAATTAGCCGGGAATTGCAAAAAGAAAGCATAACCTCTTACATGGAAGCCCTTAAAAATAGGCGTATTGAGCTCAATCTTCGCACCATCCAGCGCCGCCGGTCCTATATCCATGGACTGGAAAAACCAGCCCGTTGGATCAAACAGGGAAGTGAAGAACTTCTCTATCTTAAACGCAAAGCCGAGTTCGATCTGCAATTGATCGATATTGCCGGCGGTATCGATATGGACAGACATATGCGGCATATCGGCGCGGCGATTCAAAAATATCGGCCAAGTGCAGAAAAGCTAGCAGCCGATCGTGAGAATACGGATCTTCCGCCCCTCGAAACAATCTGGGGAAAAATAAAAAATAAGAAAAAGAAAACCGGACCAGCGCTGCCGAATGTGACGGATCGGGAAATTATCAAAGAGATTTGCGCGGGAGATTTTGCGCGCACCGCAGAACTCACCAGTATGTCCGCCGCCGCGGCCCAATGTCTGTCCAAAAAGAATGGATCGGACCTTTTCTTAAATGACTTACCGGCACTTTCCCCGGAGGCGGCTAAACACCTATCGCAATGGCACGGCAGCTGGATCTGCATAAACGGTCTTAAAGAACTTTCTCCGGCAGCAGCGCAATATCTGTTCAAATGGGAGGGCAATTGGCTATCTCTCAACGGCTTGACGGAGTTCCCGCCCGAGCTGGCAACATACCTGATGGAATGGGAAGGCAAACAGCTGGAACTTATGGGGCTTCGGTTCAATAACAAGGATGCAGATCTAAAGGCACTAAAATATCTGGCATTGTGGGAAACCATGGGCGGTAAATTGTTTATATCCGATGATGTCCGGAAAGAAATAGAGCGTGTCCTGATGTGAACAAAAGGGAGTTGAGGACCCTGATATGAAAAAGCAAATGATATACTGCAGTTTGACGGCATTGATGGTTTATCTTTTGTTTTGCGGGCCAATTTGCGCAAGCGAGCAAAAAACCACGGAACTAAACCGAAAAATGGCTGAAATTTCATCTCTGCAGGAAGGTTTGTCAAAAAAAATTGAACTGGTGTTGCAAAAACAGGAGCAGTTAAAACAAAAAGTGGATGAACTCGCAAAAGAGATCAAACTGGAAAAAGAGCAATCACAGACTGAATCCTATCTGAAGGCTATCCAAAATCCCCGAATTGACTTTAACCTTAAACTGATTCAATTGTTGTTTGGTTACCTTGCCGGATTAACTGAAAAAATTAACTATTTCCAAAATGGATATGAAACGCTCGATTTTTTTCAGCAGCAGGTGCGGGATGATTTGCTGATGCTCAAGACGCTAAACGATATGGAAATAGACCAGCTCACCGCCCAAATCAATTCGGTTCTTGATGAATTCACTCCTGAACTCGGCAAGCCCATTTTCAATACCAATGATATCCAATCGAAAGATACTGAAAAGATATGGGATGAAATAATTCAGCAGCAGAATGCGAAAGGATGATGGTTCAAGTATGATTCAGTTTTTGTAAAAATTCTCTGAACCACACCGGATTGGTTAAAATGATATAGACAAGAAATAGGGCCGTAAGAGGCAAAAAAAACACGACAAGGTCGATGAGTAAAATACCGACCGACAAAATAACTCGCTGACCGAAGCTCATGGTATGCTCCAGAAATAAATCGGCAAAATGTTATAACAACCCCTCATCCGTTAAAAGAATCATAGATTGCTGACCGACGGTGGTGACTTTTGTCAAGGCTTGGGTGAGGTGGTAGCCGGCTTCGTGGGTCACTCCTGAATTTAACATCACCAGAGCGGTATTAATGTCTTTTTCAACATCCTGCCAGATCTTGTGAGGGGCTGCTTTTTTGGCAACATGAATCTCAGAGGCGATCATGTTGATTAATGTTATGAGTACTCTCTCTGCTCCCGGTTTTTCAGAGTCCGAAAGGCCGATGTGCATTTCGATGATCTGGCTTGCCCAGATAATACCGCTTTTCAGTTTTTCACTTTGCGAGAATGCTATGATGGCTTGATTGACGTGCATGATATCGATATCCTTACATCATCTAAACTCTATTAATGAGGGATGCCATGTAACCGGCCCCGAAGCCATTGTCAATATTGACCACCGCCACATTCGAACTGCAACTGTTCAGCATCGCGAAAAGCGCGGTCAGCCCTCCGAGATTAACGCCGTATCCCACACTGGTCGGAACGGCGATAACCGGCCGTTCGACCATTCCGGCCACAACACTGGGCAGCGCTCCTTCCATACCGGCGGCTACGATCAGGACCGCGGCCTGATCTATCGTTTCCTTGTGATTCAACAGTCGGTGAATTCCGGACACGCCCACATCGAATATGGTCTCAACGCTATTTCCCATGGCCTTCGCCGTCAGGTAAGCCTCCCTGGCAACGGGGATATCCGATGTGCCGGCGGTAATAATGAGGATGGTGCCGCGTCCTCTAATCGGCATCGGGTTCAACTCCAGAACAATCATTCGGGCGTCTTCATGGTAGACGGATTGAGGAAATCGTGACAAAACCATGTCTGCTTTTTGTCGATCGATGCGGGTGACCAGGATAATATTCTCCTGAGGTATCATTTTATCCATGATCCCGGCGATTTGCTCGGCGGTTTTGCCTTCTCCGAAAATGACTTCGGGAAAGCCTTTGCGAAGAGAGCGGTGGTGGTCGATGTGGGCATAATCAATGTCCTCAAATGCCATGTGCTGAAGTTTTCCGGCCGCATCATGGGTGGAGGTCTTTCCAGCGGCTACTGATTCCAGTAGTTTGATCAGCAAGCTCTTATCCATCGTGTTTCCTGTCAGCTTTTCGTTCTGAATCTCCGTTGCGAGAAATCGAAAAAATGATATCCTTTATTTCAGATTACCAAGCACCCAAAGGCTACTCGGGGGGAAGGTCCTGTTCCTGTACTTTGATATCTTCAATAGTTGAAGGGCTCTTATTTTCACCCAAGCCCGTATTTTCGGTCATTGTGGATTGCGCGGGCGGTAATTTTTTTGAGATTGATTCCTCAGGCTGGCGGTTCAATTTTGAACCTATTTGCAGGTCTTCGATTTTCTGTTGAATCGAATCCAATCTCTGAACAAGGCGTGTGATTTCCTGAGAATGGATGCTTTGATTTTTCTTGAACATTAACAGCTCAACACCCAACGCGGCTTTATCGATTTTTTCACTTAACTGCCTGGCAACCGATGCCTGCAGCAGATCATACTCTTTTTTGAACGCTGCGGTATTTTCAGCGATCTTTTGCATCTCTTCCGTAAATTGGTTTGACAGATTTTTTATTTCAGAAGATACCGATTTTAGGTCTGCGCGAATTTCTGTCAGCGCTTGAAATTCTTTTTTGAGGGGATTTAAATCAGCCTCTAATTCGGCGATAGCGGCTTCCTGGCTTTTTTTGTCGGCTTTGGCCTTATCCAATTTCATGATAGTGCTTTTCGTTTGTGTTAAACTCTCGTTTATAGACTTCATGCTTTTATTTAACACTTGGATATTATTATTAATAGTGTTTAGTTTGCCGGAAATCGAATTGCCGAAATCCTGTTCCCGAGCGGACAGGGTCGTTGAGAACGTGATTAACTTTTCATTGACTTTTTTTGAAAGCGCTTCCATTTGCTCTGATAGTTTTTGAACTTCTATATTTTTGCTATCCTGACCCTGGTTTAGTCTACCGGTCAGGTCGCGGTAACCGAAATAGATGGCCACCGCAATCAGGCAGGGCAATAGAATCGATATGAGCGTAATTCGCTGGTTTAATTTTTCAACCCGCAGGTCCTTCATTTCCTCGCGAAAAAATTCATCGGGTTCCGGATCCCCGGAATTAAATCGGAATTCGGGAGGTTTTCTTTCCGCCATAATTTTTTATTCCCATTCAATCGTGCTGGGGGGTTTCGAACTAATGTCGTAGACCACCCGGTTAACGCCATTGACCTCATTTATAATCCGGTTGGAAATGCGGCCCAATAATTTATGAGGCAGTTTCGCCCAGTCAGCCGTCATAGCATCCTTGCTTGTCACCGCTCGTATGGCCACGATGTTTTCATAGGTTCGTTGATCACCCATGACGCCGACACTCTTGATCGGCAGCAACACGGCAAAGGATTGCCACAATTTTTTATAATATCCGGCATTTTTAATCTCTTCAAGTAAAAGATCATCAACATTGCGCAATATTGTCAATCGTCTCGGTGTAATTTCGCCGATGATTCTAATGGCAAGGCCGGGGCCCGGAAAAGGCTGACGCCAGATTAAATCTTCCTCGAGACCCAATTCTTTGCCCAGTAGACGCACTTCGTCCTTAAAAAGGTACCTTAAAGGCTCGATGAGCTTTAGTTTCATATTTTTGGGAAGGCCGCCGACATTATGGTGGGATTTGATAACGGATGTAGGTCCCCCAAATGCGGATACCGATTCGATGACATCCGGATACAGGGTGCCCTGGGCTAAATAATCGGCACCTTTTATCTTGCGGGCTTCTGCTTCAAAAACCTGCATGAAAATCCGGCCTATGATTTTACGTTTTTTTTCAGGATCGGTTACCTTGGCAAGTGCCCTTAAAAACTGCGTTTTTGCATTTACAAACCGGATATTTAGGTTGAGCTGCCGTTTAAATGTGATTTTGAGTTTGTGGGCTTCGTCTTTTCTGAGCACACCGTTGTCCACAAATATGCAGGTCAGTTGTTTGCCGATGCTTTTATGCAGGAGCAGGGCCGCGACCGAAGAATCCACCCCGCCGCTTAATCCCAATATGACCTTTTTATCGGCCACCGTCGAGCGGATCTCTTCAATAGACCGGCGGGCAAACGATTTCATGGTCCAGGTACGTTTGCAGCCACAAACTTCGAACAGGAAGTTGCGCAGCATCTTTTTGCCCATTTGGGTATGCGCCACCTCCGGATGATATTGGAAGCCATATAGGTCCTTTTTGGTATGAACCGCGGCAGCAATTTTCGTGCTGGCGGTGGAGGCGGTTATTTCAAATCCGCACGGCAGTCTGCGGATGGAGTCACCGTGACTCATCCAGCAGATGCTTTTTTTACTCACCCCCTCAAAAAGACCGTCGGCTTTTTTGATGTCGAGCTCGGCGAATCCGTACTCACGCTTGCCGACGCCTTCAACGATTCCACCCAGCGCCGAGATCATGAAATGCATACCGTAGCAAATGCCCAGCACGGGAATTCCGAGGTCAAAAACAGCTGGGTCGGTCTTGGGGCTGTTTTTTTCATAAATGCTAGCCGGGCCGCCGGACAGGATGATGCCGTCCGGATTGAGTGCCTTTATTTTATCCATTGTAATACCGGGCGGATCGATCCGGCAATAAACATGGTATTCCCGAACTCTGCGGGCAATTAACTGATTGTACTGCGAGCCGAAATCGATGATGAGAATCATAACTTACCTGCACCTTAATATTTTAGTTATACCGAAAGCCCAAGTTACCATCGAACCAACTTATTCTTGGGAGCGGCTTCCAGCCGTGAAATTTGATCTCGCGGCTGGTAGCCGCTCCAACATCCGATATCACTTGTACATTCTATAAAACCAGATTTCAATAGTGGAGAAGTCCCTCATCGATTGAAAATTGAATCTTCACGATTCAATTGACGGGGGATCTCTGAAACGGTTTGCGAAAACAGGTTGAATATGTTAGACAAGACGGCAATTGTCAACCGTAAATTAAAACCAGGGTTTATTCGGATCTTTTTCAACATTTTAACCCTAAACTCCAGCACTCCAAAACTCCAGCACGCCAATATTTATGATAGTTCAGATCTATGAGGTACAGGATCCACTTGAGGCCGAAGCACTTGTTGACATTGGTGTCGATCGCATCGGTAGTGTCATTGTTTCCGAAACGGACTGGAAAATCCCCGGGGTAAAAGACACTGTCCGGCGGGTCCGTTCTGGATCTGCCAAAAGCAGTTTGATACCGCTTTTTAATACCCCGGAAGCCGTCCTGCACACCCTGGATTATTATCAGCCGGATATTGTCCACTTCTGCGAATCTCTGGTGGACGAAAAAGATGTCTGGCATTACTGCCGTCAGTTGATCCAGCTTCAAAAAGATGTTAAAGATCGATTCCCACAGATAAAAATTATGCGTTCCATTCCCATCGCCCAGTACGGTAAGCACACCGCGGTTGCCACCCTGGAACTGGCTGGATGGTTTGAACCCGTCAGTGATATATTTCTCACGGACACCATCCTGGCAAATGAATCGGGGGTTGAAGGCGCCGCCCAGCCGGTCCGGGGCTTTGTGGGAATAACCGGATTGAGGTGCGATTGGGATACCGCCGCCGAGTTGGTCGCATCCTGCCGCATCCCGGTCATCCTCGCAGGTGGGGTTTCACCGACCAATGTGGCCGAGGGTATACGGCGGGTCAGGCCTGCCGGTGTGGACAGCTGCACCCTGACCAACGCCCAGAACAAAAGCGGTGCACCGATTCGATTTAAGAAAAACCTGCAAAAGGTGAAGCAGTTGGTTAATGCCGTGCGGGCGGCAGAGAAAACTTTGACAGGTTAAAAAAAAACCAAAAGGAGAGGAATAATTAAATATGTTGGAAAGTGGTGACTTGAAAAAAGGTGTTAAAATCGAAATTGATGGCGACCCATACGTCCTGGTGCAGTTTGAGTTTGTCAAACCCGGTAAAGGCCAGGCGCTTTATAAATGTAAATTGAAGAATATGGTCACCGGGGTTCAATTTGACAGAACGTTCAGATCCGGTGAAAAATTTAAACAGCCGGACCTGGAAGAACAGGAAATGGAATATCTGTATGCAGAAGAAAGCCAGTTCTGTTTCATGAACATGACGACCTATGTCCAGGAATATCTAACCCAAGAACAACTCGGTGACGCCAAGAATTTTCTCAAGGAAAACACCGTCTGCAACATACTATTATTCGATGGTCGGCCCATCGGAATTTCCTTGCCGATTTTTATCAATTTAAAGGTCGAACACACCGATCCCTGGGTGAAGGGGGATACGGCTTCGGGTGATTCAAAACCGGCCACCCTGGAAACCGGGTATGTGCTCCAGGTCCCGCCGTTTATCGAGGAAGGCGAACTGCTAAAAATCGATACCCGTACCGGAGCGTATGTTGAACGGGTTAAGGATTAGCGAACTTTCTGATTTCAGGCCTTAAAAATAGATACCCGGGAGCCAAAAACAGGGTAGAAATCCACCTGGTTTTTTTTGGCATGTATCCCGCTGGTGACGACAGCCCATTGCCCGGCCGGCTTTACTTCAACCGGAATTCGGATCTTCAATATCCTTAAGCATCTTCCTGGTTTCCCCGGGACGATTAAAAACTGGATCACTTGTCCGTCCTATGGGTAAAATTGACCGGCCCGAATCTAAGATAAGCGAGTATTTGCAGTCCCTGACCAACTCCCGACGCCTGGGAACCCAGGTAGTCTTTCAAACCACCCTGCCGGAAAACCCCGCGAGCTGGTCGGAAACGAGTGCTGAATGGCCGCCTGAAATAAAAAAAGCCCTCCACTCCCTGGGTATCGGTGCACTCTATGAGCATCAGGCCCGAGCCATAGATTTGATTCGAAACAAGCGGCATGTCATTGTGGCCACACCCACGGCCAGCGGTAAAACCTTGATCTATAATCTGCCGGTTTTGGAACGATTTCAAAAGGATTATAATTCAAAAAGCCTGTATATTTTCCCATTAAAAGCGCTGGCCCAGGATCAATTCCAGGCGTTTGAGCAAATGGCGGCCCACTTCGGA
>Ga0316190_10004390_pt1 | contig 10273 bp, 9 predicted proteins | sample Eddworburrow2_MG_FD_204929 | JGI IMG/M metagenome (GOLD analysis project Ga0316190, IMG submission 204929) | Coastal sediment microbial communities from Maine, United States - Eddy worm burrow 2 | ecosystem: Environmental > Aquatic > Marine > Coastal > Sediment | place: USA: Maine | collected... | reverse complement strand
ATACTGCTCTTTTAGCTTATAACAGATACCAAGGTTTACATGATAAATAGGCTCTGTCCGAATAGACATAGCTTTCTGATAATAATTAATTGAACTGTCGTATTGATTCACCATTCTAAACAGTTCTGCCAGATCAACATAACTTTGCACATCATCAGGTTTGATCCTAAGGGCTACCTTAACCTGGTAAATTGCTTCCTGATATTCGTTATCATTAGCAAGAGCAGATGCCAATCCACGCCGGGCTAGATCGTCATAAGGATTTACACCAATTATTATCCTGAATATGAGTTTTGCTTCTTCATTCTGCTTGTTCGTTAGATAGGAATAAGCTCTGTCAAGCAAACTAGAAGTCCATATAATATTCCAACGACCTCCTTCAAGAAAAAGGGTATAAAACCAGGAACTCACAATAGTATCAGATTTTACTTTGTTGATAAAGCTATAATTAACTTTATAACGGGCATAGTTAGTAACTTCCCCCGGCACAGGTAATGCTTCTATTGAAAGTGTTTTGTATTCATGAAAGTCAATTAGGCTATCTGGTATTTTATTGAGAGATATAAATTCTTCCTCCTCTATGAGAGATCTGCAAGAATCAGACAACATAGCATATGCCTCATGAAGATTATTAGATTCCCTATATTCCCTATACTTAAGTATAATGGCTTCAGGATCAGTAGATTTGCCATCCATCATTCCTTCACACCCGGAAAGATGAATGGATAAAATTGCAATTAAGAAAATATATAAAAAAAGCCTGTATATTATCATTTCTAAAAATTTGACGCAAGATAAGTAATAATAATTTCAATCATCCATATTCCGAATGGATTAATACAATTATCTATTAAACATCATTATTCCAAGTATAGGTAACTATAAGAAATATAAACACCTGATAGATTATAATTCAATGTCTTTCAGGAATATTCAACCATTTAGGCAAGGGGATTGTAGGAGGTTTTTTTCCATATAAGAAATCATCCATTTTCAATGCTATATACCTGAAAAAGCTGGAATTCTTTAAACCTTTACGAATAATATTATGAAAGCTATTGTCAGGATGTGCATATGGACAAACTCTTATACATCTGCCACAATCCGTTCCTAACTGACACCAAAGTGTAAAACAAGCTTCCTGGTTTATCTTCCATCTCTTTGATCCTTCAATTTCTTCTCTCGGATTAAAGGAAATGGCATTGGAGGGGCAAGAATCAGCACATTTCTTGCATTTTTCACAAAAATCTATAACTGAATAATCGTTCGAGGGTATGTCATTTAATAATGGCAGATCAGTAGTTACCACTGAAATCCTTACTCTTGGCCCTAGATGCGGTGTCATAAGCAATCCCATTCTGCCAATTTCTCCAAGCCCGGCATCTTTCGCTACCAATGGACATACGACCTGATAATTACCATCGATATGAGCCCTTGCATCAAAACCTAATTTTCGGATAAAACTTGCTACCTGAAGGGCAATGGTGCCTGATTCTAAATACTGAAGTGCCGATTCCATGACAATTGCTCCGGAAGGTGCGGCATCTACCATTTCTTTATCCATCTCAACAGTGAAAGCAATTGCATAAGAATGATTATTAATTATCTCCTGATCACGGCGCTCAGCCCTCCCACCTACCGAATATAAATGATAAGGCTTTAATTCTGTGATTCCGCAATCTATAGCACCCAGTTTCTTGCTCCAGTTTTTAATATATCGTGTGATTTCACTTTCTTTTATCTGAATTTTTTTCGAGCTAATGTTTCCTTCAACCCTGTTTTTTAGTATTCCGATAATCTCAAAACTTGCACCTGCTGAAGCGAATTGAAAAGGATTATATTGAGATGAACCTTCCTTTAAAAGACCTGGCTTTTTCCTGAAAATATCATCAAGTGACTTTCGTTCAGGATGCTTGTTATAATAGGCGGAATATGCAGGACTGCCTGGTACCAACTCCTTCCGTGAAAACATAGTATCTCTTTCATCAATCTTATTGATGATTTTTTGTTGCATCGATGCTTTCTGACTTCCTAAAGGGGAAATCAATAAGAATAAAAAGCAAATGGTAATAATTGACAATAAATAGGATACAGGTCCATGAAAAGGGTATTTCAATAATGCAATGGCAATATAAAAGGAGGGTATAAGAATAGACATAACTAATAAACGGGAAGCTGCCTGAAACTCTTTTTCTCGAAGTGAAACTAAAAACCCCCATAAAAAATAGACTAATAAACCAAACCCGCAAGTCATTAAAAATCCTATGATAACCATCTCCATACCTTCAAATTTTAGAATTCTAAAAATCAGGAACCAATCTTATTATTAAAAAGGAAAACAGGTAAAAAAAATTCAACCAGATACAAACATATATGATACTTTTATTCAACTATTAGTATACTATCAAATATAAAAAATCAAAAGTTCGGACATTTTTCAAACTAAAAAATAACTTATTCAGTAATACTATCCAACCAATGAATTATATTCAATAATAACTGGTAATTATATCTGGCTTCATTGGAATTCATACCCATTTTTATCATACTTAATCCTGCGCCAAGCTGAGCAGTGATCATCATTGCCTCTCCCAGAACAACCACTTTACCCTCTCCATATGTACTATATGCTCCTTGAGAATAATTATAAATTGAATACGGCGTAATTGCTGACATATGCCATGCCGTATCAGGATTCCATTGCAAATAATTTGAATCAAATGTCATTATGTTGATTGCATTATCTGGTATTCTAAAAGCATGGCCACTATAAGTGATAATTGAATCCACCTCTTCAAACGAATTCCTGCCATTTGTAATGACATTATTACGCAATGTGCCATTGCCCCGGTAAAAATAATCAAGCATCCCGACTGTGTCATTGGCATGCCCATTTTCAAGCTCATACCCAAAGGCATTAGCAAGATTATATGCCGCACCCGGCATCGGCATATGGTCAGCTACAAGTAGTAAAGAACCTCCATTGCCTACCCATTCCTTAACGACTTCAATTTCCTCTGGAGAAAAGGCTGAAGGAGTAGGCAGGGACCACTTTTCAATATTCTCAGTGTTTAATGCATTAATTATAATAAGGATTTTACAGTCTTTTAGCTGATCCTTTTTAAAGGATCCTTTATATGACTTTACCGTATACCCATCTTTTTCAAGAATTCTTCCTGTAGTAATCAACCGATCTTGAAGTGTATGGAAATTATTATGCCCTTCATCAATATAAATCAAAGGACCAATACCTGCTTCATATGCCGGATTAGGAATAGATGGATTAAATAGTCTGTCAGGAGCCTGAAGCAATATTGGGAAACTTAACCCGAGTATCAAAATACTAGATAAATAAAAGATTATAAAAAAACGTCTGGATTTCTGGAGTTCATGATCCTGATCTTTTATTAGTAAGAAAGTAAAATATACTAATGTTACCAAAGCTATAGGAATAACCGCAACCGATACTTGCAAATGACTAACCATAGGTATTCTCATGCTGGATTGTAGTATTGGAAATATATACCAGGAGAATAAAATAAGAAGGAGTATAAATGCGAAGGAAATCCCGAAGATATGATAAAATAAAGAAAACTGGTTTTCAGGATTTTTAAGATTTACATAAAGAAAATATGGCAAACACAATATATTCAGTAATAATAATCCTGCTAATAGTACAAACAAATGGTTTGGGTAATGAAATACCTTAATAATATAAGAAATGAGTATGACCAGAAATGTAATAGTACAGAGGATATAGAAAATTTTATTTTTCATTGCTTCTTTGGTGAATTTTAGAGAATCATCCATTCTATCGTTATAAAAACATTTTGGAAGTATGTTTAACGAATAACAAACTAAGCTACAACTATGGAATTAGTATATAACAGCTGCAATTACTGAAATAATTAAGAAAATTATCAATAAATCCTAAATAAACAGGAATGATAAAGATATTAATTATCCTGTTTAAACAATTATTATTCCCATTCACGCCAAAAAAATACGTTTTGTTATTTCATGAATTTAAATATCCGTTAGTTCAATTGTAAGTAGAATATACTTCATGGCTAAAAGGTAAAGGTTAAACAATAAAAAGCAGTCCGATCCGGACTGTTTTTTTTATGTCTGAAAATTAATCACCCCTGCTTTGACCTTTTTCAATAATTCGATTCATGTATATCGCATCAGCAGAAATCTTGGAATCTCCAGTTAATTTTGGTATATTATATGGGTGTAATTAATATAATATTAAAATGCTTTGATCATGGTTAAAAGTTTTAAACCCAGTTTTATCAAAAAAGAAAAAGATAGTAATAAACCCAAATCATCATCCAATTTTGAGCCAATCACAAAATATATGGCGACGAATTTAATAACTGTCACTCCTGAAACGGAGATTTTGGAGGTGATCAGAACATTTTTGGATAAAGATATTACCGGGGCCCCAGTATTAAATGATGAAAAAGAATTAGTAGGAATTATTGACGACAAAGATTGTCTTCGCCTTTTGATTGATAGTGTATATCACAATCAACCCATAAAAAATACGCTTGTTGAATCCTATATGACCGACGTAATGAAAACCATTAATACAGATGCTAATGTAGTTGATGCAGCAAAGATATTTCTTGAAACTAAATATAAGCGTTTGTTAGTAGTTGATGATAAAGGAAAATTAATTGGCCAGGTGAGTCGAAAAGATATTCTTAAAGCTATTGAAACCATTTATGTTCCCAAATGGGATTAAAGGTTATTTTCTTCAGTTTCACTCCTGGCAGGATACATATAGGGAAAGGCTGAAATTGACATTGATCAATATCAATTGTTCATTCAATTCACCATTTATTGTTGAAATATTTTCAGATAATGAATTGGTTAATCCCCATTAACTGAATTTTGGGATTTGAATATTGATCATTTAAATTATTACTTCCTGGTTCGCCCAGATACAGAATAACCATGATATATATTGTTAAGTAATTTTAAATAAAAAAGGTGTTCCCAGTTGGGAACACCTTTTTCTTCTAATATTTTACCAAAAAATTACTCTTGTTTTGTCGCTTTAAATGGAATATCATATCCTGACACTGACATCAGTCCATCTAATACATTTTCAACGAAATTTCCTGTCATATTAATTTCATATCCCTGGAAATCAAATATCGCAGAAACTTTTTCCTCAGAAATAACGAGATTCTCCAAAGCCTGACTTCCAGCATCAGATCCAATAGTTCCTGTTACTACATCACCTTCCTGAGTAAAAACAAGAGCTCCTTCCTGCTCACCTTCCGGTGTCTCTAAAAGATAATTCCATGTTCCAATATAATTGGGTGCCGCAGTTTTAGAAGTCTTAGTTGATGCACATCCCGTCCATATGAACAGCACTACAGCAAACATCATTAACGTAAAAAAGTTGTTTCTTTTCATAATTATTAAGTTTAAAAATGGTGTTTTAATGTTTAATATATTTGTTCTTTTCTTAAGCTTTTTCAAAATAATCTTATTATTTAACATTTCATTATTTATATCAGATTTTAAATTGACACAACTTTGAATTTTCGATTATTTCATGGGTCTTCTGTCAATCCTCTTTTATATATGCATTAATCTGCACGGTCCATTTTGTGATCTCTCCTTGCAATTGCTCCAACTGGAATTGAAAAATGTATTATACATGTTTCTTAGTATTCTATTATAATTTATTTTCATCAATCTGTTAGTTGAAGAAAAAATAATTAAAAAATAAAAGTTACACAACAAACAAATATAAAATTCTATGAGTAAAATAAAATTATCATTTATAGTACCTGTCAAATTAATTACATGAATGGTGTATATATTATCTTAATTGAAAAATGAGTATTTTTCATGCCTTTAGATTTAAAACATGAAGAAAGAAGCAATACAAAAAATCAGTAAGCAAATGTTTTGGAAACGCACCCTCGCCCCGATCATAATCTTACTGTCTATATGGTTTCTTTATATGACAGCTTCAAACAACTGGGAATTATTCGAAAATAACTGGATAATGGCAGTCACTATGGTATTTGGGTCTTTTATTGCCGGCGCCAGTGCGGAGGGAGGAGGAGCCATAGCATTTCCTGTGATGACCCTTATACTGGAAATTGATCCGCAAAGTGCACGAAATTTCAGCCTGGCAATTCAGAGTGTTGGAATGACCGCAGCAGCTCTAATCATCCTGCGCAATAAATTTACTGTTGAATTCAGATATCTGGTTCCTGCCAGTCTGGGGGGGGCAGCTGGGATTACATTTGGAACCATTTATCTTACCCCGGTCCTTCCTCCTGCTTATGTAAAAATGCTCTTCGTAGCCTTTTGGTTAAGTTTTGGAGTGATCCTATTCTATTTAAATCAAATTGATAAAAGAAAAGTAGTACAAGGAATTCCTGATTTATCATTCCTTGAGTGGATTTTATTGGTTATTGTAGGCTTCGCAGGCGGCAACCTGAGTTCTTTGCTGGGAAGTGGATTGGACATTTTCAGCTTTGCTTATATTACAGTCAGATATCATCTATCTGAAAAAGTAGCTACTCCAACCAGTGTGATCATAATGGCTATAAATTCAATAGTAGGATTTTCCCTACATCAATTTTATATGAATGATTTTGGGACTACAGAGTTTAACTACTGGATGGTAAGCATACCAGTTGTTCTTATCGGTGCGCCAATGGGTGCCTATTTTATAAACCAGAAAACCCGTAATTTTGTAAGTTGGCTTTTGTATGCAATTATTTTAGCGCAGTTTATTGGGGCAGTACTTATCCTTCAACCGACTGGTAAATTATTGATTTTTACTATTTCGGTATTTGTGTTTGGATTGATATTATTTTTAGGATTTACAAAGTTTTCTACAATTGTAAGTATTAAATCAAAAAGGCACTAAGGTCTTCCTTAGTGCCTTTTTGAAGAATATTATATTTCATTCCAAATAGCACGGGCCAGTTTCCATTGACCCCCATCTTTTTTCCAAATCCATATGCATTGATTTTTGCTAATAGTTTCCTGCCCGTTAATTTTGGACTTCATCTTCAAATTTAAATTGAATCGATCATAGGCTATACCATAATACATCTCAGTTTCAAAAAGTTCCATTTCAAATTTCGTTTCGTAATTTTCAGCCATTGCGATTCGTTTTTCCTGCCATAATCTTAAATCATCAAGATTTTCAGGAGTTTTTTCTCCCGGTGGGATAGTCTTGTGATCAGCAGTGTACATCTTAAAAAATCCGTCAATATCATTTTCTCCAAATCGTTTAAGTATCTCATCTCTTGCTTTATCAAGCTTGTCCTTATCGCTCTGTTTTCCTGGCGACGGAAGGAAGGTCATAAAATTAACTTTCCAGACATCATTAATCTTTTCCAGGAAAACCACTTCAATATTACTCCATTGTCCGGTTTCCCCATCCAGTTCCCATTCCCATATATTATCACAAATCACCCAGGCAGCATTTCCAGTAATCCGTATGATTTGATTCTCCTTTGAATTCTCCCATACAATTCCTTCAATAGGATTTTCCCAGTAAGATTTATATATAGATTCTATTTCACTCCAGCCCTGGCTAATTCTGTATGACTGACCCCCAATCCCCAATCTCACATTTAGTTCATCCTTTACAAATACATCAGATAGTAGTTCAATATCCATAGCTTCAGCAGCATCTCCTTCAGCCTGGACAACTGCCATAATCGCTTCTTCCTCCTGTGCTATATCAATTTTTGGTTGACAGGAGCAAACGATAATAAAGCCAATAAGCAATAAGCCAATTAAATTATAATATGCTTTCATGATTAGAAGGTTAAGGTTGTTAAATTATAAGGTGTATTCGGAGAACAGAACATTATAAAATAAAGTTCCAGATATTTCAGAAAAATTTATGTAACAATGCAAATTGTCATGAAAGCGTATTTCAAAGGATTAGTACATTTAAATATTTTAACAAGATTCTATAAAGTGGAAATATATATATAATAAAAAAACGCAAGTAAAAACTTGCGTTTAAGTAGAGTTTGTATTGAATATTTTTAAGAACTTAATCGAACTTATATTTCTTCTTTTTATTCTTATCCTTATTCTTCTTTGGATTATTCATGTTTTTAGTTAATACAGCATCTCTATTCTGATGGTCCAATTGATGCATATTATAGTACTTATATTTTTTCCTTCCCTCCTTAGTTTTATACATGGGCTTTTGACCACAAGAAGAAATTATCAGAGTAATAAGGATTAATAAGGCTATAAATTTTTTCACAATTACTGGCTTAATACATAACTAATTGATAGTCTATTGAAAGACTTCCTATATATATACGATAAACGAAGAATAGATAACCGGATTGTACGAAAAAGAAGATAAATACTTATCTATTAGATTATTCTGAAACTACCATCAATCATTTTAGAATCATTATTCTGGACAAGATATATTTATTTTTCGGCATCAAACACATCAGGTCGTGCATAATGTCCTGTCACATCGAACATTCTTTTAGCAGCTATTATATCATTCAGATCAATATCTGCATAAAGCATCCCTTCTTGTTCTTCAAGTGGCCCTGCAATAATTTTACCATTGGGACCGATGATACAACTATTCCCTGTATTGATCCATTCCCTTCCTTCCGGATATAATTTTTTAAAATCAAACCGATCGGGCAGGTCCTCCATTTTCCATGCCTGGCATGCACTGATAATGAACATTCCTCCCTCCCTTGCAATATGTTGCAAACTTATCAGCCAGTTCGGGCTCTTATCCCAGGTAGGAGTAGCAAGGATTTGAGTGCCTTGTTTATACAAAGTCATCCTGGCTTGTGGCATATAATTCTCCCAACAGATTAGTCCTCCTATTTTGCCAACTGAAGTTTGATAGGATTGCAGCGTGCTACCATCTCCTTGTGCCCAGATGAGACGCTCTCCACCAGTAGGCATTAATTTACGGTGTTTCCCTATTATTTTGCCCTTGTCATCAATGAAAAGAATGCTATTATAAAGACTGCCGTTGCTTGATTCAGTATTCCGTTCGTGAATACCTATAATTACATTAATCTGATTTTTTCCAGCTGCCTTGCAAAGCTGGTCTGTACTGAAATCGGGAATTGAGACAGCGTTTTCTACCAATTCCACATATAACTTATTTAGATCAGCACTTTTGCTGTTGGGGACGACCCATACCCAATCTGGGTATCCTGAAATAAAAGCTTCCGGAAAAACAACCAATTTAGCTCCATTCAGAGCAGCTTCTTCAATAGCTTCACAAGCCTTATCCACTGTTTTTTGCTTGTTAAGAAAAACAGGAGCTATCTGAGCTGCCGCAACTTTAAACGTTTTATTCATTTGTTCGGGATTTAGAGTAGAACCTGCAGCATTCTGTCCATTTAGTACATTTATGCTTAGCTTCAATATTATGATGTATACAACAATATCTTTCATGTATAATAGAAATCCATATTTAATCTGGATGGAATGACTGGTTTTGATGAGATCAATTGTTTTTGACCTAATTATATTCAATCCGAACGCTAAATATAAAAAAAATGGATTTAGCATCAAATTTAAATTTTGAGCAGTGATAATCTATAGGATTTTATTCCGGCACATAATTAATTATCTCATGCAGTTGAATAAGGTTTCCGGAAGTATCCTCAAATGATACTGAGGTTCCCCATTCCATTTTTATTGGTTTGATCTGAAAATCACATCTTTTTTTCTTATTTTTTTATATTCAATCACTTAAAGCTTCATTATCAACAAGGCAGGTAACATCTGGATGAAGCCAGAGAAAGGAAGCTGGCAGACTTGTAGATATCTCTCCTTTTAGAAATTTTTTGGTTATTGTTTCTTTATTAGAGCCACTAATGAGCATAATTATTCTCCTGGCCTTTAAAATATCTGCCATGCCAAGAGTTAATCCATAGGAGGGTTTTTTACGCATACCTGAAGCCATTGGATGATTAAGGGACATCTCTGATAATTTAGCAACATGGCTATAAGGTTGTAAAAAATCTGCTGGTTCATTTAGTGCAATATGTCCATTCATACCCAAACCCAATATGCATAAATCAATGTGGCCAACTTCCTCTAAGGCTTCTTGAATTCTTATGCACTCAGCATAAGGATCTTCCGGATCGCTTAAGAACGAAATATAACGGGACTCGGAAATATGGAGAGGTTCGATGAGGTGAGATTGCAAATATGATTCACAAGTTTTCGGATGATCCATAGGAATATCCCCCCATTCATCTAATTTAACTAC
>Ga0316190_10004389_pt1 | contig 10273 bp, 6 predicted proteins | sample Eddworburrow2_MG_FD_204929 | JGI IMG/M metagenome (GOLD analysis project Ga0316190, IMG submission 204929) | Coastal sediment microbial communities from Maine, United States - Eddy worm burrow 2 | ecosystem: Environmental > Aquatic > Marine > Coastal > Sediment | place: USA: Maine | collected... | reverse complement strand
CAGCGGCGACTCCGGCCGCATTTACTTTTTCGACCTGGTCGGGGCGGGGCTCGGCGCGATGCTCGTCATCGCGCTGCTGTTCGCGGTCAGCCCGCAGACGGCGCTGGTATTGCTGGCCCTGTTGCCGCTGCTCGGGTCGGTGCTCGTCGCGTCGGCACTGCCGTCGCGCCTGCCGCTCGCCGTCCTGCAACTGGCGTGGCTCCTGCTGCTGGTTTTTGGCGTGCCGCAAACGGAACTCGAGCTTCGCATCTCCGAGTATAAGGGCCTGAGCCAGGCACTGGAGGTCGTCGACAGCCGCGTCCTCGGGCAATCGTCGAGCCCGCTCGGACTCGTCACCGTGGTGGACAGCCCGACCGTGCCGATCCGCCACGCACCGGGGCTCAGTTTCAGCACGCGCTATATCCCGCCGGAGCAACTCGCGGTGTTCACTGATGCGGACGGCATGAGCGCGATCACACGTTACGACGGCGAGCCTGCGTCGGTGGCCTATCTCGGCGACATGACGGCTGCCTTGCCGTTCGCGTTGCTGGACGACCCCGCCGTCCTGGTGCTCGGCGCCGGCACCGGCAACGACGTATTGATGGCGCTGTACCATGGAGCGCGGCGCATCGACGCCGTGGAACTCAATCCGCAGATGACGGCGCTGGTCGCCGGCACGCACGCCGACTTTGCGGGGCATATCTACGACGACCCGCGCGTCACCGTTCATACCAACGAGGCTCGCGGCTTTGTGGCAAAACACGACGCCGCTTACGACCTCATCCAGATCGGGCTGCTCGATTCGTTCGGCGCCTCCGGCGCAGGCGTGCAGGCCCTGAATGAGAGCTACATCTACACGGTCGAGGCGCTGCGCGAGTACCTCGGCGACCTGGCTCCGGGCGGGATCCTGGCCATTACGCGCTGGATCAGGTTGCCGCCGCGCGACAGCGTGAAACTCATTGCGACCGCGATCGAGGCCTTGCGCCAGTCGGGCGTGAGCGAACCCGGTCAGCGTCTTGCGATGATCCGGAGCTGGAACACCAGCACGCTGTTGATCAGGAACGGCGATTTCACGGCGCAGGAGATCGAGCGGATCCGCGCGTTCGCGCGCGCGCGTTCTTTCGATACCGCCTGGTTTCCGGGCATGCGCGCCGAGGACGCCAACCGCTACAACCAATTGCCGGAGCCCTATATCTACGAGGCCACGGTCGCGCTGCTGGGCGAGGAGGCGGGCGATTTCCTGGATCGCTACAAGTTCGACGTCGCGCCCGCCACCGACAACCGGCCGTACTTCTTTCACTTTTTCCGCTGGCGCACGCTCCCGGAAGTCATGGCCCTGCGCAAGGCGGGCGGCGCCGGCCTGGTCGAGTGGGGCTACCTCGTGCTTGTCGCGACGCTCGTCCAGGCGGCCGTGCTGGGACTCGTATTGATACTGGTGCCGCTGTCCCTGGCTCGGCATGCATGGCCTGCGGGAACGGGGCGCAACTTCGGCGTGTATTTCCTGCTGCTCGGGCTCGCGTTCCTGTTCGTGGAGATGGCGTTCATCCAGAAGTTCATCCTGTTCCTCAGCAACCCGTTGTACTCGGTCGCGGTCGTACTGAGCGGCTTCCTGTTGTTCGCGGGGTTCGGCAGCGCGTTGTCAGAACGGTTTGCACGCCGCGTGCCGTGGCCGTCGGTATCGCCCGTGACGATCGCGGTCGCCGCAATAGCGGTCCTGGCCCTGGTTTACATCCGGCTGCTGCCGATCGTGTTCGGGACGTTCATGGGCTTTCCGGATGCCGCGAAGATCGCGCTGTCGCTGGCATTGATAGCCCCGCTCGCGTTTTTCATGGGCATGCCGTTCCCGCTGGGCCTGAGGCGCTTGTCGCGGTCCGCTCCCGGCTTCGTGCCCTGGGCGTGGGGCATCAACGGCTTCGCGTCGGTCGTCAGTGCGGTGCTCGCCACGCTGTTGGCGATCGAGTTTGGCTTCAACGCGGTTATCGTCATCGCGCTGCTGTTCTATGTTCTGGCGGCCTGGGACGAGGCGCTCAGCCGCTCGCGCTGACGGTGCCGGCACCGATGCTTGTCAGGTGGTCGTTGCCTCGCCCGACGGATCGACATCCAGTTCCGTGCATACGCGGTTGCGCCCCGCGGCCTTGGCCGCGTACATCGCCTGGTCGGCGCGGCGGATGAGCGATTCTGCGCCTTCGCCGGCGCGGGCCTCGGCCACGCCGAGGCTCACGGTGACGAACAACTTCTTGGATTCCTCGATGAACGGGTCGGCCAGTACCCGGATACGTATGCGTTCCGCGAGATCGCGCGCCACGTCGAGCGTGGCGCCTTCGAATATGATCAGGAATTCCTCGCCGCCGTAGCGGCCGACGATATCGCTGCTGCGTGCGCCGGTGACCATTCGCGTTGCGACGTCATGGAGGATCTTGTCGCCCACGAGGTGGCCGTGGTTGTCGTTGATCTCCTTGAAGTGGTCGAGGTCGGCCATGACCGCGCACAGGGGCGCGCTCTGTTCGTGTGCATATTCCAGCTTCTCGGCAAGCGCCTGTATCACGAATGCGCGGCTGTGCACGCGGGTCACCGTGTCGAAGCGCAGGCTGCGCCGCAGCGTTTCGCTTTCCGCGCGGCACATCGTGATCGAGTCCTCGAGGTCGTGAACCTGGGTGGAGTGATAGGTTTCGATCGCGAGGGACATGTCGAGCGACGTTATCTTGATAATGAAATGCGCCAGTTCGCTGAAAGCGTCCGGTTTCTGGCGGATTTCATCCGGAATGAGCTTCAGGAGCATGTTCTGCAGCTGGCAGATAAAGCCCTGGTAGAGGCTCAGCGAGACGCCCACGCGCTCGTGGGCGGCGCCGACCCGCAGGCGGGTCTCGAAGTAGTCCGGCGTGTTGAAGTCCTGCCCCATGCTCAGCAGGTACTTGCGCTGCGTCAATTTGAGGTGGTTTATCTGCCCCTCGCCCTGCACCATCGCCTGGAACTCCTGCAACTGCCCGATGGCGTCGTGCATGTCCTCGACGATGCCCTCGACGTTCGGCTGGATGACGTGGGACTGCAGTTCTTCGGCGATCATGGGAATGGCGGGGCCGCCGAGTCCGAGCAGGTTGAGGCGCTCGTCAATTGCGGCACGGTCGAAGCCGAATTGTCGGCACAATTCGTTGGTCATCTCGCCGCCGAGAATCAGCCCAAGTCTCAATTATCCTAGCTCGCGGGGGTGGCCGGCTATATACGTATCTATGCCCATGTGAAAAGATAAGCCCATGAACCTGCGTGCAATTTCGCTCGTTGCGCTGTTGGTCATCGCATTGCTTACCGGGTACGCCTGCAGTTCGGGCGGCGACGGTGCATCGCAAGGCGATGCCGGGGCACTCGTCACCGTCCGTCGCGGTAATGGCGGGGATCCCCAGTCACTCGATCCGGCGCTTGCGGAGGGTGTTCACGAATTCGACGTGCTTGGCGACCTCTATGAGGGACTGCTGGCGCAGGATGCCGCCGGAGAGATCATTCCGGGAGCGGCGGAATCGTGGACGGTCGGCAATGATGGCCTGACCTACACGTTTCACCTGAGGGATGACGCGCTCTGGTCCGACGGCGCGCCGCTGACGGCGGATCATTTCGTCACCGGCATGCAGAGGACGCTGTCGCCGAAGACGGCGTCGCCGCTCGGCTTCCTCCTGTACCCGATCGACAATGCTGAGGCCGTAGCGCAGGGCAAAAAGCCGGTGACGGCGCTCGGCGTTGCGGCGCCGGACCCGTCGACCCTGGTCATCCGGCTGCACACGCCCGCGCCGTATCTGCCGTCATTGCTGACAATGCCGGCGACGTACCCGTTCAGGGACGACGGCAAAGCCGCGAAAGGGCGTTTTTCCGACCCGGCGCGATTTATCGGCAACGGGGCGTTTGTGCTCGCGGACTGGCAGCCGGGTAGCCACGTTCGACTGCGCAGGAACCCGCTGTTTCGCGAGGCGGACAGCGTGGCGATCGACGAGGTGCTGTACCTGCCGGTGGCGGACCCGCTGACCGAGCTCACCATGTACCGGGCCGACGAGCTCGATATCACGTTCGCCGTGCCGGGTTCCCACGTGCAGCAGCTCCGCGAAACGCATGCCGACCAGCTGACGATCTCGCCGTATCTCGCGGTCTATTACCTCGCGTTCGATCTCAGCGAGGCGCCGTTCGACAATGCAACGCTGCGGCAGGCATTGTCGATGGCCATTGATCGCGAGGCGCTGGTGCGGGTGACGGGCAGGGGAGAGCAACCCGCCTACGGCCTCATCCCCGACGGCGTCAATGATTACGGACCCGCCAGGTATGGCTGGATGTCGCTGCCGCTTGAAGACCGGCTCGCAAGAGCCCGGGAGCTGTACGCGCAGGCAGGTTACTCCGGGGACGCGCCGCTCGAGGTGACCCTGCTCTACGACGCCGGCGACTTTCACGAGACCATCGCGCTCGCCGTCAGCGAAATGTGGCGCGTAAACCTGGGCGTCGACGTTCGTCTCGACAAGCGCGAATGGAAGTATTTCCTGTCGACGCGCAACAATCGCGACGAATGGCAGGTTATGCGGTTCTCGTGGACCGCCGATTTCGATCACCCGGCGAGCTTCGCCGATATCCTGCGTTCGACCAGCCCGCAGAACCTGCCGGGCTACGCGAGCGAACGCTATGACCGCCTGCTCGCCGAGGCCGAGACCAGGGTCGATGCCGACGAGCAAATGCGGCTGTATGCGGCCGCGGAGGCGGCGATGCTCGAGGATTCGCCGGTCGCGCCGCTGTATTTCTACGTCAGCAAGCACCTGGTGTCGCCGTCCATATCGGGTTTCGAGAGCAATGTCTTCGACCGCCACCCGAGCCGCTACCTGGAAAAACGCTAGGCGCGGTTTCTCAACCGCGATCGCGCGCCGGGGCGCGCTCCTACGGATCCTCCAGGCATCGCTGTAGGAGCGGTTCCTGAACCGCGATCGCGGGCCGGGGCCCGCTCCTACGGGCGCGAAAAACGCCAAACACGGCGCATTACGTCAAATCCCTGCGCCGTTCTCCGTAACCGAAACCGCGGCCGCAAACCCCATTGAAATCAGCGCCTTAACCGGGCCACGCCCGCACAGGCAAAACTGGTTTCATAAAAAATCAAATATTTAGCTTGCAATCCCGGATATGTGTGCGCAATATGCACACATATCCGGTGCGAGAGACCAACAGTGGAAGTGAAGGAACACGTAATTCGAAGCTGCCGTTACCTGCTGTTGCCAGTGGTGCGCTTCCTGCTAAAGCACGGGGTGACCTGGGACGAGTGCGGCGAGCTGGCGAAGGAGGCATACGTAAAAGTGGCACGCGAAGACTACGGAATCGAAGGCAGGCCCACGAACAACTCGCGGGTTGCCATGCTGACCGGCCTGAGCCGCCGGGAAGTCGCCCGTGTGCGTGACGCATTGCTGAACGGCAAGGAACGGGCCACCGAGCTCCAGGGCAACCAGATCTCGAAGATCCTCACCGGCTGGCACCTGGACAGCGAGTTCACGGACGAAGACGGCCAACCCAAGGATCTGCCGCCGACTGGACCATCGGGGAGTCTAACGGTCCTGCTGAAACGCTATGCTGGAGACCTGCCGCATGGAGCGATTCGCAAGGAAATGCAGCAGCGCGGCCTAATCGAGGAACTGGATAACGGCCATTTACGTGTATTGAGACGTGACTTTGTTTATTCAGAACTCGACCCCGAAATCGTCAGGCAACTCGGCATCGCGCTGCACGACCACGCGGCGACGCTTGAGCACAACCTCGACTCCAATCGTCCGTCGGCCAGGCGCTTCGAAGCCATTGCCAACAACGAGAGAGTTACGCCACGCGCCGTCAACGCCTTCCAGAAACTGGTCGAGTCCAGGGGACTCGCGTTCCTGGAAGACATCGACGTGTGGCTCACCGAGCACGAAATTGAAACCAAGGACGACACCGATGCCGAAACCGTTCGCTTAGGCGTCGGTGTGTACCTCATCTACGACGACAGTGAACAAGGACTAGTGCAATGATTATTCAGTTGAGAAAACTCGGCGCAGTTTTGATTGTAGCCGTACTTACCGCCGCAGGATGCGGTGGCAGCAGCGGTGGCGGCGACAGTGTTTCTCCGCCTCCGCCAACAACGCCGCCGCCCCCGCCGACGGGTGGCATTATCCGCACGGGCGTTGGTGTCAGCGCCGGGCCGATCACGGGCTTTGGCAGCATCATCGTCAACGGCGTGACCTATAACACCGATACCGCGCAGTTCATCCGTGACGACAACCCGTCGACACAGGAGGATTTCAAGGTCGGCGAGACCGTCATCGTCAAGGGCACGATCGACGACGACAACACGAACGCCGTGGCCGAGACCGTCGAGCTCGACGAACTCATCAAGGGACCGGTCAGCGCGGTTGCAGGCGGCCAGCTCACGGCGATGGGACAGACCATCACGACGAGCGGTACCACGTCGCTTGACAACAACTGCAATGCGTCGCTTGCCGACCTGTCGCCGCTGCTTGGCGTCTTTGCGATCGAAGTCTATGGCTCGGCCGACGGCGCGGGCGTGATCGCGGCGACGCGTATCGAGTGCAAGACGGCAGCGGACTTCGTCGACGACGAATTCGAAGTCAATGGCATCGTCAGCGGACATAACGCCAGCGCAATGACATTCATGATCAATGGCCTCGAAGTCAACTACAGCAGTGCGCTGTCCATCGACGACTTTCCTGGCGGCCAGATCAACGACGGCGACCCGGTCGAGGCCGAGGGCCCGCCCGCGAACTTCGACGATAGCGGTGTAACACCGGTACTGAGCGCAACCAAGGTCGAGTACAAGGGTGGCGTCCTGGCCGGTAACGAAGGCGATCATTACGAGGTTGACGGCTTCATCACGGACTTCATGTCCGAGACGGAATTTAGCCTCAAGGTCGGCACGCTCGTTATTGACGTCACGACGACGCCGGGTACCACAGTGTATGAAGGCGGCTCGGCAGCGGACCTCGGCGACAACCTGAAGATCGAGGTTGAGGGAGACCTGAACGCAGAGGGCGTATTGCTCGCAACCAAGATCGAGATCAAGTCGTCGACCAACGTCCGCGTCACCGGTCTCGTCGACGGTGTCCAGGGCGATGTCATCACGATCCTCGGCATTTCCGTCAATACGGACCTCACGACGACACGCTTCGAAGACAAGCGCGATGACGTCGAGCCGTTCCGGGTTGGCGACATCGTCGCAGGCGACTACGTCGAGGCGCGCGGCCAGGAACAGCCTGAAGGCGAAATAACGGCATTCCTCATCGAGCGCGACGACGTTGATACCGACACCGAACTCCGCGGCTTCGTGGAAGACGGCAGTGTCGTCGGCCGGGACGAGTTCGTGATCCTCGGTGTGACAGTTGATACAACCGATGTCTCGCCGGGCAACTACTTTGCCGACGACAACACGCCGATATCGGCTGACGACTTCTGGGCCGCGGTTGGCACAGGCGGCGTCATCGTCGATGTCACCGGCACCGAGACGGGCGATACGTCCATGTTTGCACGTGAGCTCCAGCTGGAAATGGAATGAGCGATCCAGTTGTAGCGAAGTAACCGGTGGCGCCCCGGACATGGAGGCCGGGGCGCCTACCGAACCAGAGCGAAAAACAATGAAAAGATCCGCACTCATGTATTGCTGCCGCAGCGGTAAACGCTCCGGAAACCTCAGGCGCACGATCGAAGTGGCGCGCAAGCTCAGCGACTCGTTCGATGTCACGGTGCTGATGGGGGAGGCGATACCCGGGCGGATAGAATTTCCCGACAACATAGAGACGGTGCTTCTGCCGTCGCTCGGCATCGACCCCGACACCAATGTATTCGACATCAGCCGCTCGCAGGAACTGCGGGATGTCATCATCGCGCGCCGCAATGTGCTGATACGCGAGTTCGAGCGCCTGAAGCCGCGCGTGGTCGCGATCGAGGATTTCCCGTTCCGGCAGCACGCGCTGCGGGCCGAGGTCATACCGCTCATCGAGCGTGCGCGCAACGGCGTCTACGGCGATGCGCTCGTCGTCGGCATGACCGACGGCATCCTGGCCGACGACGCCGAACGCGACGATACCTACAGGGACCACACGGCGCGGATTCTCGACAAGTACTTCGACATGGTGATCGTGCAGTCCGATCCCGTGTTTGCGCGTATCGAGGAGTTTTTCCAGCCGCAGAACGTCGTACACGTGCCGGTGTATCACACGGGATTCGTGTCGCCCGGGGACGGCGTACAGCCTGCGGACCCGGCGATCGCACCCGGCACCGTGCTGGTATCCGCCGGCGACGGCGAACACGGTGGCCCTCTTTATCGTGCTGCCGTCGAGGCGCACAAGATTCTCGGTTCGACCCTGCTGCTGCCGATGAAGATCGTCGCCGGCCGGGGCTTGCCGGAGGATGAATGGCGGGATCTAGTAGCGAGGTCGGCAGACTCGCCCGACCTGACCGTCGAGCGCACCGTGCCGGATATCGGCGCAGCGCTGACGGCAGCCCGTTGGTCCGTCAGCCAGTGTGAATACAGTACGGCTGTGCACACCATGCAGACACGAACGCCGTCACTGTTCGTACCCAGCGGCAACGGCGACCGGCAGGTGCAGACCGTGCGGGCCCAGCGCCTGGTGTACTGGGGTGCAGGGCGGCTCCTGTTGCCGCATCACCTGAACGGCGCGTCGCTCGCGAATGAGATCAACGAGCTCATGCGCTTCCAGCCGCGGCGCATGCATTTCGATCTCAATGGCGCGGTGAATACCGCCAACCTGGTCACACAGGCGGCTTACCATAATGACGCCTCGTCCGACGTTACGCGGCCCGGTGCAAACGAGCAAAGGCCACTTTAGTCCTTGATTTTGTGCGGGTTTGCACAAAACTGGCCAATCGGTCAGGTACTGGCTGATCAAGTTTGCATGTAAGATTCGATCGTCAGGTGGAAGCGGGCCCGGTTTCTCTCGGGCACACTTTCCCCTACAAACACCAAGTCCGCTGCGTTACCCACCCTGGTGTTTATTCATCGAGACGATTAAGCAGTCCTCAATGGGGATGACTACCACCCCATGGAAAAGAGCTGCGAACTCGTCCGGTATCGTAAATCAATTCTCCGAAGGGAGTAATAAAGATGAATAAGCAACTGACGAAAAAAACGATCGGTATTGCTGCCTCGGCAGCGCTAATGGCCACTGTAGCCTTGTCGGGCAGCGCCCTGGCAGCGCCTGGTGGCAATAACAGCAACAAGCAGGGCCCTCAGGCGAGCCTCGACGTCTTCACAGTCTGCAACATCGATCCTGATGCTGGTGAATTGATTGTTGATGTCACCATCACCGACCCCAATGTGGGTTTGGACAAGGCGACAGCCGTGCTCGAATCTGTCAAGGTCCAAGGCCTGCAAAAAGTACGGGGCAACGTGTGGTCACGCGGGGCCGACTCTTGGGATAGCGCAACCGATTTTTGCATCGATGACCCGTATGGTTCCCCGATCGCAGTTGGCACGACCTGCACGATCAGGCTGGATATCTGCACCGGTCTAGCGAATAGCAAAGCAGTTAACGCCGAAACAACCGTTGAGATTAGCGGGCTGTTTGATGGCGACGTGGTTGGCTCGAGCAAGGATACCTACCTTAGCCGGTGCAAGGACGACCCGGAAACACTCGAAGTTAACGAGGCCGACCTGAAGGTTGCTGACTACCCCGGCCTTTGCGACTAAGCATTAGTAGACTTCATGGCACGACCGAGTACCCCCCGCACGCCTGGCTGAATCGCCAGCGGCGGGGCCCGTACTCAACAATTTAAGGAGCGATCCTTAAAACCCAAGACGCGCCTCCGGGCGCGTCTTTTCGTTGGGCCGGCCGAAACAGGCTCGAAACATTGGCTCAACCACGCGGCCTGTACCTGCATTGGACCCTGTCCAAAAGGTCAGGTCAGGTCTAACCCGTAGTCCGGGCCAATTCTGACCCCATGCACGAAGCGCCTGTACCCGCAGAAGTCCACAATTTCTCCATCGAGGATGTACTGGCCCGAGCACCGGGCCGCCTGCATCCGCTAGCGACGCGCCGCGGCCGACGGGCCCGGCACGGGGAAAACAAGGACAACAACAAATGCAGCACGGCACTCCGCAGCGTGTCTCCAAAACCAACGCCAGGCTTCCCGGCCGGCGTTCGCTGCGCATCCGCCTGCAGCCCCTGTTCCGCGTCGCACGCCATGTTTTCCAAACGATTTCGCAATACCTAGCCGCAACTTCAACTTTGTTCTTTTCAACAATAAGCAGCGCGCCGAATGCACGGGATCTCGTGCC